>Ga0210011_1002924_pt1 | contig 13545 bp, 10 predicted proteins | sample CryGeymeta201502_FD_183972 | JGI IMG/M metagenome (GOLD analysis project Ga0210011, IMG submission 183972) | Groundwater microbial communities from Crystal Geyser aquifers in Utah, USA - Crystal Geyser metaG 2015-02 (SPAdes) (version 2) | ecosystem: Environmental > Aquatic > Deep subsurface >...
TGTTATGCATCATAAATGACCGCTCATCACGATTACATCCCCCCCATGCTCGACTCCCCCCTTTGCAAAATGGAGGTTGGGGGATGCCCGAACTGACCTTGGAAAGCACTGATTTATTCGTCATTCCGGCGAGAGCCTGAATACAGTGCTTTGATTATAAAGAATTTTTTATTTTACAAGAACGACAAAATCGGATAAATCAGCCTCTCAATGCCCCATGCTCGACTCCCCCCTTTGTAAAAGGAGGGGCGGGGGGGGGATTTGAATTTTGATTTGGTTTTCAGGCGTTCAGTTTGTCCAGCAAATCGCGGATTTTCATCGGGTCGTCGGCGCGCAGGATTTTCTGCGTCAGTGCGGTAATTTCCGGCAGACTGGTGGAAAGGACACGCTGTTTGATGGTCGGCACCTGGGCGGAGAACATCGAGAATTGGCGCAAGCCCATGCCGAGGAATAATCGGGTATAGGCGACCTCGCCGGCCATTTCGCCGCATACCGACACGGGCACATCGAGTTTATTGCAGGTGCCGATGACGTGTGCCAGCAGTTGTAAAACAGCGGGGTGCAGCGGGTCATAGAGATGTGCCACATCTTCGTCGGTACGATCTATCGCCAGGGTGTACTGAATCAAATCGTTGGTGCCGATGGACAGAAAATCGAGCTGTTTGGCAAACACGCTCAACGCCAGCGCAGCGGCGGGCACTTCGATCATCCCACCGATCTTGACCTCTTTATTGTAGGGGATGCCTTCATCATCCAGACTTTGTCGGGTTGCGGCGATAAACTGCAAGGTCTGGTTGAGTTCCGCCGCGCAGGACAGCATCGGTATCAGAATTTTGATGTTGCCGTAATGCGTGGCGCGCAACAGGGCGCGCAACTGGGTGCGGAACAACTGCGGCTCGGCCAGACACAGCCGTATCGCGCGCAAGCCCAACGCCGGGTTGTTGGCGACCCGCTCGACACCCTTGATTTGTTTATCCGCGCCCAGATCGAAGGTGCGGATCGTGACAGGCTGGTCTTTCATACCCTCAGCCACGGCGCGATAAGCCTCGAATTGCTCTTCCTCATCCGGCAATTCATCACGGTTTAGAAACAAAAATTCGCTACGAAACAGACCGATGCCGGTCGCGCCATTTTCTTTTACCTCGGCAATATCCGCCGGCTTTTCGATGTTGGCATGTAGTTCGACAACCGCCCCGTCCAGCGTGTTGGCGCGCGCGCCGCGCAGCCTTTTCAGCTTCTTGCGCTCCAGCTCCCATTCGCTTTGCAGCAGCTTGTATTCGGCGAGAATGGCCTTGTCTGGATTGACCAGCATCACGCCCTGCTCGCCGTCCAGGATCAGCAGGTCGTCTTCGCGGATCAGCTCACGCGCATGATGCAGGCCGACCACGCACGGCGTATTCAGGCTGCGGGCGACAATCGCCGTGTGCGAGGTCGCACTGCCGACATCGGTGACGAATGCGGCATATTGCTGGGGCTTGAACTGGATCAGATCGGCGGGACTCAAATCATGCGCCACCAGGATCGTCTCAATGTCATGGCGCAGAGCGGTCGGCTGATGGCCGGGCTGGCCGTAAAGCTGGTTGAGCAGTCGCTCGGCAACCTGCTTGACATCGGCCTGCCGCTCGCGCAAGTAAGCGTCTTCAAACTCGTCGAATTGCGCCACCAGCGCGTCTGTCTGCACCTTGATCGCCCACTCGATATTGCAACGTTCGCGCTCCACCATCTCGCGCGGCCCGATGCTGAGCAGCGGGTCGTCCAGAATCATCTGGTGCAATTCCAGGAAAGCATCGAATTCTGCCGCCGCATAACTAGGCCGATTGCTGCGTAAACTGGCAAACTCGTTGCGCGTAGCTTGCAGGGCAGCATCAAAACGCGCGATCTCTTCACCGAGAAACTGCTTGGGCAACACATAATGCGCAACTTCCAGCGAAGTGTGCGAGATGAGATGTGCGTAGCCGATTGCAATCCCGCTGGATACGGCTATGCCATGTAGCGAGAAACTCATTCACTTTCCCCGAAACGGTCATTGATTAGTGCCAGCAATGCCTGCATCGCTTCGGCCTCGTCTGTGCCCATCGTTTCGATGACGATGGTCGTCCCCTTGGCGGCAGCCAGCATCATCACCCCCATGATGCTCTTGGCGTTGACACGGCGATTGTTGCGCGACAGCATCACTTCGCACTTAAAACTGCCGGCGAGCTGGGTGAGTTTGGCCGAGGCGCGTGCGTGCAGGCCGAGTTTGTTAATGATAAGTGCGTCTTGTTGCATGTTAATGCTCCATATGTACGATACAGTCGCGCCCGCCTTCGACCGCGAGATTAGCCAATTCAGACAAGGTTTGACCGGACGAGCAAATCACGCGCAACAGCATCGGCAGATTCACCCCGGCCACCCCTTCAACGCGCTCTGCATGGCAAAGTTGCCGCCCGATATTGCTGGGGGTCGCGCCGAATACATCGGCCAAAATCAGCACGCCGCTACCGTTATCGAGTTCCTTGATCAGCTCCTCGCCTTCGGCCAGCTTGTGCTGCGGGTCGTCCTTGGCCAGCACCGACAACACTTTCAGATTTTTGGGGACTGCGCCCAGCACATGGGCGACGCAATCCGCCAAACTAGCGCCCAGCGTATTGTGTGTTACCAACAGGATTCCGACCAATTCCATCTCCTCTTTAGCCAAGGCAAGACCGGCTATGTTAAACGCGAACAGGGCTACGCCCCACCTGCTACTCCACCTGAAGCCGTAATTTTTTGTCGCTGAATTCTAGTCTTTTCTGCATGGTGCGGGTGAGATGAATCGCGCCTTGCGCATCCACCAGCATCGCATCATTCAACCCCATCCGATCCGCTGCCGCCCGCCACCCGCGCGCGCCCGCGACGAACAAAGGCTTGGATGCCACATCCGACAACACCCCGGCACGCGTCCCGTGCGTCAACACCGTCACCGCCTGCACGCCCTGCACCGGATGCCCGCTCTTCGGGTCTATCAGGTGGCAGTAACGCCTGCCACCCAGCATGAAATAACGCTGATAGTCGCCCGACGTGCCGATGGCCTCCCCGTCATGCAGTTCCAGCGTCGCCAGCGCGCCCGACTGGCGCGGATGCTGGATGCCGACCCGCCACGGACGTTCGCCGTGCTGCCCCAGCGCAATTATATTTCCCCCGATATTGATCAGCGCATGATGGATGCCTCGCAGGTAAAGTATGGCTGCCGCCCGATCCAGTGCATAACCCTTGGCATAGCCGCCCAGATCGAGCTGCACCGCCTTGTTGTTGCTAAAAACCGCAACCCCTCCCAATCCCCCTTTATCAGAGGAGGAATCAGACGCACCTATCACCAGATCGCTCATCTGCGGGTTGCTTGCCACCCATTGCGCGACGAGCGATTCATCCGGCTGCACGGGCTTGAACTCGTCGGCATGAAATCCCCACACTTGCACCAGCCCGCCGATAGCCGGATTGAACAGGCCTTGCGATTGTTTTGAGAGCTGTGCCGCGTCCTGCAACATCGCCGCCAGTTCAGGCGACACGACCCGAGTTTCCCCGTTCGCAAAAGCCGTGTTCAGCGCGCTTAATTCCGAAGGCTGCCAGGCGTGCAGGCTGTTGTGCAGACGCTGGAACTCGTGCATTACGTCCGCAACAGCCTGTTTGGCGTGTATCTCGGATTCGCCATAAATGCTGATTTCTACCAGCGTGCCGAACACAAACCCCTGCTCCTGATACAGCGGCTCTTTGCCGCATCCGCTCAGTACAAGCAAGCTGCATAGTGCTATCCAACACCAGACATATCGAACGGCCATCACGCAGCAATGCCCTCCAGCTCCAGCGAGGCCGCCAGCAGCGCCAGCCGCGCCACCACGCCGTAAGCATAAAAACGGTTCGGCGTATCATCCGGCGCACATTCGGGATTGGGCAGGGTGCAGCAACTTTCAAACGCCAGCGGCACAAAATGCATTCCCGGCGCGTTGAGATTTTCGTCCACGCCGCGTCCGGTATGCACGCGATAAAAACCGCCTACGACGAAGTGATCCACCATGTAAACCACCGGCTCGGCCACCGCCTGATTGATGTTTTCAAAGGTATAGACACCTTCCTGCACCAGCACGTCATGCACCTGCAAGCCCTCCTTGACCACCGCCATCTTGTTGCGCTGGCGACGGTTCAGGCCGGTGATCTCAGAGGCATCCTTAACCGTCATGATGCCCATGCCGTAAGTGCCCGCATCGGCTTTGACGATGACAAAGGGATCGTGCTGCACGCCATATTCGGCATATTTCAGGCGCATCTTTTGCAGGATGCCATCCACCTGGGCTGCGAGACATTCCTCGCCGACGCGCTCCTGGAAATTGATCTGGCTACAAGTCGCAAAATAGGGGTTAATCAGCCACGGATCAATGTCCAATAGCTGGGCGAACTCGTTCGCCACCCGGTCGTAAGCTGCAAAATGCTGCGACTTGCGCCGCGTGTACCAGCCCGCCGACAAGGGCGGAAAAATCGCCTGTTCCAGATTCTTCAGAATCTCCGGCACACCGCCGGACAAATCGTTATTGAGCAACACCACGCAGGGATCGAAATCTTCAAGCCCTAAACGATTGCCCCGCCGCACTAGCGGTTCGAGCCGCACCGTGCCGCCATTCGGCAAGGCGATCTCGGTTACCGCCGTGATCTCCGGCAACAGGCTGCCCACCCGCACCCGCATTCCCGCCTGCTTGAGAATGGTGACAATCTGCTCGACGTTTTGCAGATAAAACAGATTGCGCGTGTGGTTCTCGGGAATCAGCAACACCCCGCGCGCCTCCGGGCAAATCTTCTCCACCGCCCCCTGCATCGCATGGACGCACAAGGGCAGAAAATCGGGGTTGAGATTATTGAAACCGCCGGGAAACAGATTGGTGTCCACCGGTGCCAGCTTAAAACCGCTGTTGCGCAAGTCCACGGAAGCATAGAACGGCACGGCGTTTTCCTGCCATTGGCTGCGAAACCAGTGTTCGATGGTCGGCATGGCAGACAAAAAACGCCGCTCCAGATCGAGCAGCGGGCCGTTAAGTGCAGTAGTGAGATGAGGAACCATGATTTCAGCCGGATGAATTATTTGTTGCATTCTAGCCTTTCACGGGCAGTACGTAACAGCAGTTCTGCATTTTTACCAGCACAAGGACAGCACAGTGTTAAAATCGCGCTTCAAAAATTTTCCTAATCGAGTTTTTCATGCTTTCCACCGCCAATATCACCATGCAATTCGGGGCGAAACCCCTGTTCGAAAACGTCTCCGTCAAATTCGGCGACGGCAACCGCTACGGCCTTATCGGCGCGAACGGCTGCGGCAAATCCACTTTCATGAAGATTTTGGGGCGCGATCTGGAACAGACTTCAGGCGAGGTGATGCTGGACAAGGGCGAACGGCTGGGCAAGCTGCGCCAGGATCAGTTTGCCTACGAGGACATGCGTGTGCTGGATGTGGTGATGATGGGTCACGCCGAAATGTGGGCCGCGATGTCGGAACGCGACGCGATTTACGCCAACCCGGATGCTACCGAAGAAGACTACATGCGCGCCGCTGATCTGGAGGCCACCTTCGCCGAATACGACGGTTATACCGCCGAGGCGCGCTCGGGTGAGTTACTGCTGGGTCTTGGCATCAATATCGAGCTGCACCAAGGCACCATGAGCGCGGTCGCGCCCGGCTTCAAGCTGCGCGTGCTGCTGGCACAGGCACTGTTCTCCAACCCTGACATCCTGCTGCTGGACGAACCGACCAACAACCTCGACATCAACACTATTCGCTGGCTGGAAAACATCCTTAACGCGCGCACTTGCACCATGGTCATCATCTCGCATGACCGGCACTTTTTGAATAGCGTTTGCACCCATATGTCCGATCTGGACTACGGCAAAATTACCACTTACCCCGGCACTTACGACGATTACATGATGGCCTCGGCACAAGCGCGCGAGCAGCAATCCGCCGACAACGCAAAGGCTAAGGAAAAAGTCGCCGAACTGAAAGCCTTCGTGGCGCGCTTCTCGGCCAATGCTTCCAAAGCGAAACAGGCCACCTCGCGCGCGCGCCAGATAGACAAGATCAAGATCGAAGACATCAAGCCTTCCAGCCGCCAGTACCCCTTCATCCGTTTTGAATTCGACGAACGCGACAAACTGCACCGCACCGCCGTCGAAGTGCAACAGCTCTCCAAAGGATACGACAAGGTATTGTTTTCTAACGTTAATTTTAGAATTGATGCGGGCGACAAGGTTGCCGTAATCGGTCCGAACGGTATCGGCAAGACCACCTTGCTGCGCTGTCTGGCGGGCGACCTGCAGCCTGACACCGGCGCGATCAAATGGACAGACAAGGCAAAAATCGGCTACTACGCGCAGGATCACGGCCCGGAATTTGCCAAAGACCAGGAAATGATGGACTGGATGATCAACTGTCGCGGCCCGAACGATGACGACCAAGTGGTGCGCGCTACGCTGGGACGCTTGCTGTTCTCCGGCGACGATGCCCACAAAAACGTCAGAATCCTGTCCGGTGGCGAAAAAGGCCGCATGATGTTCGGCAAACTGATGTTGCTCAAACCCAACGTGCTGCTGATGGACGAACCGACCAACCACATGGACATGGAATCCATCGAATCGCTCAACACCGCGCTCGACCAATACAAGGGTACGGTGGTCTTCGTCAGCCACGACCGCGAATTCGTTTCCTCGCTGGCGACGCGCATCATCGAGATTTCTGCCAAAGGCGTAACCGACTACCACGGCACTTACGAAGAATATCTGCGCGATCAGGGTATGGCGATTTAATACACCCTTCTCCCGCTGGCGGGAGAAGGGACGGGGATGAGGGGCGTTCAGACATGGCAGCAATCGGCGTTTTTGATTCCGGTGTGGGCGGGCTGTCGGTGCTGCGCCATATACGCCAAACACTGCCGGACGCGCGGCTGATCTATGTTGCCGATTCCGCACATGTCCCCTACGGCGACAAATCCCCGCAATACATCGAACAGCGTTCCTTAGCCCTCACCCGGTTTTTGCTTGCCCAGGGTGCCGAGGCTATCGTCATCGCCTGCAACACTGCCACCGCCGCCGCCGCCGCGACCCTGCGCCAGGAGTTTAAATGTCCGATCATCGGCATGGAACCCGCCGTCAAACCCGCCGTCGCAGCAAGTAAAAGCGGCGTGGTCGGCGTGCTGGCGACCATCGGCACACTGGAAAGCGCGCGCTTCGCCGCACTCCTGGAACGCTACGCCGGAACAGTGAAAATCGTCGCCCAAGGCTGCCCCGGCCTGGTCGAACAAGTGGAAAGCGGCGACCTGCACAGCGCACAGACCCGCCAGCTGATCGCCCGCTACACCGCGCCATTGCTGGAGCGCGGCGCAGACACCCTGATACTGGGCTGCACCCATTACCCCTTTCTGGCTCCCCTCATTCGCGCAGTGGTGGGCGACAACATTACGCTGATAGATACGGGGGCTGCCGTCGCCCGCCAACTGCAACGCCGCCTGCTGACCGAGTTACCTGATCGTTCAGACTGCCTCACCCGACCTACAGAATGGTTTTTTACCAGCGGTGATACGACTCAAGCCTCGCGCATCATGTCGCTGCTGTGGGGCGGTAAGGTAGAAGTAGAACGGTTACCCGAAGCATTTGCTTGTTAAACAAATGCTTAATGGGGGAATGCGACGTTGAAATCGTTGATTATCACTAACGGGCATGGCATATTGCCACCCCTGAGAATAAAATGGGGTCAAGTCCAAAAATTGCTGTAAATTCTCTCCGGTCACTGACGTTTTTTAGCCTGCCGGGGCAACGATATTGTTGCCCCGTTTGGCTATAGTTGTCACTTTGCCATTGCTTGTTGTGATGCGTGGCACAGCGCAATGCAGGAAACAGTGGTGCTCAAAGAAGTTCAGATGCTGCCACTCCCGTTCCACCGCATCGTGCACAGGACACGCAACACCTGTCTCATCTGGGAAGCGTGAACCACGAACAAAACCGATATGCAGGTGAAGTTCTTTGCGCGTGGATTCATCGGCAGAAAACGAAATATCGTTCACTTGCCAAGTCGATTGCAGACCGAGCGCCATGCTCAATAAAGTTGAGCTGTTCACGTCAGAATTATCGCATTACCCACTACAAATCACATAGAGCCTTTAATTCAAACGAGCAGCTAATTCGTGTAAAATGCCGTCATCGCTCATCATTTAGTTCGTCGCGAAACTTATGTGGCGGCATGTTCAATACGCCCATGAAAGATCCGGCAGTAAAGACACGCTCTATTCATTCTTCATCCCGTCGCAAGGGAGCTACCGTTGTGCTGTTCGGCGAGGTGCTTGCCGATGTCTTTCCCGATCGTGCCGTGCTGGGCGGCGCACCTTTCAATGTCGCCCGCCACCTGAAGGCTTTTGGCCTGAATCCCGTCCTGATTACCCGTACCGGCAACGATGCCTTGCGCGACGAGTTGCTGCGCACGATGTCCGCCTGCGGCATGGAAACGCTCGGGGTGCAGTCCGATCCGGTTTATCCGACAGGACAGGTGAAGGTGCATCTCGAGCCGGCAGGGCATCGCTTCGAAATCCTGCCGGATCAGGCCTATGACCATATCCATGCCTCGGTGGCGCGGATGGTTGTCTTGTCCATCCACCCGGCACTGGTGTACTACGGCACGCTGGCGCAACGACACAATCTGTCCGGAAGCGCGCTGAAGATGCTGCTGAACAGCACCCGCGCCCCGACCTTCTTCGATGTCAATTTGCGCGCGCCCTGGTATGACGCGCAAGTCCTGCGCCGCTCGATGAAGCAGGCCGACACGGTCAAGCTGAACGAGGAAGAGATGACGATTTTGGCGGACATGTTCGCGCTGCCGGGTGATACGCCGCAGGGTCAGGCAGGGTCGCTGATGCAGATTTTCGGCGTGCGCCGCATGCTGGTCACCTGCGGCGGTGCCGGTGCCTGGTTGCTGGAGAAAGACAAGGAGGTGGTGCGCGTCCAGCCGGAGGAGCAAGCCATCTCCATCATCGATACGGTCGGCGCGGGTGACGGTTTTTCTGCCGTGTTCATTCTCGGCAGGCTGCAGCGCTGGCCTGCCGCGCTCACTTTGCAGCGCGCGCATGCGTTTGCCGCGGCGGTCTGCGGGATTCGCGGGGCAGTTCCCGACGATAATGATTTCTACGCGCCGTTCCTGGCCGAGTGGCAGTCATGAAAAATCCGGAATCGACAGCAGCGCAACCGCTTTTCATCCTGCTGATCAGTGTGCACGGTTTGATTCGCGGACACGATCTGGAGCTGGGACGCGATGCCGACACCGGCGGCCAGACCAAGTATGTGGTCGAACTGGCGCGGGCACTGGGGGAACGGGCGGATGTTGAGCGGGTGATTCTGTTGACGCGGCGTGTCATTGATGAGCAGGTCAGTGCGGATTATGCGGAAGTGGTCGAGCCGCTGTCGGACAAGGCGAGCATCGTGCGCATCGAATGCGGCGAGCCGAAGTATCTGCGCAAGGAGATGCTGTGGGACACGCTGGAAAACTTCTCCGACAACGCGCTGGCGTTTCTCAAGACTTGTCCGCGCATGCCGGACGTCATTCACAGCCACTATGCGGATGCCGGCTATGTCGGTTCGCGCCTGTCGCACCAGCTCGGAGTTCCGCTGGTGCATACCGGCCACTCGCTCGGGCGCAGCAAACGCAAGCAATTGCTGGCGGCGGGGATCAAGCGCGGCGAGATCGAGGACATCTACCACATCTCCCGCCGCATCGAGGCGGAAGAGACCACGCTGGGCGTGGCCGAGCGCGTCATCACCAGCACGCAGCAGGAAGTCGAACAACAATACGGCTTGTATGATTACTACCAGCCGGAGCGGATGCGGGTGATCCCGCCCGGCACCAACCTGACGCAGTTCTTTCCGCCGCAGGGGGACGAGAAACAGAGCCGCATCGCGCAGGAATTGAAACGTTTTCTGGCGCAGCCGAACAAGCCGATCATCCTCGCCCTGTCGCGCCCCGATCCCAGAAAAAACATCGTCTCCCTGGTCGAGGCTTATGGCGCATCACCAGCCTTGCAGGAGAAGGCCAATCTGGTGATCGTGGCAGGCAACCGCGACGATATTCAGGAGATGGAGGAAGGTGCCGGCGGGGTGCTGAATGCCATTCTGCTGGCGATCGACAAGTATGATCTGTACGGCAAAGTCGCCTATCCCAAACACCATGCGCCGGAAGAAGTGGCCTTGCTGTATCGCCTCGCTGCCGCCACGCGCGGGGTGTTCGTCAATCCCGCGCTGACCGAGCCGTTCGGCCTGACCCTGATTGAGGCGGCGGCTTGCGGTTTGCCCATCGTGGTCACCGAAGATGGCGGGCCGAGCGATATCATCCGCAACTGCGAAAACGGCCGCTTGATCAATCCGCTCGACAAACCGGCCATGGCGGCAACGATCCTCGATACGCTCACAGACCGGCGCGCATGGAGTCGTCTGGCAAAGAACGGCATTGCCGGGGTGAGCCGACACTACTCATGGCCGGCGCATGTGGAAAAATATCTCAGGGTGATCCGACCGCTGCTGGAAAAATCCGAGCCGGTGGCCGCCATCAGCGGCAAGCGCCGCCCCGTTCTCTTCCGCGACCGGGCGATCTTCACCAGCATCGACCTGAATATGATCGGCGACGGGCAGGCACTGAAAGCGTTCCTCCAGCTCATGCAGGAGAAGCGCAAGACGACCCTGTTCGGCATCGCCACCGGGCGCCGTCTGGATGACGCGCTGGTCAAGTTGCGTCAAAACAACATCCCAAAACCTGATGTGCTGATTACCAATCAGGGCACGGAGATTTACTATGCTCAAAATCTGACCCGTTCCGAAGTATGGCGGCGGCATATCAATTACCAGTGGAATCCGCAGGCGGTTATGGAGGTTCTGGCCGAGATGCCCGGCCTGCTGTTGCAGCCAAAATCTTTTCAGAGCCCGTTCAAGATCAGCTACTACATTGATCATGCCGCAACGAACGCGCAGGAAATTCGCCAGACCCTGCTACGCAACGAACAGGCGGTGAATACCATATTTTCTTTTGGCCAGTATCTGGATGTGGTCCCGTTGCGCGCTTCCAAAGGCCTGGCTCTGCGCTGGTGCGCAGAGCAGTTGGGTTTTGCCCTGGAAAACACGCTGGCGTGCGGGGTGACAGCGGCTGATACTGACATGCTGTTAGGCAATACCTTGGGCGCTGTCGTGGCCAGTCAGCATGTGGCTGAACTGTCTGATCTGGCCGGCATCGACAGTATCTATTTTGCACAGCAACAGCATGCCGCCGGAATTATTGAAGCGATCGCTCACTACGATTTCTTCGCCGACAAACGGGATGCACCATGACGCGCCGGCTGTTGTGCACCGATCTTGACCGCACCCTGGTTCCAAACGGAGTGCAAGCCGAATCGCCCCGCGCGCGCGCGCGTTTCCATCAACTGGCAAGCCGCGAGGAAGTCACGCTCGCCTATGTCAGCGGTCGCCACCGGGCGCTGATCGAGCAGGCGATCGAAGAATACGATTTGCCGCAGCCCGATTACGCCATTGCCGATGTGGGTGCCACGATCTATCGGGTGAAAGCGGGGAGTTGGGAAATCTGGGAGGAATGGGAGGCGCAAATCGCACCCGACTGGCGAGGGCTATCTCATGACGCGTTGCGCGACCTGGTGCAAATTTCGCCCGCGCTGACATTGCAGGAACAGGAAAAACAGAATCGCCATAAACTCAGCTTCTATCTTGATCTGGATGCCGACATTCCGGCACTGCTTGAACGCCTGCATGAAGTGCTGGCGCGGGAAGGAATCAAAGCCAACCTGATTTACAGCATTGATGAGGCGGCCGCGCTGGGACTGCTCGATGTGCTGCCGGCCAGTGCCAACAAATTGCATGCCATCCGCTTTCTGATGGAGACCAAACAATTCGCGCTGAAGGACACCCTGTTTGCCGGAGATAGCGGCAACGATCTGGATGTCCTGCTGAGCGAAGTGCCGAGCGTGCTGGTGGCCAATGCCGCCAGCGAGGTGCGGGAGCTGGCCGGTGCTGCCCATCACCCGTCGCTGTATTTTGCCTGGGGCGGTTATCTCGGCATGAACGGCAATTACAGCGCTGGCATACTCGAAGGGGCCGCGCATTTCTGGCCGGAAGCGGATGGCTGGCTGCGGCAACAGACTGACAAGGAAAGCTGACAATGTACGAACAAGCCTCACACGCCATGCTCAACGAGATATTACACGAGCTCAAGCCGGAGATCGGCGAGCTGCGGCTGCGCCACTTCTACACCCGACTGGGGGGGAATTTCTACACCATCCATTCATTGTTCCACCTGCTTTACGGGGATCGCCCCGACTTCAAGGCGCAGATGGTCAGTCTGGTCGAGACGCTGGCGCAACGCTACATCGAGCGCGCACCGCATCTGCGCAAAACCGACCTAGCGCGCGAGCGCGACTACAACTGGTTTCTCAGCCAAAAATGGGTGGGCATGGCGCTGTACTGCGACCGTTTTGCCGGCGATCTCAAGGGCTTGCGCGCCAAACTGCCCTATCTGCAGGATCTGGGCGTCAACCTGCTGCATGTGATGCCGATTCTGGATTGTCCGGAAAGCGCCAGCGATGGCGGTTATGCGGTGCGCGACTTTTGCAAGGTGGATGCGCGTTTCGGCAGCAACGAAGATGTCGAGGCATTGGCCGCCACCATGCGCAAGCGCGAGATGCTGCTGGTGCTGGATGTGGTGGTCAACCATACTTCGGATCAGCACGAGTGGGCGCAGCAGGCGCGCCGGGGAGATAAAAAATATCAGGATTACTACTACGTGTTCGATGACCGTGAGATGCCGGACGTGTACGAGGAGACAATGCCGGAGGTTTTTCCGGCCACCGCGCCCGGCAATTTCACCTGGGATGCGGCGATGGGCAAATGGGTGATGACGGTCTTCAACACCTATCAGTGGGACCTGAATTACCGCAATCCTGCCGTGCTGATCGAGATGATCAACATCATCCTGTTCTGGGCCAACAAGGGGGCGGACATCCTGCGCCTGGACGCAGTGGCGTTCCTGTGGAAGAAACTCGGCAGCACCTGCCAGAACGAACGCGAGGCGCATTTGCTGTTGCAGTTGATGAAGGATTGCTGCCAGGTGACGGCACCGGGCGTGCTGTTCATCGCCGAAGCCATCGTCGCACCGGGCGAGATCAGCAAGTATTTCGGCGAGGATGCGATCATGGCGAAGGAATGCGAGATCGCCTACAACGCCACCCTGATGTCGCTGCTGTGGGACGGGGTGGCGACCCGCAATGCCAAACTGCTCAATCTGGGCATCCAGCATCTGCCGGCCAAACTGGAGCGCGCAACCTGGCTCAACTATGCGCGCTGCCACGACGACATCGGGCTGGGCTTTGCCGATGAAGATGCCCGGCTGGCGGGCTACGATCCGCAAAAACACCGCCGCTTCCTGATCGACTACTTTACCGGGCGTTTCGAGGGTTCATCGGCGCGCGGCCTGCCCTTTGGCGAAAATCCGAAGACCGGCGATGCGCGCAT
>Ga0210011_1002936_pt1 | contig 13499 bp, 8 predicted proteins | sample CryGeymeta201502_FD_183972 | JGI IMG/M metagenome (GOLD analysis project Ga0210011, IMG submission 183972) | Groundwater microbial communities from Crystal Geyser aquifers in Utah, USA - Crystal Geyser metaG 2015-02 (SPAdes) (version 2) | ecosystem: Environmental > Aquatic > Deep subsurface >...
GAGACGAGCTCTCTAACGGGGTGAAATACTGAAACGCAAGCAAAATCTCCAGAGAAAAACACCGGCACCCTTAACCCATAGTGTCGCGTCAACCTTGCAGTGCCTTTTGGTGTCACCCCCTCATCCCAACCTTCTCCCCTATGGGGAGAAGGGTTGTTTGAACGTCCTCTCCCCTTGGGAGAGGACTGAGGTGAGGGGGAAAATGGGATACGTCATTTTACACGTGACACGACACGAGGACCCTCGGCCCTTTATGTTTTAGCACTTCACTTGACCCCTGGAATCCTTGACCCCTTGACCCCTTATGTTTTCACCCACTCTTTTGGAGATGATCCTAATTAATATTCTGTTTTCCAAAAGTTCCCGAAGTATAACCCCTTGATCCTGAACCGTCAAGTCACAAAAAACTCATCCCAAACCAAGTTTTGCACATTCAGACGGATTTTCTCAAATAAAATTCATCATCGGAGCTTTTTCACCTCATCCTTTGATGTACTCGTAAAAAGTTATCAAGAGAGACGGCTTCGTAAAAAGCTTCGGATGCAAGGCGCGCGAATCCTGAGGAATGAGGCGTACTTAGAGGTACGCTGCAATGACGAAGGATGAAGCGCAACGCCGCAGACGGACTTTTTACGAAGCCGTCATCCTTTCGCTTTCCCCTCTTTGACCGCCGGAAAATTGAGGATCGCCTCTGCCCCCTGACCATGCCGGTTTTTGATCTCGATCTCTCCGCCATGTTCTTCCATAATCTGGTGGCAGATGGTGAGCCCCAGGCCGATCCCTTCTCCCGGATCCTGGGTCGTAAAGAAGGGATCGAAGAGCTGTTCCTTGATCTCTTCCGGGATCCCCTGGCCATTGTCCTGCACAACAACCTGCACGGTCCTTGCCTGTCCCCTGGGATGCACGGACCGTGCAATAATCCTGACCTCCCCACCCTCGGGCATGGCTTGAAAGGCATTGAGGATCAGGTTCAAGAGGACCTGCTTGATTTTGGACACGTCGATATGAATCAAAGGGATATCGGGGTCTGCATGATAGCTGATCTCAATCCCCCTCTTATCAGCCTCTTTTCGAGTCAGGTCAAGTATGGGCTCAATCACACGGGAGATATTTTCCGTGATTAAGTCCGGAGGCGTAGGCTGTGAAAAGTTGACCAGTTCCGAAATCAGGGTCCTGATCCGCTGGATCTCATTGAAGCTCAGGGAGTAGAACTTCTCCCAGAATTCCTGATCCAGCCGGGCAGGGTCAGTCACCCGGAGTTCAGAAAGCTTTTGAGGAACCATCTCCAGGAAGGTCTGAATGGAGACCAGTGGGTTGCGAATCTCGTGGGCGATCCCGGCCGCAAGGGTCCCGACGGCTGAAAGCCTGTTGGCCCGGGACATCTTTTTCAAGGTTTCAATCTGCTCTCGGTGGAGCCGGTCCCGTTCAGAAACCAGATAGTAGTGTTCAATCCCCCGCTTCAGGGCAATCTTCAGGTCTTTAACCTCCCAGGGCTTCAGGATATAGGAATAAAGGGTTCCGGTGTTTACACCATCTACAAGCACATCCAGGTCTGAGTAGGCGGTGACGAGCATGGTCACGATTTCCGGATGCCCCTTGTTCACCTCCTGGAGGAATTCCATCCCGGTCATCCCGGCCATCCGCTGGTCGGAGATGACCAGCGCCACAAACTCCCGGTCGAGAAGTTCTAACCCGTCAGGACCGCTGGTTGCCGTATAAATGGTGAAGGTATCCTTGAAGTGAATGGAGAAGATATCCAAATTCTCCTCTTCATCATCGACGAACAAAATAGGATATTGTCTGTAATCAATCTTTTCCAACGGTTATCCCTTCTGCGGCGCTTCCTTGGGCCGAGGTGCGATTCAGCCGTACGGGAAGCGTCATGATCACCTCCGTGCCCTTGCCTGCCTCACTCGTCAGCTCGATCCGCCCTCCATGGTTCTCAATGATCCTCTGGCAGATACTCATCCCGAGCCCTGTCCCCTCTCCCCGCTTCTTGGTCGTGAAAAACGGCTCGAAGACCTTCGGAAGATCCTCCGGACGGATCCCGATCCCGTCATCACGAATACGGATCCTGACCTCACCCTGACCGGCAGGCTCCACATCAATCCAGATATTCCCCTTGTCCGGAATGGCCTGGATGGCATTATGCAGGATATTCATAAAAACCTGATTGAGCTGATCCGGATGACCCTGTATTCGCTCCTTAAAGTTGATCTCTTTATGTACAATGATCCTTCCCGAGATTTCATGGTTCAGGATGGTGAGCGCGGATTGGATCGGGGACTGGATCAACAGGAACTCCGGATCTCTTTGATCCTTTCGAGAAAAATGCTTGAGGTCGGAGACCAGGTTCCTGGTTCTGTTCAACCCTGTACCGATGATCTCCATCAAACGCACTGCCTCCCGGATGGTTCCCAGAAGCATCTCTTTCACGGACTTGGTTTTTTCTTCCGAGTCCTCTGCAGAAGATTCAACACATTGCCGGGAAAGATCATAGATCTTCTGTATGGAAACACGAAGCGCTGCAATTCCGTTATAGGCAAAATTAATGGGATTGTTGATCTCATGGGCCAGCCCGGAGAAGAGATGCCCAAGCGACGACATCTTCTCCGAATGGATGAGCTGCTCCTGGGCCTCCTTGAGTTCCTGCAGAGATTTTTCCAGTTCCCTTGTCCTTTCCACGACCTTTTTTTCCAGGTTCACATTCAAATCTTCAATGGTTTTGAAAGAGCCGGCATTTTCAACGGCCATGGCCACCTGGTTGGCCAGGCTGACCATCAGTACCTTTTCCCCTTCGGTGATCTTCTTGCCGGACCGGAGGTTGTCCGCAGCCAGGACGCCGAGAAGGCGATCCTTGCTCACAAGAGGAACAATAACGTATTCCTTTGTCTTGGTGATTTCAAAGATCCGCTTCTCCAGATCCGAGGCCTCGTTCCCTTCGATGAACTCCCTGGTCACAATCCGGCCTTGCCTCTTCTTGAACACCTCATCAGCTATGGGCGAGCGAAGATTTAACGGGACCTTGAGCCCGGTAAAAAAATCATTCAGCGAATCGTCGCCGAAGACCCTCCCCTGATGAAGGATCCCGGCTTCTTCATCCGCCAGCAAGATCAAACTTCGATCAAAGCCTAACCGCTCCACCACCATCTGCAGCAAGATTTTTATAATATCTTCGAGACGGAGTGTAGAGGTAACGGCCTGACTGATCTCATGCTGGGCAAAGAGTCCGTCATGGGCCCTTTGCAATTCCACGTATTTGGTTTCAATAACCTGAATGGACTCTTCCAGGGCAGCGGTCTGCTCCTGATTGATCTGCGCATTCCCTTTTTCGGTCAGCCTGTAATCCAGGAGTCTTCCAGCAAGGTATCCGGTCAGGAGGATGAAGGACGACTCCGTATAACCTACGGCATGACCGGAGAACAACTGCTTCAAAATCAGGATCAGAATGAATCCGAAGATCAGACCCAGCAGTCCGAACAACCTCTGCGGCCGGTTCAGCCAAGAAATCTCTAAGATACAGGAGTCCGCGCCCAGTGCCTGGCACTGTGTCTCCCGTGCCTTTCCCAAGGGCATGCCAAAGGCCCTTGAAATTCCTGCCACCTGGCCTAGCCGACATTCACAGCATACCTTTTTTGCCGGATATCCCTCTTTCATATGAACTCTGAAAGTACATTTGTTCTTCTGGAGCCTGAGGAGCGTCCACTCCGCACCTTTGTTGATATGCGGCGCTATCTCGGTTACCTTTTTAAGGACCTTCCCTACATTGCCGAAGGCATAAAAGATATAGAAGAGGTAGCCCCAGGACTTCTTGTGACCGGAGTAGGTTCCAGCCTTGAATGGTGACGCCGGATCTCCCGTCCATTCCACCAGTGTCTCCAAAAGATTGCAATAATACGACCAGGAGACCCAGTGGTTCTGATCCTGAAGATAATCCAAACTGAGTCCGGTTCTTGAAATAAACTCCTCGAGCGCTTTCCTCCCATAGGTCTCTTCCACATAGACCAGGATACAGTTAAAGGCCCTGCAGTTGACCTCGGGCTTGGTTTTGAAGTCATCAAGGCTCAAAGATTCATGATTTGTTGATTCCTTATTCATAAAGTATAGCTTTCTACTCTAAGCGCATTCATTATTGAAGTACAACAAACTGAAGAAGCAACTTCAAGAGGTGTTTTAAACCCCGACACTTTCAATGCGACTATTAATAAGCGATTCTATATGAGCAACTTCTTGATCGGTGATTTTACTGAAGTCAGTACCCTTTTGCAAGTACCATCGGATTAACCCGTTAATCTGTTCTTTTGACCCCCCACCCCAATGAGCAGGTATGAGCTAAATAGCATTTGGACCCTTATTATATTTCCTCTATTGATTATAAATAAATTTACTTCTCGATACATCTCGATACAAGGATGAGTATGACTTGAAATAGCTGGTCGTTAAATAACTCCGTCTGTAATCCTTGTTGAGCTTATAGGATAAAAAAGCAGTTTCGAAATCCCTTGTCTCCGCAAAGGTTCTGAAAATCCTTCTGACAAATGGGATCATGGAATAAAGACCATCCTTCACACATACCATGCCTCGATAGTATTCCTCTGCAGACATCCCTTTTGTTCGGAAGAGAATTTTTGAAAAACTATAGGCTTTCCAGTCTTTGGGAAAGTCCGTGTGTGTAAGTCTCTGTTCCAGATGTAGTCGATGAAAAAATTCCGTCCCAGGCAATGGTGTGGCAAAGGTGATTTGAATCACGTCTAATCCGCTTCCCCGGATAAAACTTAAGGTTCTCTTAAAGATCTCCGGATCTTCTCCGTCGCTCCCGAACATCAGCGCGCCAATAACACCAATCCCATCATTGTGGCATCTTCGGATATACCTAGCATATTCGCCAGTGCCTTTTTTTAGATTATAACTCTTACCAAAATATTTTAAAGAGTCCGCAGATACGGATTCTAAACCAACAAAGATCATTCTACAACCTGCTTTTTTAGCCCATTTAAGAACTTCAGGGTTTTCAGCAAAATTGAGAGAAGTCTGACAGACAAAACGTTTTCGTAACCCCTTTTCCACCATCCCGCGAAAAAGGTGTATGGCCCGGTCCTCCGCTGATTTGCCATAGCCAAGGATGTTGTCGTCAACAAAAAAGATGTTTTTTTGGGGAATGGCCTTCAACTCATCCCATACTTCGTCAAGAGGTCTCTGCCGAAAATGGCGTCCATTAAAGGCCGTGACTGAACAGAAATGACAGTCCATGGGACAACCTCTGGAGGTCTGTATTGTGCCCCAGACATAGTTAGGATCAAAAAGGTCTCGACGCGGCAGTGGAAGATCCGAAAGATCTTCATGCACTGCCTTATAAACCCTTTTGAGATGCCCAGACTCGAAGTCTTTCAGAACCTGAGGCCATACCCATTCTCCCTCCCCCTGCACCACGCTGTTGGCATAAGATAACGCCTCTTCGGGCATCATGGTCATGTGAATGCCTCCCATGACCACGGGAACGTTCTTGCTTCGATAGAACTTGGCAATCTCATAAGCCCGATTTGCTGTAGAGGTAAACGAGGTGATCCCCACGAAATCTGCATCGGGAAACGACGCGACCCGGACATTTTCATCCATCAGCGTGATTTCCCAATGCGGCGGTGTAACCGCTCCAAGATAAGCCAGGCCCAATGGAGGCAATTGGGTTATTTTCCTCCACCTGATTCCACTCACTGGATCGGATATAGGATTGACCAGTACAAGTCTAGGCATGATATTTCTCCTCTACTTTATAGGCCGTTCGTATCTTGTGTGTGACCGACAAAAATCTAAAGCAGGAAAGAGCTCCACTGAAAGGATTTCTTTGCTTGTCGGAGGCTTTTCCCATTGTAAAAATCCTCTTTAAAGGATAACTCTTTCTGTAGAGATCACTGAATTTCCGATAGAATTCTTTTCGAGGGAGGCGGGTGGGAAGCAAGGAGTGAGCCAGATCAAAGAATTCATACCGTTTAAGAACCAGTTTCTTCTTTACCTCTTCATAAAAATCCGTACCCGGAAGCGGGGTGAGGATAGAAAACATGGGATCATTGATCCCCTCTCTCTCTATATACTCATGAAGGTCATCAAAGTCATCTTTAGTGAAATCGGGATCCACAATAAAATACGCCCTGACCCGCACATCATTTTCCTTGAGAATCCGGATCGCCTGATTCTGGAGTTCGACCGTGCTCTTCTTATTGAATAGGGCCAGTCTCTGATCCTGAAAAGATTCCAGGCCCATGATCACGGTCGTGAGGCCGATGCCGCGCCATTTCTCAATGAGATCCGGCCTCGCCACGATGGCATCGGCCCTGCCGTACATCTTATAGTTCTTCTTGATCCCCGAGTCCCGGATCACGGAAAAAAGGGCCTCTGCATGCCGGGCATGAGACAAGGTATTGTCGTCGGCAATAAAGACATGGCTCTCGCGGACCCCGGATAACTCCTGCGCAACCTTCATGGGGTCCCTGAGCAAGTATCTTCCCTGCATGATCCTCCAGATCGAGCAGAAACTGCATCGGAAAGGACACCCTCGGGAGGTCATGACGGCCGCGGCCGGACGATTGGAGCCGAAATAGTAGCGGTGACGATAACCCTGTGTCAGATGCCGGTTCGGTTCAGGGAAACCATTCAGATCTTTTATGGGATCGGCTTCCCCGGTGAAAATAAAATGATCTCCCTTCCTCCCCCAGAGGCCCCGGACTTCCAAGGGATCTTCTCCTCTGGAGAGTCTGCCGACCATCTCCGGGAATATCCGCTCACCGCCGCCCACGGCCACGGCATCCACATCGGGCAGATGAAAGTCCTCCGGCCTCGCCGTTGCATGACATCCGCCCACCACGATAAAACTCTCGGGCAGTAAACGCTTGATTTCCCGCAGCAATGAGCGTACTCCAGGAACCTCGGTCGTATACGCTGTCAACCCCACAAGGTCCGGCTTGAATTCCTCAAGGGACCCATTCAAATCCGGATCGATCCGCATATCGAGGATCCTGCAGGAATGCTCCGGGATCGTCGCGGCTAAAATCTCCAACTCCAGAGGCTCGATCAAAGAGTCACCGAGGATTGAGATTTTATTGATTGGGGGCTTGATGAGCAGCACCTTCATGGGAATACTTTACCATCCTTAGCATCCTGCATTCCAGTTTCCCGTACTTCTCTCGGACGTAGTGTTGATACTGAAAAATACTCTGCCTGCAATAAGTCAGGCAGTAATAGTCCCGAATATAGGAGAATCCCCATTCATTGAGAATGGCATCGAGAGGCTCGAACGTCATGAGGGTCACCTTTGAATACCCGAAACTGCGATAAAAAGAGAGCGCTTCGTTGACTAAAAAAGGAAGGACCTGATCAACAATTTCCCTGTCCCTGCTCACAATATAAATCCGGAAATGGTTCAGGAGACCCGAAAGATTCACGCCCACGGATGTGTCCTCAGCCACCGAAAAACAAAGAACCTCCTGACCTCTCCTCACTGCAAAAATCCTCCGGTTTCTTCTGAGCCCGCTCATGCGGTACAGCCTCGACGTCTCCATGAGATCCAAGCCATGCCCGAAGAGAGACTCGGACCGGGCGTACAGGGCCTTTCCGGTCATGGCGAAATAATTCCGGATCATTTCCTGTTCAGGGTTCCGCAATAAACCGACCTCGACCCCTGCGGGAAGTCCCCAGGCTGTCGGTATGGGTCCGGCATGTCGATGGTACAGGCGGTATCGAGTCAGATCATACTCCTGCGGTTTAAGATGCTCCTCGGCAAAAGCCCGGAAGTTTTTATTGGGCCAGGGGTTGTCCGGACGGAAATAGGTCTTGATGTAGTGTATCTCATGGTTCCGGAACAACTCCTCGGCCAGACCGAGGTTGATCTCCTTGCCGGTGTTCATCAGGGGATGTTTAAGAGCGGAAAGGTGCTGAAGGAGCCAGGTCTCCTCATAAACCTGAAGAATCGATCCTGAGCCCAAAACTTTTTCATCATGGACCAAGGCAAAATTGATGAAAAATTGTGAACCTTCGGAATAAAGCCGCTTCCATGTCCTGTCGATCTCTTTTTTCATCTCCATAATGGAATCATGCTTCTCAGGGTAGATGAATCCGGATTGATAATGAAGAGACCAGAGCCCTGGGATCAGATGTTCGCCGGATTCAACCTGAAAAGGATGGCGTTCATGCCTGAGGATGTCGAGAACGGCCTGCCGCGTCTCGTCCGGAAGATACTCAAAAGAAATACCGATTCGGCAGCAAAGCCTTCCACGATGCGGCCGGATGGTCTTCACGCTCTGAATCAGGATACGCGGGAGCGGGTACGGCCTTCCGTTCAGATTCAGCAGGGCGTCATGGATTCTCATTCCGGCAAACAGAAAGTTCCGATTGAGGTCTAAAGAAATGGAAAGCCCGGTCTCGGACAGATCTAAAACAGGCCGCACCATGTCCTGATCCAAGAGAGGGTTTTTAAAGTGGATACGGATTTCTTCGCCTTGCGGCGGGATACATCGCAGGGTTTTTCGTCTGCGTATTTGAATCATCCGTTCCGGAATCTTCAGAATGATTCTTCTTGTTTCCGACCGGCACACAGAGGACAAAAAAAGGTACAGGGTCTCATCCATGATGTACTGGACACGGATCAGGCGCCCCACGGCAAACCGGGCACGGGATGAACGGCTTTCCTCAATCCTGAAAGAAAGGAGTGAGAGGTCTTGACGCTCCATCTCTTCTGGAACGGCGTAAAGGACCGGCCGCTTTTGGGCTGCATCCTGAAGATAGGCAGGCGCCTTGTATGCCGTCAGCTTTCTCAGGCAGATCTTAATCTTGGAAGGAATGATGATCTCCTCGCATTCATTTTCTTTAAAAAAAACGCCCCCCTGCAGGGGCGGCCTCTCTCTCTCCTGGAAGACCGCGCCTACGCGGTGAAACCGCTTCCCTTGAAAATCAGAGCATGGTCTTACATACAAGACTTTTGCGGATGTGGAATAACAGGGCTGGTCAAAAAGGAAAAGATCGATCCTGGAAATCAAGAGACCGGAAGCGGGCGGGCGGTCTTCCGGTGATGTCCGGTAACTGAGACCATCATAACCGATGTCATCGAGTTCCCGCACCAATTTTCCCCTGTAGGCCCACGGGTCCGGAAACTCAATCGAAATGGGAACCGCAAGAGGATACTGCAGACGAGGTAAGGCTCGCGGCGGATAGGACTCCAATACCTCCGGGAAAGAGAGACTGAAACAACCGGCTGCCGGTTCGATCACCCTGATTTCAAAGAAATAGGCATGGCTGTTAAAAACAAAGGAGACCACAACGGGTGAGCAGGATTTCAGGGACGTCTCCGTCCCTCTCCACTTCAGGAAAAGCCGCGGAGGAGGATGCTTTGTCTCTATCCCGATGATGTACGCTTCATAAAGGACCGGGTCTTTAGATATTGAAACCCGGACACGAATCATTTGGTGGATCAGTTCCTGCAAAATGGATTGAATCTGCAGCGAATCAACGATCCCTGAATTTCCATCCTGGAAAAGGGGCCTTTGCAATGCAATCACCAAGACCCTCCTCATCTTGAGGAAAAAGGCAATGCTTTTAGTACTTTTTTTTATCACATCAAAGCTGTATTGTCAACCGGGCAGAATAACCCAATTTCCGCGATAGAAATGACCGCACCTCTTTGTGCAGGACTTCAGACCTGTTTTTTTGCAGATCTTGAGTAAGAGACCCGTATGATAGAGGGGGATTCCCCTCCACTATGCCTTCTGAGGGGTATCCTACCTACTATTGCCCCTTCGGCAGACAGACCTCTCCACCGTGTCTCGCTATATCCCTCGCTCTGCGCGTTTCCGAACGGTAGTCTAACCGATACCTTGAGCCAGGACAAAGGTCTTATGCCGTATCTGCCGAAAAAGAAGGAGTCGCTCTGCATCCAATGCCAGCTTGAGCAACACCCGACCGGCATGTCGCACGATCCGGCCCGCCACCTGGATCAGCTTCCATCGAAAGGTGGAGATGGTATGGACCAGCCATTCTCTCGGACAGGCAAGATTCTTAAACCCGATGAACAGATTATAGGCGATGACACCGATTCTGAAAAAAACCGCATTGGCTCCCGTCTCACCACAGGGCATGCGGTCCAGACCAAACCCATGCTTTAATTCCTTGTTGAAATTCTCCGCCTGGCCCCGTTGATTGTGCCACTCCAATACGTCATAGGCATTCTTTTCCTCATCCCCCCAATTGCCGGCCACGGCATGATAAAAATAGAGCCCTCCCCGCATTCCAAAAAGCTCCCCCTGCCGTCTAAATTCACGCTTGACGATCAGACGAAAGGCCTTCTTCGTCCCATTCATGCAATGAACGGTTTCGGCAATCTCATACCCGCAGCCGGGACAAGGCTCCCGCCATGCCGATTCAGGGATGGATGCGATGGCATGAAGCACGGATTCATCCTTGCCCGCCGTGATCGCCCAGATCACCCCATCCCGCTCCAGTTCATTGATGAGCGCTGATTGGTAAGAAGCACTGTCGGCACGGTAACGCGCAATACGCTTCCCGGGAGGCATCCGGGATTTGCAGGCCTGATAAAAGGAGACCTGATCGGAATTCGGGGATGCATTCCCCTCCCGAAATTCATCGTAGAGACAGATAGGGCTTTCATAAAGGAAACCGAGCATCGGCATATACCCTTTAACTCCCTGATAGGTAAAAGCCGCATCATGCTTCCAGCTCTCAACCTGTGTTGCGTCTGCATCCAGCGTGTAGTCCGGTCGATCCTCGCGGGACAAAATACGGGCATTCAGGATGCTTCGGACCCGGTCCAGTCCTTGAAATCCCATGTCTCCATGACTTGGATCCCCCATCCGGCGCAACCAGTCCCCCACGGCGTCCGGTGAGGGAAGCTTCTTCTGTCCCAGCAAAGAGAGCAATTCACGCTCCCGATCCAGATCCCGAAGATCCTCCAGGCTCGATCCTCCGCCTTGCAGCATCAGAACCAGTGCAGTGACATAAACCGACGGAGAATATCCCCGATTGCTGCCGGGCTGCGGCAATTGGGACTCCACAAGGGCATTCAGGCCAAGACCCTCATTGAACTCGGAGAGCAGGGATAATCCCCCATGGGCCGTTAAAGCCTCGGATGTCGATTCTAACTTGAAAGGAAACACGGTTTGTTGTATCATCTCATCACCCCTTTTGGTTGGCGGTTTCACCTTACAGGTGAGTATTATACTCACCAGAAACCTATAAACCAAGAGGGTTTTTTGTTCTTAATGATTTTCTATCGCTGATTTAGGGTAAAAGCAAGACCTCTTCACCGCAGAAGCGCGGAAGGCGCAAAGAAAGAGATCCCGGGCTAAATGCCAAGACAAGAAAAAATGTTTGACAACAATAAACCAGTACACAGAGAAATACTCTCTATTCTGTGTTATGGTTTTATCTTGACAAGGGCAAGGCTTGTTCAGTAAAATTTCCCCCTCTCGGAAAAACCGAGAGGTTCCGTGATCCCCTTCGTGCCGAAGTGGTGGAATTGGTAGACGCGCTGGTTTCAGAGACCAGTGAGAGCAATCTCGTGGGGGTTCGACTCCCCCCTTCGGCACCATTTGAAAATAAATGCCTGAAAAGATGGGCCGGATATTCGATGTCTCCGGCTTTTTTATTCGGGGTCGTAACGTTTGGAATGCCCTTGTGTGGAAAACTTTACCCTTTTTGTGAAAAGATTTTCCACTTTTAGGAAAATCTTTTCCTAATGTAGTAATAGCTTATAGCTTCTTCATAGCCAGAATTTTAATTTCAGATAATCTAACTATCCGTATTTCAAAGGCTTTGTAAAAAAAGCAAATATTTGTTGCCGACTCGCTCAGTGTGGCATGAAATATGCCCCAAAAATAATGGGGGAGTATTTTAAAAGGGGGATTTCCGGACATTAGCCTTTCCGTTCCATTACTAAATCCTTAATTTCTAAGTGCAGTGAATTGGAAGTTGCTTTAAGGCTCTTTGTTTTATTAATGGACTTTCCTTTTAGAGGCGGGATCTGAATGAAAAAAATACTGCGCACAATTTTTGTTTTTTTCATATTCGTTCTTTTGTTCCCTAAAACACAGGCAATTGCAAATCCAGGGGATAAGCTGAATGTTCCTGGAGATTTTCCAAATACGTTTCATATGGATTTACTCGGTGCTAAGATTGTCCTAGATGACCCTAATGCAATGTTTGGTGGACCGTTAGGTTTTGAATTCAATCTCAGCACAGCAAAGAAATCCATCGCATTTACTGCCAGCGCCTTTGATGGTGTCGGTACAGGTTCCGGAACTTCAGACCTTTCCGTCTCGGTCGATAACTACGTAATTGGGTCAACGGTTTTTTTCATGCGTGACTTCTCTCTTTTCATCAATGGGCAGGGGTATGGTACCTTGAAGGATAATGGAGATGGAACCGGAGAATGGTCGCTGTTCCTGCCGATGCGCATTGAATGGCTTGGAGGAGGGTATTACGGTCCTTTGGATCTAGGTCTTGTCGAACTATCTACCAACACTTCCTACGACTATTTTATGGGATTCCCCCCGGATCCTGAGGATGGAGGCCCACCCGTTCATATTGAAACGCTTTCTGGACAATCCATCAATTATCACACGGGGGACGCTTTTATCGTTGGCCAGACAACTCCTTACCAACATCCAACTGATCCGAATTTTTTATTAAATGGGGTCCGGTTCACACTGGGGATTAACGGAAACGATCCCGTTATTGCCTCAGTCGCCGAACCCGCCTCTCTGCTTCTCCTCGGCTCAGGATTGGTGTGTCTACTCGGCCTGAAGCGGAGGAGATAGCTTCATTTCAAATTTCTGATGTTGGCAGAATGGTTTTTTTCTCAGAAAGGAGGTGAACCATTACAGCTAAGATCGATTGGGGGAGAATGTGTAAAAAACTTTTTTGGGGGGTGAAAGATGAAAATAAAAAAGATATGTCAGAAAGTCCTCTTCCTGGTCTGGCTGTCAAGCGCCATCTTGCTTCTTCAGCCGAATGCCGGAGCGGTAATTATTCCGGCCTACTTCGGATGGAATTATGTGTTTGAGTCCGGCGCAGGCGCGCCGGCCGTTCTGGATCTCTCCACTTTCATCTATCAAGGCGGTGCGGGACCGGGTCTGGTCATGCCGCTTCCGCCCTTTCCAGGTACTCCGGGAGGAATGCCGGATGGAACGGGTTTGTTCGCGGTACCTACATTTACGTCCGGCGGAGACGGAGAGACAACGCGTACCGTCGGTCTACTGTTGCCCATCGACTGGGTGGCCGCAGGGGTTGCGGCACCCTGGGCGCCCGGGGGTCTACCTTTCCCATCGATCGGAATAACCGGTATTTTCACCGCTCTTCCCGGGGGAGCGCCTTTCAAAACCTATGCAGGGTTCCCGGGCGGATTTTATGTTGTGGGTTTGATCCCGCCTGGCGCGAATAATGAACTGCTCAGTTTCCTTCCCGCACCCCAGGGAGACATCTATAATGTAGCGGTAACG
>Ga0210011_1002948_pt1 | contig 13454 bp, 10 predicted proteins | sample CryGeymeta201502_FD_183972 | JGI IMG/M metagenome (GOLD analysis project Ga0210011, IMG submission 183972) | Groundwater microbial communities from Crystal Geyser aquifers in Utah, USA - Crystal Geyser metaG 2015-02 (SPAdes) (version 2) | ecosystem: Environmental > Aquatic > Deep subsurface >...
AGCGGCTCAGCTGCTTGATCGTCAATACTGACACAAAAGCGAAAAATCGGAATGTAGCGCAGCCTGGTAGCGCACTTCGTTCGGGACGAAGGGGTCGGAGGTTCGAATCCTCTCATTCCGACCAAATTTCTTCAATGAAATCAATGGTCTAGAGAAAAATAGAGCAGACAGTGCCTGCGAAAACAGGCGAAAAGGAGCGAACTGCTCCACTTCTGCTCCAAATGGCCTTGCGCCTGGTTTCGTCATCCTTCGCCTTTCTTCGCACAAAGCACCGTCTGCGCCGCAAAGCGCAAGCGGGGCCCAGTCGGCTATCAACCCATTTGGGGCTCCCCATTCAGGGGTCTAAAGTGTGATTTGACCAGTCGACTCCTAAAGTTTTATTGAATGCCTACACGGTTTCTCAGTAACTTTTTTAGGAATCATTGTGTCCACGATTACCAACCGTTCAAACTACCTCGTCTCCGTCCCGCGCAGCAAAGACCTGCCGCGCAGCTTCGCTTACAACGCCCAGCCCGCAATCTGCGCTTATGTCAAGCAATTGAGCGAGCAAGGCATCAAGCCAGTCATCAAGCAACTGGAAGACAAGCTGCAAGTGCGCACCCGCCGCATCGGTCATAAAAACCAACTCATCACCTTCAAGTCGGCCGCCGAGGCCGACGCGCATATCAAACGCATTGAATCGGAACAGACGCAGGGGCTTTTCATTGATTACACCGCTGCGGCGAATGTCACATTCGCCGAATTGATTCAAAAATACATCATCGAAGAGTGCCCCGCACTGAAGGGGGGCGGCGAAACCACCATTTACATGCTGAATGCACTGGTGGAAGACAGCACCGGCGAGCTGAAAAAGCGCATCGCCCTGCGCAAGCAGGAAATGAAAGAATTCGGCAAAACTATCACTAAGTTAAACGCCAACCGCCTGCCCATGGGCTGCCTCGAATGGATGCAGCTACCCTTGACTCAAATCAAGTCCACGCACATTGAGGAATTTATCGCGGACCGTGTCCAGTACGTGGAGCCTTCGAGCGTGGACCGCCAGCTCGACCTGATGTCGGCTGTTTTCAACCGGGCCACGGCCTCCTGGGGCTACCACCTCGAGAAAAGTCCCATGACCGGCGTACGCCGTCCCAAATACTTCAACGAGAGGGACCGCCGCCTACAGGACGACGAGGAAGCACGCCTGCTCGACCAGGCTCGCCGAGAAGACCAGTTGCGCTCGATGGAGCTGCGGGTCACTGAACTGGTCGCAGCCGAACTTCTAAGCGCCGCGCAGCTGCCGACCCACTATGGTCGCAATGAAGCGCGCAAGAGTGCATACGAGGTGGCGCGCCGCAAGGCCATCAGCGATGGTTTTGCGCATATCCCTTTCTACGAAACCTTCATCCAGTTCCAGTTGGCGACGGCGGCGCGCCGGGGCGAGGCACTGGGATTGTTTTGGACGCAGGTGAATTTCACAAAACAAACCGCGTACCTGCCCGCACCGAAAAATGGCAAACCGCGCAACCTGATTGTTCGCCAGGATATCCTGACCCAAATGACTCAACTGCCCCGCAGTTCGGACCAGTTGTTTGACATCGGCTTGGCCGAATTGGTGAATGCATGGGTCAGGATGTGTGAAAACGCCGGCATCATGGACCTGCACATTCACGATTTGCGCCATGAAGGCATCAGTCGCGCCGCCGAATCGGGCCTATTCCCAAGTGTCATTGATTTGCAGGCGTTCAGCGGCCACCGTGACATCCGCAGCCTGTCCCGTTATTCTCACCTCAATTCCAACGTGATGGCCGAGCGACTGGAACAGGCTGAAGAAAATCGACTGCAAACCCTCGGCCACAAAGGCCGCGAGCGCCTTAAAAGCAGCGAGATGCATTGGCTGGGTGGCTCTGCGCCAGTCGCGTCGGCCACGCCTGTCCTCGCCAAGCCCGAGATGACGAAAACTGACAGCTCGGCCATGGCTACTTCAAAGACTGATGATATCCAGAGCGGTAAGGTGGTCGGGTTGATGCGCCGCGCGCCCCGGCCCGTGGCCTGATTCGAATTCGAGTCGTCACCCGGCGCCCTTTACCAGACGCGCCGTCAGGTAGCCTGCGGTGCGCGACATTATTCGCCTCCGGATTGACCACTTGACTTTGAGCATAAAAAAATGCGGCGACTTGCAAAGGTCGCCGCATTTGAATCAGCTGGGCTGACCGGCCAAGATGCAAGCGCGCATCCCGGCAAGGGCATAACAGTCACCCGTCGCCACCACCTGACCTATCTGGCACGAAACTGTGCCATCAGGCTCCACCTCAAATTGAGCGCACAGACTCTGCAGCTCGTCCATCAGTTGCTTCAAGTTCACGCTTTCAAAATTTGCCGCAACCACGGGCAGTTGGTGCTCCGCAAAAAAGACGCTCACTTCCAGGTGCTCTTCATCCACAACGATGCACGGCCCTTCAGGTGGCCCGTAATGGGGAATGTTGAGTGAATCCAGATAACGGCGCTGCAATGCCAAGCCGGTCAGCGCATTTACTTCCTTGTCCTGCTCCATATTTTTCCTTCATGCAACGACATGTCGCAGTTTGTATAGCCACGTCCTTTGGGACGCTTTAGCCCATTCGAATTGGCGCTCGCTACACGACGCTGACGGGCTGCGCGGTGCAGGCCGAAAAAAGTGCCCTCTCCCCGCTCCAGCCGACCAAAGCGATGAGGGGAAAGGGCACTAAGGGTGACCAGAATGTTACGTATAGCACCACGGTCTCCATCAGGGGGCCTCTTTGACAAACTCTTCTCGGCAGCTGGCGCTGCCTCTGGCGTGCTACGAAGCGCAAACCTACCACGACCCCCTGCGTCCAGGGTTCTTTTCAATGTTGGTGCGCGGGCCCAATGGCGTCATGCGACAGCAGTCCGGCAATTTGGCGCAACTGCCCGACATCATCCGGCGGCTGGACCCGACGCTTGACTGCTGGATTTCGCAGGGCGAGTTTTTTCGACGCAACCGGCGGCTGGTCAACTTGTGGCGCATGCCACTGGCCTATATTGACCTGGACACCTATAACGTGGAGCGCCTGAAAGGGCGCCCGCCTGAATTTCTGCTCGCCTGTCTGCTGCAGAAATGCGAAGATTCCGGGCTGCCTGAGCCCAGTCTCGTCATTTATTCGGGTCGCGGTCTGCAGGTCAAATGGGTGTTTGCAAAGCCCGTCCCGCGTAGCGCCCTGCCGCGCTGGCAAGCACTGCAAAACGAACTGTGCCGCCGGCTGTCCGATTTAGGCGTCGACCCCAAGGCACTGGACGCATCACGTGTGCTGCGAGTGGTCGAAACCGTCAACACCAAAAACTCCGAACTCGTTCGGCTGGTCCACCAGGCTGCAACACCGGCCATGGGAGGTGTGCGGGCGCAAAGCGGGCTCGTTGCCTACAACTTCGACGTTCTGGTGGACACCGTCATGCCGATGGCCCGGGCCAGCCTTGACGCACTGAAAGTGAGCCGTGAGGACCAACGTGTATTGTGGCTGGCGGAAAAGGCGACCCCCGAAGCACGCAAGGGTCAGCTGGTGGCGTTGCGAGGCGGCAAGGACCACGGCTCCGGTGACAAGAGCAACCTGCGCCCCTTCATCCCAAGCGAATTGTCTTGGGCGCGGCTGGCGGACATTCGCAAACTCGGTGAGCTGCGCGGCTGGCATGACGGCGCACCCGCCGGAGAAAGGGACTTGCCGCTTTTTCTGTCCGCGTGCTTTCTGGCACAGGCCGTCGTTGTGCCCCGGTTGCGCGAAGAAATTACGGCCCTGGCCCGGGAGTTCGCGCCGACTTGGACGACAGCAGAAGCCCATTCGTGTGTCACTTCGGTACTCGCGCGTGCCGAGTCGGCATCGCGGGGTGAGGTCATCACCATCGATGGCCGAACCGTCGACCCGCGCTACCGATGGCGAAATGGCACCTTGATTGAGCGCCTGAAAATCACGCCGGAGGAAGAGCGCCAGCTGGCAACAATAATCAGTCCGGCTGAGGCCCGCAGGCGTGATGCCGAACGAAAACGACTCGCGCGGGCGCAAGCGCACGAAGCGGGACTAGCCATGACGCGCGCTGTCTGGCTGGCTAGCCACGAGCAAAAACGGACTTCAGTCCGACTGCTGCGGGCGGCGGGGAAATCCTGGGCGGTCATCGCAACGGAAGTGGGTTATTCCAGTGCGGATGCCGCGCGCATGGCCAGCAAGTGATGATGAATAGCGAAAAAGTCCCGTCCGTATGAATGGGGGTGGCGCAGCCAATGAAAAAAGTCCAGCCTAGTTTTGACGAGGCCGTTTTCATCAATTCAAAAAAGAAGGGCCCCGGGGCCGACCAGAGTCACCTGGAGCACACGAGTGCGGCTTGCGAAGGCGGCCCCTTAGCTCGTTAAGCCAGCGGGGCCAGACCCGCTCCTCATGCCTGCCTCAGGCGATTCGCCACCAACTTTGAACGCCACGGCTGTCCCGTTGCAAACCTCAACGGCTGTCTACATAGTTCACCAGCACGTGCGTACGTAAATGGCAGCGAGGTGAAATATCTCAGGCAACCTGCGGTCGTGTTGCAGTAGTAAATGGAGCGCTGATTCTCATGCCTTTGAGTGAGTAGTCTGAGTTGATACTATGCTTAGCAAGCCGCGACCAACGTGGTGGTACTTTTTGGCGCAGGAAACGACTATGTGGGGACTAAATGCTCAACATGGCCCAGTGCTGCCAACAAAACATCTACAGGTTAAAAATTCGATGTCAAAAGACCAATCCAACGATTATTTGAAAAAACTGCTTTCAGGAGACAGTGCAAATATCAATGCGCTCATTCAAGAGGGGCAACTCCTTGCGTCTTTGCTAGAGAGAACTGCAGAACAAAAAGGGCACTCACTCGATGACCTTTGCGGCTCGCTAATGATTACGAAGGGGTTCTTGGGTCAATTGCGAAATGGCGCACGTGAAGGGCACGGGCTCAGTGAGTCACTCATCCGCGCATCTGCTGCTTATCTTGAGATTCCGTACCTTGCCGTACTTATTTTGACAGGCAAACTTACGGTGCAGGACGTTTCGGAACTGGACGCCTATGCCGGTACTTCTACCTCGGGCGCCTTTGACGCCGTGAGAAAGTTTGCACTTGGGGAAGTGTCTTCGAAATAGCGGCCCGCGTTCTTCTTTCGTGTGCCAATCAAACTCGCCCATCAACTCCGACCAACTTCTGTTTGACAAGTACACCGAATCTGTTGTTGGCTTCTTTGGCTTGGCGGCATCGTCCTATCGCTCTTGAATGTCCGCAGCGAGCCTGTCTTCGAAATGAAAGTCCGCAGACTTCTTCTTGGCTTCGCGCTCGAACGCCTCAACGACCGCGCTGGCATGGTCGCTCTGCAGCCACAAGCGGGCAATCTCAGTTAGTCCACGAATACTGAGTTGCGATGGAAAACAAGGTACCTTTGGTGAGCTGTGGTTAGGCCTTGGACCTTCAAACCATCCTGCACGCCTAACAGTTGCAGCGCCGGGGCCAGCAACCTTTTTGAAAACCACAGGTTGCCATCAAGTTGTACCGTCATCCAGCCGCCGTCGAACAACGCATCCAGATGTGGGGCCAGCAGCAGGCCATTGAAAACATCCAGCCTTTCTTCGTCTGAATCACACGAGGCCCAGGGCTTGATGTGAGAGGCCCGCAGAAGCTCTGGCACCGCCAGCCCTGTAACGCAGCAACGGCCCTGCCAAAAGTCCAGCAGGGCCCCGCGAAACATGTCTTGACCGACCCGCTGCACAACCCAACGCTCGGTCTCTGTGGCCCTTGGCATCGCTGACGTCGCCTGGTGGTACTTGTCCGCACTCTGTCGGGCATGGTGCGGGCAATGGCGACTGCCTTGTCAAGCACCTGGTACAGAACATTCCATCCCTGCACCGTCAGTCCCTCTGGGGCTGCCGTTGGCAACAAGATGGGCACCGACGCGTGCAGCACGAAGATGTCATTGCCAAGTGACTGCACAGTGACAGACTCCGGAAACTGAGCCGAGCGAAATACGAGCCCCTGACCAGCCATCTCAGGCGAGAGTTCGAAGCCGCAATCAGCGGCGGCTTTTTCGAGACGGGTGCGCTCAAATGGGCTCACGTCGCGCTTCCGACGAGCTTCTTGTATCCATCCCTGATGACGGCTGCAATCAGTGGTCGACGGGCCGCCAAGAAGGCCTCGTAAGTCAGTATCCACCACTGGTCAGGCAATGCATGCCAGCTACACATCTGCTCCAGAGCATCGGCTCCAAATCGTTTGGCGTATTCAGGCCAATAGACAGCAGGTGGAGCATCAGAAATTGCGATGTTGTCGTCCCACTCGACCAAGGCGTAGTTGGCTATTTGGTTAATGTCGCGGACGCTGTCGACGCCCTTGTTTTTGAGGTATTGCCGGGGAAATATGTGATGCCGCTCCAGCGCCTTCTTTTGTCCATAGGCAGGGGGTCCAGCAGGTCCTGCCACCGACGATTTTGAAAAGAGGGCCCTTGCCCCTAACAGGGTCTGTGCAGCATAGAACCCGAACAAAGCAGGACTCCGGCCGGCGGATGTGGCTAAGTCCAAAGGCAGCGTCTTTGTCCAAAAATCGTCAGTCAGTGTTGCTTCTTCAACCTGGGTCATCTTGTTCAGAAACTGTTCGGGTGTCTTCAGTTCGCGCAGCCCTGCCAAATCCATCTCCATCTTGGACTCCGGCGACGCGCTGTAGCGTCCGGTCAAGAGCGACATGAACAGCCATCGAGCGATGGCGCCCTTGAGCTTGAATGCGTCAACGCCAAATTCAGTCCGCCCCAGCAAGTACAACTGATACGCGAATACCAGCGCCGTTACCGAGCTAATTGTCTTTTGACTTCGATAGCCCGCACTTCGAACGACGTTGAGGAAGTCTGCCCAATAGGTCAGGTTCAGGACTTGCTGCTGTGCTTTTCGCAAGCGCTCAAATTGACTATTGCGCGCCTCCAGACTGACCTCACCGGTAGCGAGGTCCTTGCCGCGCAACAACGAATACACAAATTCCAGCCGGGCTCTTCGAAACGCTACGCCGACATTGACCCTCAATAAATGGTCTGGGTCCGGTTGGAAGATTTGGTTGAATGGACTTGGCTGCCCCGCAGGCCCTGGTTGCCGGGCTGAACGACAGAAGTTCTCCAATTGCGTCCGCCCGTCATCCCAAAACACTGACATCAAAGTCAAAATGAAGTCGGATTGGTTAAGCTTCTTACCCTCGCTATTGATGCGAACGAAGACGTCGGCCACCTGCTCTTCAGAACATTGTTGCGAAAGCTCCAACGCGATGAATGGGAAGTTGGTCAAACCTGAAAGTCTGCTAATTGCCTCTGACACCACATCTTCTTCAGCAACTGTTACTTCGCGGGCTGCCCGCAGGCGCTTTAAGTACTCCCCGATGGTTTTATGAGTCTGTTTCAAAAACAACTCTGAGATATCAAGGATGTACTCTGGGTCGCGTTCTGTCGTCGCGTCAGGCACAACAAAAGCACCCGACTGCGGCCGGAAAGCTATCCGAATGTGCTCGCGTTGGAAGTTCTCGCGCATCACCGCTTCCCGCCTAATGACCGCATACAACGATGTCAATCGCTGCTGTCCATCGACGATGAGCAATGACGGTGCCTTCTGTTTATTCGCGTCACCAATGACTTTGGTATCCACTCCCTCAGCACCTGTTTGCCAAAACAAGAAGTAGCCAACTGGGTAACCGCGATACATGGAATCAAATAGGTCCCGAACCTTTGCGTTGGCCCAAACAAACGGCCGCTGGATGTCGGGCAGGCCGATACGGCCGAGGCCAATGTCGTTGATGAGTCCGCCAAGGCTGTAGTGGACTTCTTTGAAGAGAGTTTCGCTCATGGTTTTAAAGTATTTGAGTACCGCGAAAAAAGGTGGTGAGACTCAGAAGCGCAGCTCTGACGATTTGGCCGTCCATCTCAGAGTGTGCGGATTTTTCACCATGGAAAAGGTTACAGCGGACACGATAGACCGCTTGGATAAAGTGCGGCCAATCGCGCGGAATCGTCTCACCCCGGGCGAGGTGGAACTGGGCGCACGCAGGCTCAAACTCAGTCAGGCCCTCGCCAAAGTAACAACGGATGCGTTCTTTCCTTGGCACCGACTCGTCAAGGTGTAAAAAAATCCGCCTTAGGTGCTGAGCTTTGAAGATGGGGAGCAAATCGAAGAATGCCTCCGCCTCATCATAGAAAGACGGATTTCCATGGTAGAGCTGGTCAAACGCCAAGTGCAGACCCGAGTCGTGCACCAATCGGTCCATGTACTCACTGTCGCGGTCCTTCCCCGTAATGCAGGCTGCCCAGGCGTTGACGGCAATCCAAGCGAAGACGAAGGACTCAAACGTACACTCTTCATCAAGGCGGGCACGCCATGCTCGTTCGAACCATGTGGTGATGAGCCGGTGACCGTCTGGGTGCAAGTAGTCGTGCTTCCGCAGGTCAATGGACTGACGCCCGCGCGGCTGAATGTAGGGGCACGCGTCAACGTGCCGCTGCCTATCTCGGTCAGGCGGTCGCTGCTGCGTTGGCATCTACTTCGTTCCTCACATCAATCGTTGACAACTGGCAGCAAGCGACCATCGGGATACTCAACCACTACAGTCAGGACGGTCAGCGGGGCTTCTGGCATTTGAACGGTGAATGGTTGGTATTCCCCATCGACTTGGCGAAGCTGCTCTGGCAATGATGCAGCGAGCTTTTCGAGCATGGGGCCCACGAGTACGGACTTTTCATATTCGTCAGATAGCACTGAAAGCTGTGCATATCGTATCCTCTCACCATCGGGTCGGATGACCCCGAAGTTTTCGGGAATGGGCATCCACTCCGCGCTGAGAAAGTCCGTTCCCGCGAGCTGCCGCAACAGGTCAAGCTTTTCGCGGTCAGTACCATCGAGCACGTAAGCTTTCCCAGCTATCCGTGCTACATACCCTGCCTCGTCGGCATAAACCCATAGATTGGCAACGACCTCTGGGTTCTTGAGTGCACGTGGGCTTGCGGTCTTCATGGAAGCGAAATTCCACGGATGCGCTGGTACAACTCCACGGCAAAGGAGTCAGTCATACCGGACACAAAGTCTGTAGCCAGCAACGTGCGTTCATATGCAGCGAGTTGGCTTGGGTCGGCAGTCATCTTGGGCATCAGGCTAAGTAGTGTGCGGGTTCGAACCTTGCCCTTGCCAAGGCCCTTCGCCTTGGCGTCGATTGCACCAACGAACGATTGCAGCAGCCCGGCGATGACTTCGAATCCGCAGGCCTCAATCTCGAGAACAGGCCTGGCGCAATACACCTTCTGCATTGCCATGTCCTTGAATGCCTTGAACTCATTGTTGAGGGGGATGCACACTGCAAGCTCGTTGTCGAACGCACCGCTCAACAAGCCGTCGTAGTTGTCTTCAAAGGCCTGAACTACGGCCCGCGCCATTTTGTCCAAAGTAATAGCACGAAAGTACTCGACGCGGCGCCCGACATTGTCAATCTTCTGTCCCTGCTCCCAACGTTCGTCGGAAAGCCAGGGTCGGTGCAGCATCGCAATGTCTTCGAAGGAGAGGCAGCCTGCCTTATACCCGTCCTCCACGTCCATGACGTGGTAGCAGATGTCATCGGCCGCCTCGACGAGGAACGCCAGCGGGTGTCGGTGCCAAGCATCCGCGACGCCTGGCTTGCGCACCAAACCCAGCTCGTCTGCCAACTCCTTAAAAAGTGCCGCCTCACTCTGCATGAAACCGAACTTCTTGCCGCTAATGCCTTGCTTCTGGGACCCATCGACCTCTGAAGCCCGTGGGTACTTCGTGAATGCGCCAAGCACTGCCCCGGTCAGCTGTAACCCACCCCGTTGCGGTGCCTGCTGCAAGGTGCAAAGGGTTCGAAAGCCTTGAGCGTTGCCTTCGAACTTGAGCAGGTCCATGCGCTCGGCGCCGTTGATGTCATCGACCGCACCACTGGATTCGAACCATTCCTGGATGGCGGATTCGCCTGCATGGCCGAAGGGCGGGTTGCCGATGTCGTGCGCAAGGCAAGCTGTCGCCACAATGGTGCCTAGGTCGTGGGGGGCAGCATACTCCCTAACATCCGGCTGTTTCCGCGCTATGACTTCGGCGGCAAGCATCCCCAGCGAGCGGCCCACGCTGGCGACCTCCAGACTATGCGTGAGACGGGTTCTTACATAGTCGCTCTTCGCGAGTGGAAATACTTGGGTCTTGTCCTGCAGCCTACGAAAGGCTGGACTGAAGATGATGCGGTCGTAGTCCCGTGTGAACTCGGTTCTCGGGGGAGGCACCGCTTCGGGCTTGCCCGGCCTACCGAGGCGCTTTGTTGTCAGTAGCTTAATCCAGTCCATATTTACTCCCTGTCTTGTGATTTCAGTCTGCCGTCAGCTTGTCCCAAGCCTCCAACACCAACCGTTGCGTGCGGTACTCACCAAAAGCGCGTTCTTCTTTGGCTTTGAGGCCACGGAAGGTTTCGCTGGGGTAGTCCGGACCGAGCAAAGCGCCACCGGGGCCGAAGGGGGCATCGGCGGGGTCGAGGATGTAGCGCAGCTCGTCGCGGGTCAGGCCGTAGAGGCGGGCGTAGTAGGCATCGAGTTCGGCGCGCAGTTGGGCGCGGCGTTCGGGGTACCAGCCGTAGGGGGTGCGGCGCTGCTCGGGTGGGCGGGGGTCGTAGGCAGCCAGGTCGTCGGCCCAGGCTTGCATGTCGTGCGCGGTGTGGGTGAGTTCCAGCACGCGGGGGACGATGTAGGCGAGGTCGGCTTCGGTGTAGCGGTCGGGGGGGAGGACGGAAAGCTGCTTGTAAACAAAGTAATTCAAGTGTGTGCCGCCCACCTTGTTCCTCGCTACAAAGTCTAAGACCAATGCGGCAAGGTTCCCAAGTAGTGCGGCATAGGCCCCGTTGCACTGAGATTGGTTGAACAACATCAATGGCATATTGTTCCCCACCGCCACCCTCGGCACTACAGACGCAATCACCGTGCGCTCGTTGGTGGCATTGGTGATGTCGCGCCACCCCATCAACCACCGCGGGCTGCGCCGATCCATCCAGGCATCCATGAAATTTAAGCCAAATTGGCCTGTAGCGCACGTGGAAAGTGCGTAAGCAGCTATTGAAACTGTAGCGACTTCGGCTGCATTCGCCGCTGGCGGCTTTTGCCAAGTTTCCAGTTCAGCCAGTTCCGCATCGCTCAAACCCAGCTCAACATCTTGCAGCGCCCATTTGGTGAAGGCGGGCAAGGCCTTTTTACCCGTGGTGTCGGCGTGCTTCAGGGCATTGGCCAAGACCGGGTGGTGGGCCGCCAGCAAGGCTTCGGCTGTTTGTGTGGCTTGCCAGGCCACGGCGCTGGACCAGCCGGCCTTGTCGGTAGCCGTGCCGGGTTTGGACTGGCCTGCGCTGCGGCGAAAGAGTTCACCCGCTACCCAGCCTGCCAGCGCCAGCGTGAGTGCGTTGGCAGCATTTGAAACATTTACGTCAAATTGGCCTGTAGCCACCGTGGTATGTGCGTGAGCAGCTATTGAAAGTGCAGCATCAGAGACATCTGGCGCAGCCGCCTCACACGCCTCATGCCAGGCCAACCAGGCGCTGGCGACGCGGCTGGGCACGCGGGCGATGCGGGCCAGCACCTGGCACTCGTCCACCCAGTAGCGCGGCGATACGCAGTAGTCTGGCTTGTCCTTTTCAATCTGCGTCACGTCGCGGGACTCCCAATCATCGTTTTCAATTGCAGCATCAGGAATAAATGTTGCCCAACGATGGTCGAGTTGATGAATCAACTTGCCTTCATACATGGGAAGACGTTTTGCTTGTCCAGACTCAACCGCGGATACCTTGAATAACCCACTGGCGCTAGTCATGTTGAACAACCCTTGAGAAAAGAAAATACCCCATGGGTTAACTTCAGCCTGCGCCGTTATTGATTCCTTACTTTCTTGTATTGCAGCTTCACGAATTAGAACTGGCACTGCTCGGTAGAGCTTTTTGGTTAGCTCGGCGTCATGCTGACTACGAAACACTGGACAAGTACCGGTGTTTGGGTTGATGAGTTGGAAATCATCGGGAGTAAGTGAAAACCGTCGCCGTTCATCAGCTAGCTCTTTGACTTGCAATATGTAGTGCGCAAGCTCCGCTGCTGTTCCAGCCGTACCAAGAGTCAAGAGCACAAAGGGTGTGTCGGAATGGACATCTGGAAATATCTTTTCTGTGTTGTCAAAACCATAGAGCGATATCAATCGATGCGTGGAAGTCACCCAAGCAAAAAATCGCTTGTTTGAATCATCTGTGCAGATTCCTGCTTTGACAATGAATCCAGCTCGGCCATGTACTGAAGTTGCTTGTGAAAAGGTTTCCGAGAACAGTGGATACGTGTCCAACTTACCGTGCGCTGTGAGAGGGAATCGACCGGATATACGGAAAAATACGTTTGCTGACTCAATTTGACGGCGTGCAGCTACCAATTCTGCCCATAGCCAGGGCGTATTGCCTTCAAGTTGGGCTATCGCCAGTTTTCGCTTGTCACCAGCCATGACTGCAAGAGACGGAGCACGAGAAGAAAAAAACTCGACCTCGCTTAGCTGCAATTGTTCCCATGGTGGGTTTCCCAGCATGACCGAGAACCCACCTTGGGCAGCTACTTGCGGAAAAGCCAACCACCAATGGAACACGCTGTGGGCGCGGCACAGGGCGGTAGAGTTTTGCAGCACCTCAGTGGCGGAAGGCTGACCGGCTGTGGGGTGTAGCAGATGCCAGAGATGGCCGGAGAGTGGCACGCGTGAGGCTTCGCCAACTGCGACAGGCAACTTGGGTACCAGAAAGGCCGCCATGTAAGTGTCGGCCAGCTTGGCCAGGGTGCTTTGCTGGGCCTGGCTGGTCGCCAGTTGCCAAGCGCTACGTTTGGCATCAATGCTTTGCAAACTGCCATCTGATAGGTGCTCCACCGCATCAGCCTGCGCGGCCAACGGGCTGGCCTGGAACAGGTCACCAACGACGACATCTTTCCAGCTTTTCAGGTCGAGCTTGTTTTGTTTTTTGAGTGCGGCGGCGGTGGCTTTGTCGTCGCCACTGAGCACGGCGTAGGCTTCGTCGGGGATGCCGTGGTTGAGGATTTTGGGGTCCAGCACGCCCAAGAGCGCGTCGCCCACTTGCAGGTGGTGGTCCAGAAACGTCAGCGGCATGTCGGGCGTGTAGGCCTCCAGCCACAGCGCGGTTTTGGCCAGCGCAATAGCCATGGGGTTTTTGTCGACCCCGTAGATGCAGTGGCTGACCACATCGCGCAGGGCGTGGCGGTAGTCGGTGGGTGTGGGCGCACCGTCTGGCGCACGCAGTTTGGCCACTTCGTCTGCCAGGCGACGGGCCGCAGCTAGCAAAAAATGCCCGCTACCGCAAGCCGGGTCACACACGGTGAGCTGTAACAAGGCCGCTACCGGCCGCTGCGGATTGGCTTTGATGGTTTCCGCGATAACCGG
>Ga0210011_1002958_pt1 | contig 13435 bp, 11 predicted proteins | sample CryGeymeta201502_FD_183972 | JGI IMG/M metagenome (GOLD analysis project Ga0210011, IMG submission 183972) | Groundwater microbial communities from Crystal Geyser aquifers in Utah, USA - Crystal Geyser metaG 2015-02 (SPAdes) (version 2) | ecosystem: Environmental > Aquatic > Deep subsurface >...
TGCTGGAATAGAATCGTTTTGAGCAGTAGCAGATTGAGCAAAAAAAAGGCAAAACAAATTCAGTAAAACAAATACTGATGTCCTTAAAAATTTGGAGGGAAAAGACGATAAAAGTGTTTTTTTCTTGTTCTGATTTTTCAAAATAGTTGATTTAGCTAATTTTTCAAATAAAAGTAAAACTTGAATTAATTTGTATCTTCTTCTTTTTCCGAACGAGGAGTTTCATAAAAATGAATTTCTACAATGTCGATACGTGCGCCTTGCATTTCTTTGACAAGAATAATAAAATTATCGTCTTTGATTTGCGTTCCAGCTTCTGGCATTGTGCCTAATTTCTCCAAAATATATCCTCCTAGTGTATCATAATCGCCTTCTAAGATATTCCAATTATATTTTTCGTTGAGTTCTTGAATGTCGTATCTAGCATGAAGCAGAAATGTTTTTTCATCAATTTGTTCAAAAAACAAACCTTCTTCATCGTGTTCGTCTTCTATTTCTCCCAAAATTTCTTCCACAATATCTTCAATCGTAACAATTCCTGCTGTTCCACCAAACTCGTCAGTTACTAATGCCATACTTTTACGAGTAGCAATAAAACGCATCATGAGTTCATTGGTGTGCATTGTTTCAGGAACAAAGAAAATACTATCTGTTACATTTTTTATTGTTTCAGGATTATCAAAAAGGCGCAAAGCGTGGCTATAACCAATTACATTATCGATGGTGTCTTTATAAATAATGATTTTGGAATGTCCACTTTCTACAAAAAGTTGTTGTAGTTTTTCGATACTCTCATCAGTAGAAATAGAAACTATATCAGTACGAGGAATCATACAATCTCTCACTTTTAGCGTTCTGAATTCTACTGCATTTTGAAATAAATCAGCATCTACATTTGACTTTTCGCCCTGCAAACCACTCAACCTTTGGATATAATGATTGAGGTCAGAAATCCCCAAAAGTGGAAGTTCTCTATTTTCTTCTATCTTAAAAACAACTCTTGTAAACCATTTGGCAGACTTTATGATTACCCAAACAAAAGGATAAAAAAGGAAATAAACTGCTTTCATAAAATGCACCAAGACTTCAATAATTCGGTTTGGACTTGCTAGAGCAATACTTTTGGGCAAAAACTCAGCTACTGCCAAAACAAGCATCGTCGATAAAATGGTCTGACTTCCCAAAACGGCCGTTTCGATAAGAGCGTCATTATTTAGGAGCAGATTAGAAAATAATTCTTTGAGAGGTGGATCTAAAACCTGTGCCATAAAAATTCCATACAAAACCAGCGAAATTGTATTTCCTGTAAGTGTCGTACAGATAAAATAATCTTCTAATTTGTAGAACCTATATAATAATTTTGCTGTCCGTCCCCCTTCATTTTGTTTTAAGGCTAGTTGCAGACGGTCTGCCGAAATAAAAGCAATTTCGATAGCCGAGAAAAAAGCCGAAAATAAAAGTGATATAAATATGGGAATCCAAGGGTTCATTATAGGAATTGGAGATTGGGAATTAGGGATTGGAAAATGAAATAATTAATTTCTTTTTTTGCGTTTCTTTTTGGGTGGTGTATAATTAGAGCTTTCTTTGTCTATGTATTGTTTTTCTGTTTTACTCTTGTTTTTATTGTCTTGTTTTTTCTTTTGTTCTGTTTCTACTTTTTGTTTTTCGGTATTTTTTGATTTTACCCACGTATAAATCAAAAATAAAAATACAGAAAGGCTCAAAATCCAATAGACTTCTTGCACTTCGTAATAATAAAGCTGATGAACACCGATTGCCAAAGAAGCAACACAAAAGGCTAATAAAATATTTTCAAGTAATTTCATTGACTAGATTTATAAAATAAAAATTTTGGCAAAGGTAGTGTTAATTTTGCATTTTTTGTACTCTAAAGAATGTGTTTAAGTAGGCTATTTTTTGGGTGCAGTTTCTTGAAAGAGTGAACTTGGATTACTTTTTTTGTTTTTCATATCTGTACTGTCAGGCTTTTCGAATCCTTCTGTTCTTTCTTTGTATATAAAACTTCCTGTTGGTTGCCACACTTTGTATTTACTAAATTCTTCATTTGAAGTCATTCCAACTCCATAAAGTGTTTCGGTTGGCGTTTTGATAGCAATTTCTTTATCCGTATAAATTTCTCTTTTAAACTCATTCCAATGTAATTCTGGCGTATTTACTTTCTGTTCTTGCTCGTGATTAATCACTTCTACATTTCCGTAAGCGTGATAGAGTTTATTGATTTGCTCATAACGACCTGAATCTGCTGTGAGTGTAGTTGTAATATCTCCATTTGGATTATACATACTAACTCGGAAATTTTTGGGATAATAGAGATCTTGATTTTGATAAATATATTCCAAAGGAGCTTCAATTTTTAGTTTGAGTAATCCTTTTTCGCTATAAATTCGTTTGATATTCTCAAAACTACCCATCAGTATATTTTTTGCTTTTTCTTCCTCACTTATTTCATCCTCGCCACAACTTTGTAAAGTAAAAGCCATTACAACTAAACTCAAAATCATAAAAACTGGAAAGCGATGCAACTTGTATTTCATAACTTTATCTATTCAATTCTATTAAAAATTAGAATTTACAAAATTACGACTTTCTACAAACAGTCTGTACTTTTATCATCTTAATTTTTGGCAAAATTGATTATTGTTTTGTAAAATTATTCAATAGGTACAATATGAGTGACATTTTTCAAATTCTGCAAATTGACCAATTTTTGACAAAATAATAGTTTGCTTTTTTCCATAACGTAGGGTTTGCAAAACCTACGTTATGGAAAAAAGACATTTATACAGAATAAAATTTGGCAAAGATTTGCCTTTTTTAAATGTCACTCATGTTGAATATAACTTCAATTTTTAGCTATAAAATATATTTTAGTATGATAGCACTTATTCAGCGAGTTACACGAGCTTCTGTTGTGGTAGAAGATGATATAGTCGGTGAAATAAAAAACGGTTTACTTGTATTTTTAGGCATTGCAGCTACTGATACTACAAAAACGATTGAATGGCTTAGTAAAAAAATAGTTGGATTGCGTATTTTTTCTGACCAAGATGATAAAATGAATTTTTCGGTAAAAGATTTAGATGCAGATATTTTATTAGTCAGTCAATTTACTTTATATGCCAATGTAAAAAAAGGAAACCGTCCTTCTTTTACGGATTCTGCACCTCCTTCTATTGCCATTCCATTGTATGAACAAATGATAAAAGCACTAGAAGATAAATTAGAAAAACCCATACAGACGGGGAAATTTGGAGCAGATATGAAAATAAACTTACTCAATGACGGCCCTGTAACTATTTGTATAGATACTCAACAGTATGGCGTATAATGCCTAATTATCGAACGAATCAAATATAAAACATGATTTTTTGTCTAACAAAGGTACGTAAAATATTCTCTTCTATTGATTTTAAACGATTTTTTTATACCCCCCTTATTCAACAATAATAAACTTTTTTTAGTAATTTATTTTACCAAAATGAAAATAGAGTTTTTCATTTTGGTAAAATGAATTATTTTTTTATCCCTCCAATTTTCAAAAATATATCTAATATAGGCTTTAAAGCTACTTTTTGCGCTTTTTTGCGTGAGTATTTGGGTTTCGGCACAAGTCATGATTATATATAAATAGTCAGAAGATTATATTGTCAATTTTTTAAACTATTTTTTTTTATGCGTTTGCGTACCAAACTTTTTATTGGTCTAATGATGTTGTTTGTAGTGATTTCACTATTGGCAGTCGTTGGTGGGTATGCTGTATATAAATTAGAAAAAAGTTCAGAAGGGGTTTTAGCAGATAATTTTACTTCAATTGACTATACTGTTGCTATGCTTAGTTCTCTTGATGAGGCTAGACAAGCGCAACAAATCATGTTACATGACCCTAATTATTCTTCTCAAATAACGAGTAATTACAAGAAAGCCAAAGCAGATTTTGAACATAACTTCGAATTGCAATCAGCCAATATTACAGAACAAAATGAAGCTGAATTAGTAACAGAGCTTCACACAAATTATACGAACTATATAGCTAATTTTGAAACAGCCCAGACCAAAAATAATTTATCTATAAGCCTTTATGCCAACCAAATAGAGCCTGCTTATCAAGCCACCAAAAGCCAAGTTTTAGTTATTTATAATCTCAATAAAAAAGCAGTTTTAGCTCGTAATGCGTATGCTAAGGAACTTGCTGACAATAACTCTATATTTATTATTACTTTAGGTTTGCTTAGTGTAGGACTTACATTTGTCTTTATTTTGTATTTTCCAATCTACATTACAAGACCTCTTAATCGTCTGAAAGAAAAATTAGAAGCTGTTGCTAATTATGATTATTCTCAATACTTGCAAATAAAAACAACCGACGAACTGGGACTTCTTGCTTCTACTTTTAATATGATGGTAACTCGTTTGAAAGAACATGAAGAGTCTTCGGTAGCCAAACTGATGTACAAAAATAAACATACACAAGCTGTAATGAATCAGTTGCAAGAAGGCGTTTTGGTTTTAGATGAAAACTTGAATGTAGTAGCTATCAATGATTTGTTAGCATATTTGATGCAGGTAGGAAAACCAAAAGACTGGATGGGAAAGTATGCCCCTGATATGGCTCTCAAAAGTAATTTGATGAGAAAGTTAATTGCACCGACCCTCAAACCTCGTTCTATTGATAATCATACATTACAACCTTCTGAAACTAACTTGATTCAAGATAAAGATAGCAATGCACATTCACGTATTTTGCGTATGGAAGATCATGGGCAAGAATATGTCTATCAAGTAACTCAACAAAGATTTTATACAAACAAAAATAGAAACAAACAATTTGCAGGTTATATCATTACTGTAAAAGAAGTTGTAGAAAAGCAGCCTCAAATTAGTCAGATGCAAACTAATTCTTTTCTCAATCAACTAGAACATAATTTAGTAGAATGGAAGAATAATGAAGAAAATGAAAAATCTCTTCAACACATAAATAACCTTATAGATACTACTCAAAAATTTAATAGCACGTTGAATGGAAGGCTCAATATTACTTATTGATGATGAAGAACAATTATTAAAACTCTTCACAAGAACTTTAAAGTTAGAAGGATATGACATTATACAGGCAAAAAATATTTCAGAAGCATTCAAGGCATTAGAAAAAAATGACTTTGACCTCATTCTGACTGATGTAAAACTACCTGATGGCGATGGTGTAGAAGCCACCAAAACCTACAAAGAAAAATATCCAAATACAGAAATAATAGTCATTACGGCTTACGGAACTATAAAAGATGGCGTAAAAGCTATTCAAAATGGGGCGTTCAATTATCTCACAAAAGGTGATGATAATGACCGCCTTTTGCCGTTGGTAGCTAATGGAATTGAAAAAGCAAGATTACAACAACGCCTAAGCAGAATTACAAACAAAGCCCAAAGCAATTATGGTTTTGATTCCGTAATTGGAGAATCAGATAGTCTCAAAAAATCAATTACACTTGCAAGAAGAGTTGCTCCAACAGCCACAACCGTACTTCTGACAGGAGAAACAGGAACTGGAAAAGAAGTTTTTGCACAAGCTATTCACTACGAAAGCGATAGAGCAAAAGAACCTTTTGTTGCGCTGAATTGTAGTGCTTTTGCTCCTCACTTATTAGAATCCGAACTTTTTGGTTATAAATCTGGCGCTTTTACAGGAGCAAATAAAGACAAACGAGGTCTTTTGGAAGAAGGACATAGAGGAACTGTATTTTTAGATGAAATTGGTGAAATGCCTTTAGAGTTACAGGCTAAAATATTGCGTTTTCTTGAAACTGGCGAATTCATAAAAGTAGGAGATACAAAAGTTACCAAAATTCAAACCCGAATTATTGCAGCAACAAACCGAGAATTATTAAAGGAAGCCGAAGAAAACAAATTTCGTTTGGATTTATATTATCGTTTGGCTGTTTTTCAAATTCACTTGCCACCACTTGTAGAACGTGGACGAGATATTGAGCTCTTAGCACGTTTTTTTGTAAAATATTTTTCTGCCAAAATGGGAAAGAAAAGTCCTACCATTGACCAAGATTTTATCGAAAAACTTCAAACATATAGCTGGAAAGGAAATGTAAGAGAGCTTAAAAACGTAATCGAAAGAGCCGTTATTATGTCTGATGACACACTTACTCCAGATGTTTTGTTATTTGGGCAAACAGGAGCAACCAATGGAAGCATAATTACTCCCCTTACAAGCCTTGCTGAAGTAGAAAAACACCACATGAAACGAGTTTTGGCGCATACAGAAAATAACAAATCTGAAACAGCTAAAATATTAGGCATTGGACTAACAACGCTTTATAGAAAAATGCAAGAATATGAATTGGAGAAGTAAATAATTTCTAATTACAAAATAGCCCTTATTTCGTTCAGAAATAAGGACACTTTTTTATTTACTAAAGAATTTTTATTTCTACCAAGCCATTTGCAATTTCAACTTTTTCATTTATACATTCGTTGCAATCTTGACAATCTTTGAAAAGAAATCTTCCATATCCTTTTGCAGAAAGTCTACTTTCATCTATTCCTTTATTTACTAAAAACTGCTTTATATTATTTGCTTTTCGTTCAGTTAAGTAACAGATTATACCTTTTGCTTCCTCTACAATTCGAATAAACTGCGATTTCAAGTTTTACTTCTTGGTGTTTCTCTAAGAAAAAATATAAATTATCTATTATAGCAATATTTTCATCATCATAAGCATTACAGGTTGAATACCTTAAATCAAGAGCTTTGTTTGTCCTTTACAAAAACTCTCATCATCATACTCAAAATAAGGCAGACAGTCTTGATTTTGAAAACTAAAAAAAGATAGAAGTAATGATAGTACAAATAAGCATTTCATAATAATAGAATTATCCCCCTACTCTAAAAACAGGATATTTAAGATACGATTTTTCGTGATAAACAGAATTTTTATAAACAAACTCTAATTGCAAATAAGCATTTTTTGCAAACTCTTCATCGCTTGCCTTTTTGTCTTCTAATTCTTTTCTCAAAGCAGGATTTTCTTCTAAAATTTGTGCTGCAATATCCTCAAAAACATAAGGCGAAAAATGCTCTTTTTGTTGCAAAATTCCATCAAAGAAATTCCACGCAAAAAACGAATCTTTTCCTTGTGGTTCTAGCATTTCCATAATATATCGATTGGCTGCTTGGTTCATCTTTACCAAAACATATTTTTGTTCTGGATAACGTAGAGCTTCTCCAAAAGTCATTGTTTCTTTTGAAAGTTCAATATCATAATGCAAATAATGACTTTCATAAGGCGATTTGACGGTTTTATAATTTTGGATTGAATAAACGCCTACCTTATGGTCTTTGTGTTGTTCGTTGATTAATGTATCCATTTCTACACCATTCCATTTCAAACGCTCCAAAATTTCTGGATAAGCAAGTGGAATCAAATACCCTTTTGGCGCAACAATTTTTAAAGAAGGCTTAAACGCATCGTAATAATTTACTTCTTTCTCGTAAGGTTTCGAAGTGTGGTATTTCATTCTATCCAATCCTGAAACTTTACTTTTTTCTGTCGAAGATTCATAGCCTTTAAAATTGAGTTTTCGGTATCTTGTTGTGTCTAATTCCCAATCTAAAACAAATTCTTTTTGTGTTTTTACTTCTTTTTGGTCTTCTGCTTTGATTTTTTGAAGTTCTTTTCCATTTGCTTGAACATATTTTAAAAGTTCTTCCATAAAAATAGAAGTTGCTTTTACTCGTTTGTCGTAAGGTTTCAACATGTGCGTTTCGGTCAGCATCGAAAAAGTCTGAAAAAGTGCAGCATAACCTGTCGAATAACGAGGCGAATCCATAAAACCTTCCCAACCATTTACAGGGTCATAACCAAAAACATTTACATACGGAGTCATTTCTTCGTTTCTATTAATCATTGCTTTTTCTAAAGCAGGTGTAAAACTTTTATTCAAAAACTCTTCCATTTTTCCTCCTAATTTATCGGCTTGAGTGGCCAAGTGTGTCATCGTATATTGATAATCTGCACCATTCGAAACGTGATTTTCAAGATAAACTAAAGGCTGCCATTTTTGAAATAACTTATTAAAACTCTCTCCATTTTTCGAATCACACTTTACAAAATCACGATTTAAGTCTAAATTCTTAACATTTCCACGAAAACCATATTCTGCTGCTCCATTTTGGTTGGCTCTTGTTGTTGAGTTTCTTGTCAATGCGCCACTTACATTATAAAATGGAATGGCTACCAAAACGATATTCTTATACTGATTTCTGAATTCTTCTTTTGTACACAAATCACGCAAGAGCATCAAAGTTGCATCAATTCCATCAGATTCCCCTGGATGAATTCCATTGTTTATAAAGACAACAAACTTATCTTGTCTTTCTGTTTCAGGAATTGGACTAAATTTTCCATTTATCTCAAAAATAATTTCGTGTAAGGGTTCGCCACTATCTGTCATTCCAAATTCATTGACTTGCAAAAATTGAGGATAAGAGATTTCTAATTTATTCAAAAATTCAATTCCTTCTTGATAAGTAACTGTTTGGTTTATATTTGTATCAAAGGGAATAGAAAAATTATTTTTTGATGAAGGTGTCGTTTTTTGAGCCATAGAACAAGAGGAAAAAAGGAAAGTTGAAAAAGTAAAAATATAAGAGAGTAAAATAGTTCTTTTCATAGTTTTTTAGAATTTGATTAACTTCTAAAATTACGATTAATTTGTGCAACTCAATTCGTTTTTTTAATTTTTTATTCACGTTTCGCTGAAATCATAATCAGAAAAAGATAATTTATTCATACCGAGATAAATTTCAGATTCCATGTTTAATAGTCCAAGAATTTGTATTTGAGTTTGTGTTAAATCTGAGACAGATACAGATGTTTTTCCTTCTATTGACACGATATTGAGATGGATATTTTTAAAGGCTCTCAAAATTAAATTAGTAGTTGGATTATCCGTTGCCCTTGTTGGATTTCCTGGATAAAGTTCTTTGATATTCTGTTGTTTAGCTTTGAGATTAGTACGAACTTGATGCTGAATTGTACTCACAAATTTAAGTGCGAGCAGTAAAAGTCTGATAAGTGATTTGATTCGGTGTTCTTTTTGAAGAAAAACAGGAAGTAGTGCCGTAATTCGGTTGAGTAACTCATCAAATTTATGCTCAATTCTGTATTCATTACGATAGCAGATGAGAGCCTGCTCAGTTGTCAATCTATCAGTAGGTGCATTACAAGCATACACTCTCCAACCCAATTGTTCAATGTGTTGCATTTGTTTTGTTTGGTCTATTTGTAGTTCAAGGGTAAAGGTTGAAACATTGAGTGTTCGCTCTGGTTTATCCTTGTGTTTTCTAATGGTTTTTGTCTGTATGTGTTCTTGTATAATTACCTCTATGAATTTTTTTACTTTATGTTTTTGTAGAATTTTATCTACTCCATCTTGAACTTCAGCAAGAGAGGTTAATTTTTTCCGTCCTTGTTTAAAATCTACCAATAGAGCTAACTCTTGCTGTGCTTTGAGCATCCGATTTTCAAAGGCTGCTCTTTGACTTTGAGCATAGGAGGGTGAATAGACCACTATTCTGCGTTCGTTCCAAGTATGTTTAATTCCTTCTTGGTCAGTCATTTCAAGGGTTTCATTCACTTCAAAGGCTTTGGCTTTTAAGTATTTCACTTCTGTTTGTCCTTGTTTTTCTATCTTATAAAGTCTAGTGAGTTCTGCTGGCTGTTTGGCTAAATAATTTGTAATATTTTCATTGCTACATTGTTTTTTACTTAGTGGTGTCAAATAATAGTGTCCTTTACTTTGTAAATAATGCCGAATGGGCTGACTGCTCATTTTGCTATCACCTACAAATAATTGATTTTTCAATGCTAATTCTTCACATTTTTCTATCACAGGTAAATACAAAACATCATCTGCACTATTGCCTGAAACTGTGTAGGAAAACAAGGGTATTGCCAAAGGATCTAGTGTTGCAAGCATTGTTTTTAATTGGGGTAAATCAGGACGATGTTGTTTAGAATGACCATACTGAAAATCTCCCGAACAGGGGCGATGTGATTGTGTAATCATTGCATCTAAACGAATGGGTTCAGATTTCAAATCAAGATTATAAATATTTATAAGTTGTTGATTATGAGCATTCTCAAAGTTATCCCACGCTTCATCATCTTGGTATTTATCTAGTAAAGAACCTAGTTTATCATCGGTAAAATCTTTACTTGTCAGTTCAGAATTCCCTGTACAATAACGAAGGGTTTCCAATCGTTCTAATGCCCAAGGTTCTACATGGCTCAGTCTATGGTCGCTAGAAGATAGAATGTAGGTTAAAAAAATAAGAGCCACTTTGCCTCCATCTAATCCTTGCCAATTACCGTGATTGGGAAAATGTTCATTAAGTAATTTACTCATTTTACTCTTTTCCATTTCTGCTATTAGCAAGGGAATGTCATCAACTCGTTCTGTTTTTATTTTCATGCAGCAAGTTTACCAATTTTATTTTTATTTTTTACTTTCAGCGAAACGTGAATTATTAAGGATTAGTAAATTAATTTTTTTCAAAGTAAGATAGATAATTTAATTTCAAGTAACTTTGTAAGCAAAAAAATAACACACTACATTTATAGGTTTTGGCAAAATGATTTTTTATTTTTATCAAAACCTTATTCTATCTTATTCTTTAGCCTTTTTTTATTACTCTTAATGAATTATTCTAGCACAAACGGAGATGCACAGGTTGGGTCGCTACGTGAAGCCTTATTTCAAACTTTTAGCTCAAATGGTGGACTTTTGATGCCTGAAACAATAAATCCTTTACCAAAAGAATTTTTATCTAACCTTCATACTTTTTCATTTCAAGAAATTTGTTTGAAAGTTTGTACAAATCTATTTGGAGATGAAATTCCAGAACAAGATTTAGAAAAAATTATTGAAAAGGCTTTTGATTTTGAAATTCCGTTGGTAGAAATTTATGAAAAACAAGTCTATTCATTAGAGCTTTTTCATGGCAAGACACTTTCTTTCAAAGATGTAGGAATGTGTTTTATGGCAGAACTCATTACTTATTTTTTAGAAAAAGATAAAGAAAATACCACTCAAAAAAATAAAGAAGTAACTGTTTTAGTAGCCACCACAGGCGATACAGGAAGCGCAACAGCAAGCGCATTTTTCAAAAAAGAAGGAATAAAAGTGTATATTCTTTATCCAAAAAATAAATTGAGTTTGTTGCAAGAAAAACAGCTCAATACGTGGGGAGAAAATATTACAGCTTTAGAAATTGATGGAACATTTGAAGACTGTCAAAGGCTTGTAAAAGAGACTGTTGCAGATAAAGAGTTAAACGAAAAAATACAAGTTATGACAAGTAATTCTTATAATATTGCTCGTCTTTTGCCACAATGTTTGTATTATTTTTGGGCTATTGCACAGCTGAAAGGAGAAAAAAGAACGGCTATTTTTTCTGTTCCGAGTGGAAATTTTGGAAATATAACAGCAGGGATTATTGCCAAAAAAATGGGTCTTCGAATCAGTCGTTTTATTGCTGCAACGAATATAAATGATGTCGTTCCTCAATATTTACTCAATGGAAGTTTTGAGCCTCGCCCTGCTGTTCGCACTATTTCTAGCTCAATGGACACAGGAAATCCAGTCAATTTTAGACGTTTGCTTACTCTTTACAATCATTCTTACACTCGTTTTTCGGCAGATATTGCAGGATATAGATTGACAGACAGAAGAACCAAAAACACTCTCAAAGACCTTTATGAAGGGTATGATTATCTAGCCGACCCACATTCTACGGTTGCTTATGCTGCCCTCAAAAATTATCTCACTCCAGAAAGTGAAGTAGGTATTTTTCTTGCCACAGCTCACCCAGCCAAATATTATGAAGTCGTCAAACAAACTATTGCTGATGTAGAATTAGAAATGCCTTCTTTTTTGGAAGAGGCATTGAGAAAAGAAAAGCAAATTGTTTCTCTCTCTTCTAAAATTGATGATTTGAAAGTGTTTTTGTCGGAAAAATAATATGATACCTTTGCAACTAAAATCATAAAGAACCAATTTATTTATTGGGTTCATCTCCAAATGTCGCTTTATTAATTTTATAGTTGTAGGGAAACGGCTTGCCTTTTCCTAAACTAGCATTGTGAATTGGAAAAAGACTATTGGAAAAAGACTATATGAAAGGAAAAGGCAAGCCATTTTCCTACTAAAAACGACATCTTGAGATGCGCCCCTCAACTCAATGCTTTATAAAAAGTTTATACTGAGTTCCTTTTTGAAATTCCATTTTAATTTCACAAAAAGATACTATTTATAGACGAGGTTATAAAATCAGATGAGAGAATTATACTATTAAACTTTGTGAAAATATTTTTTTTGATGAAAAGTATTGCTAATTCATTCATTTTCAGTAATTTAGCATTTTGAAGGTGTAAAAATAATCTTGAAATTTATTTTAGACTAAAAAACTATAAAAAAATTGTATCAAAAATTAGATAATCAGAATAGTTTTAGTCCTTCTAGGATTACTTTTTGACAATTATCTGAGTATAAAACAGATTTTAATAGAATTTTACTTGCTAAATACAAATTACAAAAGTACCTTTGCAGTCCCAAACAGGTTTACAACAATCTGATAATGAAGAGATTAGTTTTGTTAATTAGATTTCTAAAAACGTATTTTTTAGTTTATATTCTGATTTGGGATACAAACAAATAATAAAATTAGGAAAAGCAATACTATTGCAAACCTATATTCTGTATAAAAACTAAAATGGCAAATTTGTTATTATTCATTTTAGCGTTTAGTTTTTATCGCCCCTAATTATTGAATTTTATTTTTGAGTATTCAGTTACACAAACTAATTCATCAATTTATTTAAAATTCATTCTTTTAACCCAAAAAAACAACCACAGTGACTAAAGCAGATCTTATTGCAGAAATTGCTAATCGCACCGAAAAAGATAAATTCGACGTTCAAAATATCGTAGAAGAATTTTTTAACGTAGTAAAAGACAACATGGCAGACGGAGAGAACATTTATGTTCGTGGATTCGGAAGTTTTGTCAATAAAAAAAGAGCTAGAAAAGTAGCTCGTGATATTGCAGCCAAAAAACCAATGGTTATCGAACCTCATTTTGTTCCTAGTTTCAAACCTGCAAAAACATTTGTTGATGCAGTAAAAACTAGCGAAAAACTACTTGCAGAAGTAGAACTAGAAGAGTCAGACAGAAAAATGAAAGCAACAGCTTAAAAAAACAATTATAAATTGTGAATGTAAGTAATCGTACAAAATTAATGCATCTTATTTTTTAATGTAATAACTTGATAATCAATGTTTTATGTAATTATCAATTATCCATTTTAAATTAGCTTCGCTGCTTTGGCAGGTGTCCATTTACT
>Ga0210011_1003037_pt1 | contig 13175 bp, 9 predicted proteins | sample CryGeymeta201502_FD_183972 | JGI IMG/M metagenome (GOLD analysis project Ga0210011, IMG submission 183972) | Groundwater microbial communities from Crystal Geyser aquifers in Utah, USA - Crystal Geyser metaG 2015-02 (SPAdes) (version 2) | ecosystem: Environmental > Aquatic > Deep subsurface >...
ACGACCTTTTTGATGGAAGTGTGTCAAGTACCCAATTATTCCGACAACATTCTCTAAACTAAACGAGCAAAAACAGCAGGTGGCATTTTAAGGGATCGGTGGATCCTGCGGTTGTTGTAGTAATCGATCTCATGATAAATGGCTACTAGTAAATGTGATGGATCTTCAAACCTATTTAGGTCACCGAGTGCAAACTTTAACTTGCCAAAGAATGATTCTTGATATCCATTCTGCCAAGGTGATGATTTGTCTGAAACTGATACTTGTATGCCGTTTGATTCCAATAAACTAATCACACCTTGAGCCATAAATTCCATACCTTGATCTGTGTGAAATATCTGTGGTGGTACACCTGTTTTTACTAGTGCCTGTTTAATGGCTGTGAGTACTAAGCGACTGTTATGTTTTTTACCTACGGCAAATCCAATAACTTCTCGAGTATAGATATCAATTACCGTGACCAAGTACCAAAAACTACTCTGATATTTCAAGTAGGTGGTATCTGAACACCATAATTGATTGACTCTTTCTGGTTTCCAATCTTTAATCAGATTCTGGTACTGATGATGTGGTGTTGACTGTGTACAAGAAAACTTCTTTACCTTTCTCCTAGGTGGCTTCAGCCCAAACTTTCTCATTACCCGACCTATCCGTTTGTGATTTACCCCCAAGTGTGTGGCCAAGTTTATCTGTCCATAGGTTGGATGCTCCTCCCAAGCTTTGTGAATATCTGCTTTTAAGGCTAAATCTTGTGATTCTTTTTTAGTCTGGTAGTAGATGTTCTTTCGATTTACTCCCAATGCTTCAGCCGCTAGCCGTTTGATTCCTGATTGCCGTACTAGCTCAACTTTTTTTCCCCAAACTCATCTCTAAGGTTACTTGCCCTAAGAGTCGTTTTAACTCCTCATTCTCCCGCCTGAGCTTGTTGTACTTTAAGACTGATACAACCTCCTCTCCCGTGTCCTGGCGTATCCAAGTGTAAATGCTCTTGTCACTTACTCCATATTGCTTGGCTAACTTTAAAACTGATTCTCCCAGTTTAACCTTGGAAACTATCTCATCCTTAATTTCCTTGGGTATCCGTTTTACCCCCATATTTGACTCCTTTCTTACGATATTTTAGTATCAGTTTTCGTAGAAGCTTGTCTTAATATACGGGGTACCAGTCATTCTGCCAAATCAAAATATGCTGAAACAAGATTTTTTAATCGATCCGAATCTATGGTAAATCCCTTGACAATATACTCGCGAAGACGGGAAGTCGCCCAAATACGAAATTTTGTAGCAACGCGTGACTTAACTCTGTAACCAAGTGAAATAATCAGATCAAGGTTATAATTCTCAACTTCGTAGTTTTTCCCATCTGACGCAGTTGTTCGGAATTTCCGAACAACTGAATCCCTATCCAATTCTTTTTCTTTAAAAATATGTTTTATGTGCTCGCTAATATTAGCTTTACTCGATTGAAAAAGCTCAACCAGCTGTGCTTGTGTGAGCCAAACTGTATCACCTTAGAATCGCACTTCTACACGAGATTTCCCATCGTCGCTTTTATAAATAATGATTTGGTTTTGTGATTTGGTTTTCATAGTATTCATTCACGGACTTGCTTGAGGATATCGACAAATTCGGCTTCATCATCATCTCCTGAATCTTAAATTAATATAATCTTCTAGTTCTCTGCCGCCTAACTCTGTCGTGCTATTTCCAGTACGAACAAAAAATCTTTGCTCCTTTTGATCTTTAACATAGACGGGTCTCAATGATGGTTTGCACTTAACAACGAATATCTTCTTGCCTTGATATTCTTCAAATTCAGCATGAATATACAAAGCGTTTTGGGAGCCCATTCGATCTCTAATCAGGCTTATTGCATGCTGATAAAACTTGTCATCATTTTCAAAACCATCGCTATCTAAACCAAGTGATTCGCCGTCATCATTTACACCAATGATCAGCACGCCCCCTTTACTATTTAGAAAAGCTGCTATCGTTTTTAACGATGCCATCTCGATCTTTTGATCATTATTTTTTGTGTAAAGATTTACTCTAAGGGTCGACTTAAATTCGATATTTTCTGATTCTCCGCCCTGGATTAATTGTGCAGCTGGAATAGACTCCTTTTCTTCGTCAGAAGAAATTCTAGAAAGCTTTTCGTATCCAGACTGAATGACATCAGAAATCTTTTTTCTTCTAATTTCTAAAAACTCCTCGTACTCCATATTCTGCCAATCATCAGGAAGAGCATGCCAGAAATACATCTCCCTGAGTTCGTCGTGATCAAATCGTTCTTTAATAGCTTCCATATATTCTTTGGGTGAACTATCTGAAATTTTAATATTGTCACTCCACTCAACTAAAGCGAAGTTAGCAATTTGATTTCTCTGTCTTTGATCCTCAACACCTATGTTGACCAAGTAGTTCTTAGGAAATAAATGATGCTTTTCTAAAGCTGATTTATTTGACTTTAATCCAGCGTGAAGCAGATCCGTAACCTTGAGCTGTGAAAATAATCCTCTGGCGTCTAAAACGTTAAGCGCTGCGAAATAAGCAAAGAGTGACGGACTTCGTGAAGATGAGGTAGCTAAGCTATTCGGCAGATTAATCTGCCAGTAGTCGCTGGTAAATTGATTAGAGATTGTTTTATTAAGTAGAGCGATGAATTCATCTGAGGTTTTTATATCTCTAAGATCTGCTAAATCAGCTTCCATTTGTGACTCTCCAGATGCTGAGTATCTTGAAGTAAGAGAAAGCATATAGAACCATCGAGCAATAATTTCTCTTAACTCAAAAGCAGGTACTTGGAAATCATACTTACCTATCAAAAAGAAAGTATATGCATACAGAATGTTCAATTGAGAGCTAATGTAATCTTCACGAACGTATCCTGCGCGCTGTAAGGCTTTTAGAAACTCATGCCAGTTTGTTAAATTTAATACTTTTTCCTGAGCTTTTTTTAAGACTTCAAATTGCTGGACTCGTCTCTCTTCAGAAAACTCTTCTGTTTCTAAATTCTTACCACGAAGAATGCTGTATACATACTTCATCCTGGCGCGACGAAAACCGAATCCCACTCCTACTCTCAGCATCTGCTCCGGATCTGGTGTCACCAAATAATTGAAGGCAGACGCTTCACTTGTGTTTGGCTTTCGAGCACTTGCGCAGAAATCTTCTAGATCTTTTCTACCTTCTTCCCAAAAAACAGACATTAATGTCAAGATAAAATCAGTCGTATTAAGCTTCTTCCCCTGGCTATTAATTCTCACAAAAACTTCTGCAACTTGCTCTTCATTAATCGATGCTGATAGCTCAAGGACTGAGAATTGATAATGTTCTAGATCTTCTAAATTACTTATTGATTTTTGAATCTTATTTTTCTCCTCAGCTGTTAAATCCCGAGTTTTCTCAAGTTCTTCTATAAACTTCTGACTAAAAGAAATAATATTAGTTTTAGTGCTCCATAGTTCTGAAATATTCTGGATATACTCTGGGCTTTTTCTTGTTGTAGCGTCAGGAATTTCAAATTTCTCTTCCAGCGGTTTAAAAGAGATGACAATATTTTCAACTTCGTAGCTCTCTCTAATAACACTTATATTTTTCATGACCGCAAATAGCGAGGTTAGACGTTGCTGGCCATCAACAATTAGCAACTGAGCTGCATTCTGCTTATGATTTTCTCCAATAGATTTCGTATTTTCCTGATAGCCATTAGTCCAAAATAAAAGATATCCAACTGGATAGCCACGATACATAGAATCAAAAAGATCTCTTACTTTTGTGTCTTTCCAAACAAATGGTCTTTGGATATCTGGAAGGCCGATAATACCCAAATCTATCTGTTCAATAAGTAGGCTGAGGTTATAAGTAACTTGTTTAAATAATGAAGCCATATAAAAATTCACCTATTCATCGTTTATTCTTTTACCAATCTCCCCAACTCCCCCAAAATTCTCACCATCGCGTAAGTATCGAGTGTGCAGTACTTGCTTAAGTCTAGCATGATCTCATCTCTACTCCCCTGATTCTGGCCCTCTAGAACCGTCTGCGTCCATGTTCTTCTAGCCAACAAGCCATCGCCAACATTTAGTTCTTTATAACTCAGCTCTGGAGCCAACACCGGCATAACTTTCTTCACAGAAGCACTGCCAAAGAAATCTTTATCAAAGAGCCACATATTAGAGAATGGAATCATTAGATCTTCAATTCTCTCATTCAGGCTAGCTAAAAACTCAGCATACTCAGGATACAGCGCAGCCATTCTATCGTTACAACCTTTTTCATAACTCATATTCCAAGCTAGGACTGTACCAGTATCTCTAATGTCCCCGCGTAGCTTATCTAATAATCCCGGCATGGGATTGGTATTTTCATTGTGCAAGTATTCGAAATGCCTCAGCTCTGCATTGGGAGACTCCATTACATGCAGCGAGTATTGGAAAGGATAATCTTTATATGGACTCATGCCATCAAATTGAGGAATAACAGAAGACATTGTTTCGTAATCAAAAAAGTAGAGTGGATACTCGAAAGCCTCTAAAAACTCTCGAATCTTTTCTTTATCAATAATTCTTTTGTCTTCTCTGGTTGTTTTTATTTGTGCGGATTGCTTTGGCCTCAACACTAATTCATCAGGAACATCTGCTATCTGAGTAATACCAGCATCTTCTAGCTTTCCAATTTGCTCTGCAGAGGGGTAGCTGAGTTCATAGATATTGTATGGGTCAGTGTTCGGCCTCAGTGTTTTATAAATAGCCATCCATTCAGGAAACCAATTAACACCAGGAACACCAACTTGATTTACATATCTTGGAGACGGATCCGGCATTTCTTTTTGTTCTAAAACCCTGAAAGCCGCTTCTATCTGCTTTTGGGTAATTTCTCTGAGAGCCTTCACCTTTTCGGTAACATCAGTCTGAGCCGTAATACCTTTGGGATCTATTTCACCATTCCTTACATATTCTTTATTGGCATGAATAACAGAAATGTTTCTAACTGAATAACCTGATTTTTCTAGAACCAACATTTGAAAAGCTAGATCGTACTCATGCTCTGGTTTGGCTTTAGTACTAGCCTTGATTTCGATAAGGTCAAATTCTTTGTCACCAACTTTTTGGAGAACGTCAAAAATACAAGTGATACCATCTGCCTCTAATCTACCTTGAATAATACTGGAAGCATTGTTATTGATCGCCACCATGGTTCTAGAGGGCAAACTTAGATATTCATGGTAGTTACTAAAACCGATCTTAGTAGCATCAGGAAATAACTGGTTAGCGTAGGACTCAAACTCATTTCCAGAGTCAAACATAGACTGGAGGTTTTCATCTACGGGAGGGAGTTTGTTCTTGTCAAATTTTTTTAGCCAGAGCCAGGATGGGTGGCGGAGGGAGAGCATGTAGTCGGATTTAGACAAATTCATAATTTTAATTCCACTCCTGATGAGTCAGTATAAACCTATTCAGTTCTTCTTTTGCCTGTTTCCACTTCGGCAAGTGCTTGTCTAGGAAGGGTATAAACTTTTCATCGTGCTTGGACTCAGTTAAATGTAGCCACTCATACACCACCACATACTCAATACAATGATAGGGCTTTTTAATTAGTTCAAGATTTATTATTACTCTTCCGCTCTCACGATTGCATGTACCCCAACGAGTCTTCATTCTTTGGATTCTCCAATGCGTGGGCCTGACTTTAATCTCTGGCTGCCATTTTTTTATGAGTTTATCCAAAACGTGCCGAAGCTCTTTTCGATACCAGTCATTAAAAATTCGTTCTTTTTGTTCAATTGTTATATCAGTCTTAGTTTTTAGTAAAAATGTTTTCTTCCCCCTAATACTTAGCCCGTTTCCCTTATCATTACCTATTACCTCTAATTGATAGGGCTTGCCTAAAAAATAATGCGTTTCACCCGAAACATACTCTCGCCTAGTCTGCCTACTTTGATCATTGTATTTTTGTTGTTGTTTCTTGATCCAAGTCGATCTGAAAGCAACAAAAGAACGTATTATATTTTCAGTCGTTCCATTGGGGACGGATACTCTGATTGAGCCATTCGGTGGCAGTAATGAAAGGTGAAGATTCTTTATGTTTTTATTAACAACGAAAACTTCCAGATTTCCAACTATTAAAAGATTGGCATTAGTAATCATCTTGATTAACTATAACCTCGAACAATGACTTTAACCTTACGTCGTCAGTACCAATAATCTCGATAATTATTTTTTTAACCATTCTCTCCTTAATAACATTACCCCTAAAATCAGCGGGGGCATGCCTTTGAATAGCTTCATCAATACTTATGGCAAGCTCTTCATTGCCATCAGTATTGTCATAGAGTGATCGTCTTGCACGAGTATTCATGGTTTTAGGATAGTGTAGTGACTCCTCTGGATGCCTAACTTGCTTAGTTAACTCAATAATTTTTTGCAAGTATTCTTGGTACTCAAGATCTGACTTTTTTCTTCTCAAAATTAAGTCAGAAAGAATCAGAGACATATTTTGATAATATTTTGGATTTGATGGCATCTCTTCAACGATGAGTCTTCTAACATTATTCTCGATTGTTGCAGCCACTGATTCCTGCCTGTTCCTTATCGAATCCGGTAGTTGTTCAACAAACTTTTCTTTGTTTGCAATAATTAAGTCAAGCAAATCCACTCCGATTGGGAGTGGCTCTGGATTACCAGCGGTAACGTATTTATCAATGAGCATTCTCATAGCTGGCTCATATTTTTTCAAATCTATGTAGTCGCCGCTTGCTAGTTTTATCTCAGTCCTAGCTTGCTCATAGTGTTTAACTTCTTTTGCAAGTTTTTGCGCTTCCTCTTCACCATATCCTGCTTTATCAAGATCATTAGCAATATCTGCATACAATCTGATAAGTTTAGCAACGCTTTTGTAAAGCTTGACTCTTTTGGCTTCGTTTTCTTTGAGTGAATATGGATTTTCTACGTCACCACAAAAATAACTAATGTATTCAACTGATGATCGAGGAGGCTGGACTGGTTCGCAAAGCATTCTTACAGTTTCCAAAGCTTCTTCTAGATCGCGCCTACCTTCCTGGAGTCTGTCTTTGAGAAGACCGAGCACATCCTCTTTATCAAAACCTTCAAATGCGTCAGAAGTATATTCAGTAATTGCTTGCTCTAGTTTCCCGAATAGGTCTCTATAGTCAACGATATAACCATAGTCCTTATCCTCAGTATCAAGCCGATTTACACGACATATAGCCTGGAATAATCCATGATCTTGCATGTTTTTATCGATATATAGATATGTGGCTGATGGAGCATCAAAGCCAGTAAGTAATTTATCTACAACGATAAGCAACTGCATCTGTCCTGGTTGCTTAATAAACTTTTTCTTGACTTCTTTTTCATAAACATCAGGATCTTTCCCATTGAGCATTTTTTGATAGATACGGTATTCCCGATCCTCAGTTTGCAATGCCCCTGGTTCGTAGGATGTAACGATTGCACACTTATCAAATCCTCGCTGTACAAAAATTTCGTAGTAACGACAAGCTTCATAAATGCTACTAGCCACTAACATGGCATTCCCTCTGCCATTTGCCAGACGTCCTTTTTTAAAAAAATCATCCAGAATATCAAATACAATTTTTTCTAAGCGTGAGGTAGAACTGAGTAAGCTCTGCATCGTTCCCCAACGCTTTTTTAGCTCAGCCTTAGCTACATCTGTTAATCCTTTTGTTCTATCTTCAAACCACTCGTCGATCTTATCTTGAGAGTTGAGATTTTGATCGACTCTTCTCGCTTCATACCTAAGGTCTAGAACAACTTTATCGGCCACGGCCTCATCATATTTATAGGTATGAATATAGGGACCAAAGACACCAATACTATTCTTGTCTACTTTCAACAGTGGCGTACCTGTAAAACCAATAAAAGTTGCGTTAGGAAGTAGTTGTTTCATGGCATTATGAAGTTTGCCCGACTGAGTGCGATGGCATTCATCAACGAACACAAAGAGATCGCCTTCGGGATTGAAGCCCTTTACTAGATTCTGCTGAATATCATTCATGTGGTTATCAATGTCAGCATCTGTAATGTCATCAGAATCCCCTCCAAACTTATGTATGAGTGAACAAACCAGCCATTTATCGGATGACTCTAACTGAGCCGCTAGATCTCTTCTATCTGTGGTCCGATGGATGTGCTCGTCAACTCCTTCAAAGACAGTTTGGATTTGTTGATCAAGCTCTCTGCGATCTGTTAATACTAAGACCCTTGAATTATCAATGTTTTCTCTAATCCACTTAGCCAACCAAACCATGGTTAAACTTTTACCACTGCCCTGAGTGTGCCAGATAATTCCACCCTCATGAGCCTTAACAGCTTTTCTAGCTTCCATCACTCCAAAATATTGGTTGTGTCGACTGGTTTTCTTGATACCTGCATCAAAGACAATAAAGTTGTGAATAATGTCTAGCAAGCGTGATTTGTCCAACATTTGTATTAGATGTCGATCAAGCCTAATCTCATCTTCTAATCCATCCTCTTTCCAAGATAAAAAGTATTCTTCTGTGGTCTCTGTAGTACCGTAACGCAAGCCTTCGGTATCATTGCCAGCCATAATGAGCTGAGAGGTAGCAAAGAATTGTTTAATAAACTCATCTTTTTGGTTGCCGATATTTTGACGAATACCCTCTGATACAGACACCAAACTTCGCTTTAACTCAATCACGACCACGGCAATGCCATTGATGTACAAAACCACGTCGGGTCGTTTGGTCTTTTTACCCTTGATGGTTACTTCCTCAGCAAAAGCAAAGTGATTATTTTCTGGATGTTCCCAATCAATCAGGTTCACATCTTGATGGTTTTCTCCCAAACTCTCTTGTATTTTTACTCCATAGCGAAGCTGACTATATGTTTGTTTATTGAGATCATAGAGACTAAGTGTTTGGTCATTAGCCGTTCGTTGAAACTCAGCAATGGCACGATCAGCTAAAGACTCAGAATAGCCACGAGCAAGTAAATTGTTTTTAAGATATTCGACCTCAATGTTGCTATTGCCTTCTCGTTCTTCCCAGTTACCCAAGTATTCATAGCCCAAGCGATCTTGAAGCAAAGACACCACTCTGTTTTGAGTATTTCGTTCTAGTTGTCCAACAGTGGGAAGTGCGTCTGTCATATGAGTCTGATCTTTCCTGTTAATAATTGCTGCATCATGCCTTGTTTTAAGTTTTGATATTTTCTTTTTTGATTTTGCAAAACATGTAATTCATTTTCTAAGTCATCAATAACTTTTGATATTGATTTTTGCTCTTCAATATCGCCTGGGATCATGAGATCAATTTGAGCTACCACATTATTCATTAACTTTGGGTTTCCCACATACGATACGTATTTTTTAGAAACACTATTGAAAATGGCTGCAATGCAGCTATTTGCTTGATCATCTTGAGACTCTAAAACTCCGCATACATTAGTGCAGTAAAACTTTCCAGGTCTGTACTTAACATCTCCTGCATTTGCACCATCAGTAGTCCAAGTAATGCAATTCTCAAATAAGTATTCAGAGTAATAGCCAGCCAAACCATCATTCAATGTTTGAGATGAATAAACTGGATACCTATTCTTTTCAGTTGGAAGTGAGGTGGTTTTTTTCATTGATAAAACTAATCCACGAGTAACCCTGAAAAGATCTTTTATTTTAATCCCTTTCCACTCCCCACTAAACCCAGGCAGGCGTCTTTTGCCAGTGAGTAGCTCCTGCATTGCACCTTGTTTGATGTTTTTCTTTTTTTGGATGAGTTGGTCTAGCTTGGAGATGAGAGAGTCAATGTCGGAAAGTACTTCAGCTATAACAGCTTGCTCATTCTTATCATTTGGAAATGGAACCTTCCAAAAAAGCATGTCCCCAATGTTAAGATGCTTCATTGTTGTCCCAGTCTCAAGATCTTTTAATCGGTATCGTCCAATCCAAGAATTGAAGTAATAAGAGAAATACAGTGGAGCTGATATTTGCTTCTTAAATCTAGAAATTATCAAGGCGTGGCAGTTTGAGTTTTGCAGCTTTTTTGTCACTATCGTGGTTAAACCAACATCTCCTGTTTGAACCGTTAGTAAATCACCTTCTTTTAGACAAGATTTTTGGTGCTTCCTATGAAAATCTTGAGTAACCTTTTTTATTCCATGAAAATTAAAACTATTTTCTTTGACGTTATATCCTTGAATATAAGTAATTCCATCAGTTGCGTCTGTGTAATGGTCTTTAGCTTTACCAACAAATCCGTTAGTTACCATTGTGGTGATATCACGCAATTCTTTAACTTCCCAATCCTCAGGAATAACACCCGCATCAGTTTGTTTATATCCTGCTGGTATTTGGATTACACTAGATGCCATATTTTTTGTAGTTCATTTTGGAAAGGTAATAAATAAATGCACGTCCCTTTTGGGTGATTGAAACATTTTGCACATCATCGCTAATCTGTAGTAGTTGATTGTCTAATAAAAACCTTAAGTATTCACGTAGACTCCAGCTTTTCAAAACATAATATCCCGCTTGCTGTACCTTTGAAAAATGATCCGTTACATAAGCAACCTCCACGTTGGGGAAATTACTTATCTTTAGTAAGAGATCAATCTGACTGGCGAAAATAATGTTATATATTCGTTCAAAATCTAATTCTATTTGTGCCTGAGTAAGCAGGTCAATGAGTTGCACATTATTGTTCTTCAAATTACTAAGTTCATTTTCTTTGGCATCGATTATCGCCTTAAAATCTTCGTCATCATTGTTTTTATGGAGTACATCTTTTTGAATAGCATTTTCTTGCTGCTGAAACGCTTCATTTACAGCTTGAGCTTTCCCTTTTCCTATAATTGGAATATCCCATTCGTTTATTCTATCAATTAGACCAGCAATTTTGTTCTTAAATGTAAGTGTCAATATCAAAATTGTGAAAGGCCAAATCACAACTCTTAGATACTCTAATATTGTCAAAGCAATTGTTTCAGTCAGAGTTCTAAAAATATAAATACAGCTAGAAAAAGAAACGACTAGAATAACAAAATATATACAAAAGTGGCGGACTGCAATCCAGGAAATTAATAAGATCTCTATAATTTTATCAGTATATTTTTTGTTCTCTTTTTTCATACATCAAACCCCATTTTTTGCAAATGTCCCTCAACTTTTTTAGTTAATTCACCAACTTCTTTATCAAGCTCTGGCAATGTAGACTCGTATCTGGTAGCTAGCTCTTTAATTCTGCTGGTGAGTTTTTGGGAAACTCGATCAAGCTCAGATTGAACTAACTCCTCTAAAGTTGTCAGCCATTTATCCTCAACTACTAGTTGTCTGACTTCATCCTCGGTGAGTTGTTGATACTTTTTGAATAACTTTTGATCCAATTCAGCTTCGAGATTTTTGATTAACTTTTTAACATCGGCTTCTTTGTTTAACAGTTGCAGATATTGCTTCAACACTTTGATCTCATCTTCGTCAGGCAGATTGGACTTGTCTTTGAGTCTGGCGTTGATGCTCGTTTTGCTTAAATTTCCAGCTTCTGTTTTGGCATCTTCCAATAAACCCTCATCACCAGAATGTTCTTCGCTTAGTTCCTCCATTTGAGCAGAAACTTCATCGAGCTGGCTGTTCAAGTCTTCAAGCGAGGATTTGTCCTCTTTGAAATACCTGTTGATGACTAATTCTTTTGGTAACAAAGCTGACTCCCAGCCAGTTTGTTTACCTTTCTTGTTTTTGATCGGTGTGACATCTGCATGCCAGCCATTACTGACAATTAAATAAGCATCATCCTGTATGGTCTCATTCCAGTAGGTCATCAGGTGCTGATAGACATCATAGTTATCAATCAATCTTACTTCTTCAAAAGCTTTGAGTAAGTCTTCTGATAACCTAGCAATTAGTTCTTTGGGCTTGGTGCCTGACCCAATTTGTTTGAGTGCAGCAATATGATTTGTTTTCCAGGTATCAAAAACAGTTTGTACTTTTTTACCAAAGCCAATAAACTCAGAGTGATCGTAAATTGTTTTTTTGATGTCATCATCAGAAATAGTTAACTCACTAAATCCTTGTCTGTCGGCTGGCTTGAATAAGTCTTTTTGAAGAGTTGGGCATACTTGCCAGTATTTAGAAAGAGCATCAACATCGGCATTAGGGATACCGCCTTTGAGATGAGCCTCTATGTCTTGTAGGTCTTCTTCTTCTTGAGAGTCGATATATCTGGGTAGGTTAAGGTTGTATTCTTTTTCTTCTATCTCTTTGGTTGGGACAAAACGAGAAAACTTGGCAACTTCTAGCTGCTTGGTAAATACATCCACAATTCGGTGAATGTCTTGCTCTCGCAGGCGGTTTTTATTGCCATCTTTTACAAAGCCCTTACTGGCATCGATAAAGAAAATACCTTCACGAGTGCTGGCATTTTCTTTATCGATGACAATAATGCAGGCAGGGATACCAGTACCATAAAAAAGGTTAGCTGGTAATCCAATAATGCCTTTAATGTAGCCACGCTTGATTAAATTGGTGCGGATCTCAGCCTCGGCATTACCTCTAAATAACACACCATGAGGCAAAACTACCGCACCCTGACCAGTGCTTTTAAGAGATTTGATAATATGAAGTAAGAAAGCATAATCACCATTTTTAGCAGGTGGGATACCAAAACCAGTAAACCTCTCGAACTGATCTTGCTCTGGATTAAATCCGTTTGACCATGATTTGTACGAGAAGGGAGGATTGGCAACCACATAGTCAAAGGTTTTAAGCGAACCGTCACGCTCTACAAAAAGTGGTGAAGATAGCGTGCTTTTACCTTTGCGAATATCTGAGTCTGGCTGTCCATGAAGCCACATATTCATAATAGCCAAAGCAGCCGTGGCACTATCTAACTCCTGACCGTTAATAGTAATTCCATGAGGTGTTTCAGCAGCAATTTTGAGCAACAACGAACCACTTCCACAGGTTGGATCATAGACAGTATTGCGTCTACTTTCTGCTTTATTAGCACCAATAACTTTGGCAATAATTCTGGACACCTCAGCAGGTGTATAAAACTGACCTTTACTTTTTCCAGATTGAACCGCAAAGTGTTTCATCAAATACTCGTAAGCATCTCCAAGTAGGTCGTCACCTTCTGAACCATTCTTACTAAAATCAAGCTCTTTTTTCTCAAAAATACCAAT
>Ga0210011_1003066_pt1 | contig 13058 bp, 16 predicted proteins | sample CryGeymeta201502_FD_183972 | JGI IMG/M metagenome (GOLD analysis project Ga0210011, IMG submission 183972) | Groundwater microbial communities from Crystal Geyser aquifers in Utah, USA - Crystal Geyser metaG 2015-02 (SPAdes) (version 2) | ecosystem: Environmental > Aquatic > Deep subsurface >...
TTGGTGGAACCCCTTTATGATTTTGTTGTCCAAAACTATATTATGGACGGGTTCCGCTTTTTTCAATTCCTAACGGCTTTTGAGTCTAGCTCCGAAACGGCAATCCGAAGTTATACGGAGTCGCTGATTTTAATCAAAAAGATTTTTTTCTTTTTCTAAGATTTCTTTAATTTGAATTTCTAGTAATGGAATTTTATTTTTTACAAGATCCCATACAATATCATAATCAACAATGAAATATCCATGAATTAAGTGATTTCGAGTGGCAGCGAATTTTCTCCACTCCGGATCAGGATATTTTTTCTTAAATTGTAAGGATAGTTTAGTTGATGCTTCTCCAATTATTTCAATGCTTCTTACGAAAGCACGCCTTAGAACATTGTCAGTAAGAAATGCTGTTTCGTTTGTTTTATTTAATTCATCATTAAGAAATTGAATTTCATGATAAATATGCTTTATGAAATCGATATCAGATTTCAATTAATACCGATTCGCTTTCAACAGACTTTTTAAATGAACCTGAGATGGTATCGGATGTGAGAAGATCAACTTTTACTTTAAAAAGATCTTCTAGTAGAAATGTTAAATCCATATAATTATCAAAATTCTTCATTCCTGATTTAAATTTAACTAAAACATCCAAATCGCTAGATGGTTTAGCATCATTTCTTGCGACAGAACCAAAAATATGAAGACTTTCAACTCCTAAAGAATCAAGTTTAGATTTATATACTCTAAGGGAGTCTTGAATAGAATCACTATTAAGAAAATCTATTGTCAACATACTACAATTCAAATCCAAATGATGAAAATGTCAAGCAAGGAAATATCATTCAAAAAGGTTAATTAAATTAGTTCCCATGTCATGAGGCATTCACATCAGCGATTTCGTATAACGCAGTAGGATTGCCGACGTTGGTCGTAGGTGAGTGTCCTTTAGGACACGTTACCGTTGGCACGAGATTGCTTAGCAATCGAAGTGACTAAGACCAATGTGGCGGAGCCTGTAGTGAGGGCTTGACCCGAACGAAACGGCAATCCGAAGTTATACGTCGTTGTTTAGTTTGAAAATGGGAATTTGAATTCGAGAAAATTGTTTTGTAAAAAAAATATTTTATCATTGGATGTTAATTCGTCCAAAAATGAAGTAAGATAAGAATACTTATTTTCTAATGTTTGATATTTTTGTTCTAAGATATATTCTTCGGATTGAATTTCCTTTTCTAGATTAATTTTATTTTGATAGAAATTAGAATCTATTGTTTGACTAAGAAAAAGATTAAATACTTGTAATAATATTTCTTCTTTCAATTTTCCATTATCAATTTCTTTTTTATAAATTAAATAACAATATTTATTAATAGATTCACTAAATTCTTTGAATATTAAATCATTTTCCGTTTTAAGATTAACTGAATTTATTTTCGAAGTAATTTTGTTGCAACTATTTTCATTAATTCCATCAGTTCCTTGAATCGCCATGAAATATTTCAAAGCTATTTTCTTATTTTGGCTACTTGTAAATATTTTCAATTCTAATTTATTTGAATCTATAAAACCATAAGCAAAGATAGTAATAATTGAAAAGCTTAAAAGTAGAATTATTTTTAAATTCAGGAATCGTAATATATTATCTGAGGTAAACTTAAACTTAAATTTAGAAGTTAGTTTTATTTTTGAAAATAATTTTAAATCTACAATGATTATATATAGTAATAAGCTTAATATAGTAACGAATAAATAAAATGGAGAATATTTGTATTTTTTTAAATAATATTTAAATGCTTAACCAGAATTAGGAAATTTTGAGATCGACAACATATAAACAAAATTGCTTGAAATGTTATTTGATTTCGAAAATTTATCAGTTTCATAAATAATGATAACTATTTCATTTTTATTTAAATTAAATTTTATATTACTATCTAAGTTTGGTTCATTTCTAATATTTAGGCTTGTCTCGACATCGACTAAGGCAATTGAATTCAGAAGTGAGATTGAAAATAAAATTATTAATGATAAGATGATATATTTAAGTTTCATATTTTCCTTATATCTAATTTTAAAGATTAAACAATGACGTATAACGCATTAGGATTGTCGACGTTGGTCGTAGGTGAGTGTCCTTTAGGACACGTTACCGTTGGCACGAGATTGCTTAGCAATCGAAGTGACTAAGACCAATGTGGCGTAGCCCGTAGTGAGGGCTTGACCCGAACGAAGCGTCAATCCGAAGTTATGCGCCGTTGCGGGAATTTACGACACGGAAGTCGCTGACTTAATTTTGGATTTTACTCTTAAATTCTTAAATATTCATCAGGAGAGACGATCTTAAAATCCTGAATTTTTTCCAAAGAAAGCAGATCCTTGTCTCCAGTTATTAAGAAATCAACTTTTGCTGAGTAAGCTGCTTCAAGAATATGGTAATCATCTCTATCTCTTAAATCTAGATAATTAGTTAGAGGAATTATACTTACTATTTTCGTAACCTCTCTTATTTCAGACAAAACAATCTGAGTAAAATCGTTGGTTAATCTGAACTTAGGTTTAGAAAGAGTATCTTCCAATTCTTTAAGAATTTCGTTTGAGATATAACCTGTAATTTTTTCGTCAACAAGTTCTTGTAGAATCTGTCTTGGCTTTCCATTGAATAGAATTGCAGATAGATAGACATTAGTGTCTAAGAGAATGCGAAGCATTAAGAAACTTTTCTTTTGCTTCTAACTTGTTTTATTTCTTCAAAAATGTCATTTTCCGAAATTTTGATTTTGGAAGTAGCTTTATCTGAGAAACTAAATATGGTCTGCCATCTAGATTTCTTTTCTATATAAGCTCTCGCAGCTTCTCGAATAAGTTCAGATCTTGATCTATGTTCTTTTTTTGCTATTTTATCAATTTCTTTTAAAAGAGCCTTTTCAAATGAAATATTAACTGTTTGATTCATAATTTTATAATATATACAAGAATTGTATACGTGTCAATACCAAAAAATGCTAATTTTTCGTTTTTACTACCTCGCCGCATGGATGCGGCGATCTTCTCCCACAATGGCGCATAACGCATTAGGATTGCCGACGTTGGTCGTAGGTGAGTGCCTGTAAGGCACGTTACCGTTGGCACGAGATTGCTTAGCAATCGAAGTGACTAAGACCAATGTGGCGAAGCCTGTAGTGAGGGCTTGACCCGAACGAAACGGCAATCCGAAGTTAATCGCCGTGAATCCTAAGTGATTTTGGACTTAGTCAAATCTCTTATTAATTGCTCAGGAATCAATATTAAATTCATCTTCAATGAATAATCTTCTGTTGTCCATAATTTCTGCAACACTAACTCACCTTCATTTTGTTCAAACTGAAATATAAAACTTGCTATTCTTTGAATTGAATCCCGATTTTCCTGTACTACAAAATTGAAAGTCAGAGTGTGTAATTTGAGTACGAATTTGAATATACCATCAACCAGATCAAAAGCATTAATTTCATTATCATAATTGAGTAATTCTTTATATAAAGCTGAACCCCAAACATCTTTTTCTTTAAGCAATTCCTCTTTATTTATTATAATATCATTTTTACTTGATTCAATCTGATCTTCATAAGAATAATTTATTGAAATCGTTCGGATCGGAATATATCGATGTAAAGAATAATTTCTAAGTCTATAAGAGAATCTATAATAAAATTCCGAATCATAAATTAGATGTGTTTCCTTCTTAAATCTACTGGATAATTCTGAATCTTTTCCGTATTCATCAGCGATAAGATTAGCCGATTGATCGACAAACTGTCTTAGAAAAGAAAGAATTATGCAAATTCGATAATTTATTTCTAGGTATAACCTTTTTTGATTTGTTTTATGAAATTCATAGCGACTAGAAGTAATCTTTCCATATTTAACTTTCCACTCTAAAAATTCATCATATGCAATCTTAAAGAGTAAATAAGGCTCCATTAGTAATAAAATTTTATTTGTTTTTTGGACATCTTCGGAAAATGTCAAGTATTCCTTCTCCGATAATGAATGTAAAAGTTGGAGTTCAGAAATAAGAGATCTACAAAGTGCGTATTTGTGTAAATTTTCTTTAATTTCATTCATGGCGATTAACGCAGTAGGATTGCCGACGTTGGTCGTAGGTGAGTGTCCGTAAGGACACGTTACCGTTGGCACGAGATTGCTCTGCAATCGAAGTGACTAAGACCAATGTGGCGTAGCCTGTAGTGAGGGCGCAAGACCCGAACGAAACGGCAATCCGAAGTTATACGAAGTGTAAAGTTCAAGCAAGTCCTGCTGAGTTAACATTTCCTACACTAATAGTTAAGCTTTCTTCAATACCTAATTTAGATTTATCTAAATTAGGTATTTCTAAATAGACTTGAACATAAAGATTATATATTGATATGATATTTTTTTTTGCCTCAATTGTTCCAATTTTAGATATTGACCCAAATTGAAATCCTTTTCTTTCTGGTCCATTATCTGGAAATAATAGTGAATCGGTGTCTCCAAAGAGAACAATGCTAGATTTTTTAATAATCTTTTTGATTTTTTCGAAAGACATATTTTTTAAATTTTCAAATCCAGAAAAGTTTCTTAAAAACCAGACATGAGTATTTTCATCGCATAGAAATCTATCAAGGGAATCTTTACTAAGAATTCTTGAAGAGATAATAAGAGCAGATCCTTAATAATTATTTAGTTCTTTGATATAAATTAATTTATCTGTAGAAAGACTAAATCTTGTTTTAACAATTCCTAACACTTCTCTTAGTGTACTATTCAACTTAAAAGAATTAAATCTATTAAGATTCTTTTCAAAATAGACTGAAAATATTAATGCTTGAATTGGATTATCTAAAATAAGAAAACCGCCATCTCCTGTATCGATAAAATCATTTCTCTCCCTTAGTTTTTCAATGTTTCCACTAAAAAAATAAAATTCATACCTTGACAAGTTGGTAACCGTTTCCTCAAAAAGCATTCTAAATAAAAATGGAATAACAATTTGTTTATATTCGTCATATTGACTGTAACCAAGTATATCTATTCCGAGAACAGACTTTACTTTTTCTTGAGATTTGCAGAATTTTTCTAATTCTTTTTTCTTTTTTTCAATAAATTTTTCGTCTATTTTTTATTTATTTCATTATTAGAAAAAATATGCCCAAGTTTTTTATAGATTTGTATTATTTCTTTATTTTCTGTTTCCATAGTGGATCCTTTACATTTCGTATAACGAACTAGGCTACACGACGTTGTCCGTAGCAGAGCCTCGCAGAGGCGTTAGCGTCGGCGCGTCTTCTTGCAGCGCAAGAAGCGTGACGGAGGACAATGTGCCTTCAGGCCGAGCGAGGGCATGTCCCGAGCGGAGCGTGTCAGCCGCAGTTATACGCAGGCACTTGTTTTAATTTTTTTCTTTAGGTTTTTTAACTTCTGATTTATTTTGTTTTGAGAAAGTAATTAAAGATGAATTTAATACACCGAAAGTATATGTGTTCGTAACTATATAGAATACTTGAAATAAAGAATAATTTGATATAAATAGTATGATAAAAACTTCCAAAAAATATAAAAATTTTGAAAAACAATAGATAGAGAATTCATCGATACCATTCAAAAAATAGTTTAAAAGTTTTAAGTTCCAGCTTAGAAATAATGTGAATGCGATTACCAGAATCGAGTAAGCATATTTGGAACTAATGGAATTAAATAAATTGATTCCGTCTTTCTGATTTTTGGACAATCGTTCTATTAAATCCTTATTCCCAAAGCCAACTATTAGAGCATAACCACCTACCATAAATCCAAGTAGACTAGGATAGCTATTTATAATCATATCAATTAATATTGATAGAAAATCCTCCTTTGGTGGATATATTATAAAGATTAATGTTACTAATACTGAAGTAAATAGAGATATTCTAAAGCCAATATTTTTGAAAATATCTAATATTTTTATATTGTGTTTAATGCCTTTAAAGCCCAAAAGAGGTTTCATTCTATTTTACTCTTACCTAAAAATACTAAGAACTTTCTTTAAGATTGCTAAATACTCATTGTCGGATTCGTAGCATTCTACCGTGAATTTTCGAGGATATTGTTCTGTTCTGACTTTTTTTATCTTCCCATCTGAGTTTTCTATTTTTGCAGATAATTGACCATTACTTTTTGCAGAACCTAAAAGTCCGTTTACTAACTTACTTGATTTTCCATCAATAGAACCGCCTCCTCTTGCTTCAATTTTACCTTGAATTTGACCTATATTTCCCACACGAAGTTCGTTATCGATGAATTGACTTGCCTCATCTAGAATATCTAAGTTACTAGGTGTTATTTTGAATTCTATATTAAAGATACTTTTAGCCTCTAAAATCTCTGATATATAATCTGAATTTTTTTCTATGTTTACGGTAAAATTTTCAACTCCTAATTCCTTTTTTTCGATTAAAGGAAGAATTGATTTTTGGATCATATTGATACTAATTCCACGATTAGTTTTGAAAACGACTCTATGAGCAGAAGGAATAAATATATACTCGGTTTCATAATGATTTGGATAGATTCCTTCTTTCAGTTTCATCTCTATTGACTCATTTTTATTTATATCAATCCAATTTTTTCCTTCAATTTTCGTAAATCTTGAGAATTTACCGGTGATAATCGTTCCTTCTTGGAAATCTATTCTGTTTGGCTTTCGAAACCATAGAAAGATACCAGTAGATACTTCAATAGGAATAGCCTTTGTTACTAATTTTATAAAGAAATTATCATAGTCATAACTTTCCACCTTCTTGCCCGTGAATTTTATATTCAAACCATAGAGGTCTATCTTCTTCTTTTTTGGTTTCTTGTTTTGCCTTTTTTTAGGTGGATTTTTCATTTTTTTGATCTCCTTAGATTTTTTTTAAGTGCTTGCGTATAACGCACGAGGGTTACCGACGTTCCTGTAATGGCACGAAATTGCTAAGCAATTATAGTGACATGAAAGGAATGTGTCGCAGACCGAGCCGGTAATCCGGCGAAGTGGTAACCCGATGTTAACCGCCGTCACACAAAGTCGAGGCACGGAAGCCGATAAATCAAAAAGAAATTATGAAATAATAAAGATCAAGATAAAATCTTCTTAAATCAATAGATATTCATAAGATTAAATAACATGAAAGTAGATTTTTAAATAATGGGCAAATCTTAAAAATCTTCACTAAGCAACATGAACTTAAATTTACTTGAAACAAAAAACATTAATTTACGAATCAAATGATAATGAAGAAACTTTCAAAAAAAGTCAATTTAATGAAAAACTTGAAACATTATTTTAGAATCCTAAACTTAGGATATAGTTATCGAAAATACTTTAGGCTTTAATATTTCTTTCTATACAAATCGAAATCAAAGTATTAAAGAACTCTTTAAAAAATATAATCATTAAGTTCAATATCAAAACTTAAAAGAATAAAGAACAATAAAGGACACATGAAACATTGTAAACTGAGAATATTCCAAATTAATGATACCTTAATTTTTGATTACCAAAAATTAATTAACAAGCGGACACGATGTCCGCATTCAAGTGTGATGGCGGTTAACGAAATAGCCTTAACGACGTAGGCTGACCCTGAGTCCCCACGGGACGTTAGGGACTGGAACGACACTTGCGTAAGCAAGGGGAGTGCCAGAAGCCTATGTGGCTTTAGCCCGAGCGAGGGCGGAGACCCGAAGCGAAGCGTTAAGGCGCTGTTATACGCTGTTGCCCTTTGTTTAGGAGCTTATTAATAGATTGATATTATCTTCAATTTATTTTAAAGCTAATTTATCTATCTCTTCTATAATTTAAGCTTTTCGCTGGTCCAATCTAGATTTTTTATTTGTTCAGATAGAACTGCTTATTTAATATTTCATCCGTTAATTGAAACTTCAAATGGATATCCTTTCTTTCTACTTGTGATCGGACAAAATATAGCTAATCTGGTTTTTAAGTGTATTCGAAAGGTGAAAGCGCAAGTGCTGGTCTTCTTCCCATTTGTTCATGACAGCTTTCAGATTAAAATTTGGCCAAATGATTTTTCCATGTTCTGGACAATATTTATATTTCGCTACTAAAATTCATTTCCAATTGCTTGATCAGTATTAACTTCAGAATGTAGATGTTTTTTATTGATTCTTTTTAATTTTTGACCAACCACTTAGGAACGACCTTCGACTTTTGATATGGTCCAATCCTCAAAATTAGTATGGCTGACCGGTATACGCGAGAGACTACCCATTATAGGAAGCTAACTTAAAGTTGAATATATTTTACATTTATTTCCTAGTCCCATTTCTTCTCGAAAAAATCCGTCATTCCATTATCGGTCTTTGATAAAAACGGTCTCCAATATTTTCGCTGGTGCGACGATTGCATCCAAACCACTAACTAGTATTGCCAAACCTGACTTCAAACCAGTAGTCAATGATGATTTTCCGACCTCTGCGACGGAACCTAATGTTTTCAATGAAACGGTTTTAAGTAAAAGTCCCCTTACACAAAGTCGAGCAGTTTTCTCACTTACATTTCTTAGAATCGATAATCTTTAATTCATGAGATTCTACCATCTCAGCCGTCCATATACCTTTTTGACTTGTTCGAATAGTGCAATAAGGAATTCCACTTTTATCCAAATAATCAGAAATCTGGATGGCATCATAGAAGAATTGAGGGTACAGGCCATCAAAGCCAGGTGTGTAAAGATAAAATTTACTTTCATTCTTTTCATACACAACTCTACCTGGTGGATACCAAAATCCATTACGAATAGTAAACAAAAATTGGTTCCTACTTTTACCTTTCTCATCTAAAGTCAAGGAACCAGATTTATATTGTAACATAGAATATATTTCATCTTCTTTTATTGTCTGATTGGATAAAATATTATATTCAATTGTTGCTCCAATACTTGTTTTATGATCCCAGTTTCCGATCCTTAAACTTACATACATTAAAGCCATGATACCTATAAATGTTTCCATTTTACTTATTTACCTCTTTACAAATTAGGAACGACAACGAGGTTCGCCTTCTGATTTGATCCAGTCCTCAAAATCTGAATGGATGGCTGGTATTCGTGGCAGAATGTCCATTATACGAAGTTAGCTCACTTAAAGGCGAATATATTTTTTCGTTACTAAAATTCATTTCCAATTGCTAGATCAGTATTAACTTCAGAATGTAGATTCCATATATTAATCAATGTATATACTTATATATTTGTCGATTGATATTTTTCATATAAAAGTGTTACCCATGTCCTGAGGCATACATTGGGCAATTGCGTATAACGAGGAGAATTGCCGACGTTGGTCGTAGGTGAGTGTCCGAAGGACACGTTACCGTTGGCGCGCATTCTTGCCATGCAAGAATCGTGACTAAGACCAATGTGTCGTAGACCGAGCCGGTAGTCCGGCGAAGTGGCAATTCGGAGTTATACGCTGGTCTTCTTCGGATCTACACCCTTAAATCGACAGAGCCATAGATGGCGAAGGCCATCCCTCAATTCAACTATATTTTAAACGCTCAATGCTTTAAATAAGAGAACAAATAAAATTATTTATAGTAATAGTACCAATTACTTTGATAGTTGTTATCAAAATTTTCCTTTGTGTCAAAATAAATAAGAATCTTCTCTATTGCGCAATAACCGAACTGATCTTTCTTTTTCAACAAAGAAAACAATTTTTCTGATATGCGATCTTTGATATTAACCTTGTCTATTTTTGCCAGGTAACTATCGGAATAATAAAATACTGTTGTTGCATCAAACATATTACTAATACCCCATATATTTTCTTTATCAATTTCATAAGCTATTCTATTTAAATCTTTCTTAGTTATACTTTCGTTAATTTCCTCATAGTATACCTTTTCAAAATTTCCGAACACTACAAATAAAGAATCACTATTTTCGATTTTCTCTTTATCAAAAAAAGCAAGGAAGTGATCCTTAATTTTATTTTGTTTAACCTTATCATATATAAAAGGTTTCTTCTTAAATTTATTATAATCTGTTGATTGTTCCAATACTACATATAGCCTTGGCAATTTTTCTTTTGCAACAATAACATAATCTAATAAAATATTCAGAACGTTTACATTATATTTAAAATTTATCCAATCAATTATTGCAAGATATTCTTGTTTAACCTTATTTTTTCCAAGCTTAATTAATTTTGACTGTTTATATAACTGATCTGATGGTAAAATCATTTTAATTTCCAATCTAAAAATTGTTCTCGTCCAGCTTAAACAGTGCAACGATCATAATTAATTGAAAATCCCAAATTAATATGAAAGTAAAATCATATTTAAGAGACTTTTCACGCTAAGGATAGCGTGAAAACATACAACGAGGATGCCCCGAAAAAGACTTGCGAATAACGCAGTAGGATTGCCGACGTTCCTCGACCCTGAGTCTCGCAGAGACGTTAGGGACTGGCAAGAGGCTTGCGTATGCAAGACGAATGACAGAGAGGAATGTGGCTTTAGCCTGTAGTGAGGGCTTGACCCGAACGAAACGGCAATCCGAAGTTAAGCGCAGTAATTCATTTATAATGAGAGAGCAACTGATTTAACTTTTTTTGTCTTATCAGTTTTTCTTTTCAATTCTTTATAGGATTTAATATCTTTTATTTTCGATTTGAGTTTATGTGATTCTAATCTTATATCAAAATCATTTTGAAGACCAATCCAAAACATAGAGTTTAATTCGAAAAATTTTCCTAATTTTATTGAAATAGCTGCTGTAATACTTCTTTTTCCATTAATTATCTCGGAAACGTTAGATTCGGGAATTCCTGTTTCTTTCGCTAAACGATAAGCAGAAATCTCTAAAGGCATTAGGAATTCTTCTATAAGAATTTCTCCTGGATGAACATTTAAAAACTTTTCTTTTTTCATACAAAATCCTTTTATCAATGATAATCTACAATTTCAACATCGAAAGTATCACCTTCACGGAATGAAAAGCAAATTCTCCATTGATCATTTATTGAGATAGAAAATTGACCTTTTCTATCTCCTTCTAGTTGATGAAGTTTATTTGAAGGAGGCACTTTTAATTCTTTAAGTTCTTTTATGTTGTTTAACATACCTAATTTCATCTGTGCTTTCTTTTGTATTTCAGGGGGTAGTTTATTAGAAAAAGTACCTTTCCAAATCGCATGGGTTTCCTTACTCGCAAAAGATTTAATCACTGCTTACCATACTTACCAAAAAGAGAAGTAATTCAACTCATTTTTTAATCTTTTTAGTTTATTTTTATCAAAAGCTAGATTAGAATTATTGCGCTTAACGCAGTAGGATTGCCGACGTTGGTCGTAGGTGAGTGTCCGTAGGACACGTTACCGTTGGCACGAGATTGCTTAGCAATCGAAGTGACTAAGACCAATGTGGCGTATCCTGTAGTGAGGGCTTGACCCGAACGAAACGGCAATCCGAAGTTATACGAAGTGTGCAATTATAATCCATCAGGATGTTTCGATAACCAACTTTTAAATATTCGTTTTAATTTTAGACTCTCTTTTTCTTCATTGATTACCAAATCTATACCACCGTCATACGGGGCGAATATATTTCCAGTCAGATCATTCATGAAAAAAATATTCTCAATTTTATCCTCGGCTATATTAATTAATAAATTTTTGAATTTTCTTGAATTCCATTTAGACTTTAATACCCATACTTGGCATGTTTCTTCTTCATCAATTTTAAGTTCTAAAGTATACTGGAATTTTTCAGATTTTAAATAAGGAACATTTTCAAATTTAGGTATTGTTTTTGATCGAATTGAGGTGCTACGTACAAGCCAACAATCATTTCCGCTTAATATTTTATCAGCAATTGTGTCACATCGATGAAGAATAATTGCAGAATCTTCTTTGGTTTTTGCGTATCTCTGACCATTTGGCAATGAATGTATTCTAAACCATTTTTCATTTAATTCAGATTTTAAATACCAGGATAGAGGTTTTCTATTATCATAGAAAGATTTCCATCGTATTTTGAATTCCTCATCTTTTTCTATTTTTGAAATCATTTATTTTTCGAATTTACTATGATATTTTTGCACATTTCGTATAACGCAGTAGGGTTACCGACGTTCCGTGACCCTGAGTCTCGCAGAGACGTTAGGGATTGGCACGAGATTGCTCTGCAATCGAAGTGACAAAACGGAATGTGGCTTTAGCCTGTAGTGAGGGCGCAAGTCCCGAACGAAACGGTAACTCGAAGTTATGCGAAGAAGGTTTTTAGTCTAGGCTTAAAATAGAATTTAATTTTTTTCCTAAATTTTCTTTTTTTATCTCATTTTCAAATTTTGTAAGCTCATCATCTAAGATTAATTCGATAGCTAATTCTATAATATTAAAATATTCTAGGCATTCTCTTTCTGTAAGTTCATGAATCCCTTTACTTAATATAGAATATATTTTGGGATTCTCGAATAGAGTAGATGGTAAATAATCTTTTAATGCCGATATTTTTTCTGTGAATCTTTTATTTAAAAAATCTTTTTCTATTGAAGGATTATCTACTTTAGCTTTTTCGAATGCCTTAAAAACTAGTCTTTCTATTATTCTTCTCAAATACACAAAGGATCCAATTCCGACACCATGTGAAAATAAACCGATTGCTCGTGTAAGTTCACTATGCATTTCCGAATCTATAACTTTAGAATATTTTTTAAATTTATTCTTATCTAAATTTGCACGTGATGGTGATTGTCCTACTTTTTCTATAGCTTCTTTATAAACTTTAATTGTTAATAGTAATGTATGACTACTATTTCGAGAACATTCATATGAAATTAAAAAATATTGTTTTTCCATTGAATTATATAATGAAAATATTAATCTATTATCAGATTTTACTTGATGCTTTAAATTTAATCTAAAAGTAGTACTTAATTTGCAATATGGACAAAAAGTATCATAATACTCTGTTACACCATTAAGATTATTATCAAGTATCTGATAAATTACATTTTGTTCATCATTTGTAAGATTTATTTTTTCATACAAGCTTGCTTCAT
>Ga0210011_1003074_pt1 | contig 13046 bp, 9 predicted proteins | sample CryGeymeta201502_FD_183972 | JGI IMG/M metagenome (GOLD analysis project Ga0210011, IMG submission 183972) | Groundwater microbial communities from Crystal Geyser aquifers in Utah, USA - Crystal Geyser metaG 2015-02 (SPAdes) (version 2) | ecosystem: Environmental > Aquatic > Deep subsurface >...
GTCAGCCCAACCCTACAATGATCTGCTGAATTTTTATGCCGTTGCTTATCCTCACCTTACCCCTGGAGCCCGCCAACGCGGCGGCGCTGCTCGACTGCGTGCAAAGTGCCGACGGCAGCTCGGTGGCCAGCAGCGCGGCGCTGCCGCTGACCCTGCTGCCGCCCACCGACCGTCAGACCGAGGTGGTGGCCGTGGTGCCGCTGTCTGCCTTGTCGTGGCACCGGGTGGTGCTGCCACCGGGAAGTTTGCCGCGTGCGGTGTTGGGCCAGCGCAACCCGGCGCGTCTGCGCGCCATTCTGGAGGGTCTGCTGGAAGACCAGTTGCTCGACGACCCGGCGCAGTTGCATTTGGCGCTGCAGCCGCAGCCGCAGCCGCAAGTGGGTGCGCCGCTGTGGGTGGCTGCGTGCAACCGCACCTGGCTGCAAGCGGCGCTGGGCGCGCTGACGCAAGCGGGACTGAAGGTGACGCGCATCGTGCCCGAGAGCTCGCCGCAGGCGCTGGCGCAAACCATTGAGGTCACCGGCAGCGCCGACCAAGCCTGGGTGGCCGGGTTGACCAGGGCGGCTGAGTCCGATCAAACAGGCGTGTTGCACTGCCCCCTGTCGCCGGTGGTGCTGGGTCTTTTGGCCCCCGACGCCCAGGTGCTGGCCGAGCCCGCCGTGGCCGCGCTGGCCGAGCAGCAACTGGGTCGACCGGTGACGCTGCAACAACGTGGCGCGCGTCTGCTGCAGGCGGCGCAGCAACCGTGGGACCTGGCGCAGTTTGAATTTACCAACGCCGAACGCGACCCGCGTTGGGCGGCGTTGACGCAAGGGTTGGCGCGCTTTGCCAAGGCACCGCAGTGGCGTGCCGGGCGTTGGGCGCTGGCCTTGCTGTTGCTGGGCAATCTGGTCGGCTTCAACGCTTGGGCCTTGCGTGAAAGCAGCGTTTTGAAAGCGCAGCGCCAGCAGGTGCGTGCGGTGCTGACCGACACCTTTGCCCAGGTGCCGGTGGTGGTTGATGCGCCGCTGCAGATGGCGCGGGAAGTGGCGGCCTTAGAGCGTTCGCGCGGCACGGGTTCAGTGGCTGACCTTGAAACTGTTTTGTCATTATTTTCGGCTCTAGCGCCTGTTGGTTATGTGCCAATAGCTATTGATTACGCAGCAAATGAACTCCGCCTGAGTGGCCCGGCGATGGCAGCAGATGCCCAGCAGCGGGTGATTGACGGCTTGCGTGCGCGCGGCTTGACGGCACGATTGCAGGGCGATCAATGGCTGATTCGTGCGGAGGCCACCCGATGAGCGCGCTGCAAGCCTTGACGGCCAGCTGGCAGCGCGCCTCCCGGCGCGAGCAACGCAGCCTGGGGCTGGCCGCGGTTGTTGTTGGCGCGGCCTTGCTGTGGTGGCTGGCGCTGGCACCAGCGCTGAACGTGTGGCGCAGCGCCCCGGCGCAGCAGCAACAGATCGATGCCCAGTTGCAGCAGATGCTGGGCTTGCAGGCGCAGGCACGTGCCCTGCAAGCGCTGCCGACGCTGGATGCTGCTGCCGCCCGGCACGCGCTGGATGCCGCGCTCAAACCCTTGGGCATCCGTGTGCAGGTGGCCACGCAAATGGACCGGCTCACTGCCACGCTCAAAGGCGCGGATGCGCAGGCGCTGGCGCAATGTCTGTCGGCCAGCCGGCAAAACGCGCATCTGGTGCCGACCGAAGCGCACCTCAAGCGCGTGGGCACGGGCTGGGACGGCACACTGGTGTTCACGCTGCCTGCGCAGTAAGCGCGCTCCCCAGAGTCCGAAGATGCTTCAACCCAGCGCATCCCGCCAATTTGCCAACCGCCTGGGCGCCCGCGCGCCGTGGGGCTGGGCGGCATCCGGGGCCGTGCTGGGCTTGCTGCTGGCGGTGCTGCTGTTCTTGCCGGCGCGCTGGCTGGCGCAGGCCGTGCGGCAGGCCAGCGCCGGGCAGGTGCTGTTGCAAGACGCCCGTGGCACGCTGTGGCGTGGCTCGGCGCGACTGACCCTGACCGGCGGTTTGGGTAGCGAGGCCGCAGCCTCCCTGCCCGGGCGGCTGCAGTGGCGCTTGCATCCGGCGGCAAGTCCGGGCGTGGGCCTGGTTTTGCAGCTGAGCGCCGACTGCTGTCTGCCCCAGCCCTGGCGCTGGACGCTGGTGCCGCGCTGGGCCGGCACGCGCTTGAGCGCCTCTGACAGCACATCGCAATGGCCAGCGCTGCTACTTGCTGGCCTGGGCACGCCCTGGAACACAATCGCCGCGCAAGGCCAATTAAGCCTGAGCACCCGCGCGCTGGTGCTGACCTGGTCGGCCGGGCGCCTGCAGATGGCCGGCAGCGCCCAGCTTGACGCGCTAGAGGTGTCGTCGCGCCTGTCGACGCTGCGCCCGATGGGCAGCTACCGCGTCAGCGTCCAGGGTGGCCAGGTGCCTGAATTGCGCCTGTCCACCTTGAGTGGTGCGCTGCAGCTCTCGGGCCAGGGGCAGTGGGTGGGCGGGCGCTTGCGTTTTGTTGGCGAGGCCGCCGCCGCGCCTGAGTCTCAAGAAGTCCTGGCCAATCTGTTGGCCATCATCGGGCGACGCGAGGGCGCGCGCTCCATCATCAAAGTAGGTTGAACAAACATGACACACCCGCCAACCTCAGGCTTCAAGCAAACTATTTTTTCAATAGCTGCTTGCGCTTTATTTACATGGGCTACAGGCCTATTTCCTGTAAATGTTCTGGCGCAACCGGCAACCGCTACGAAGGCCGACACCGGGATCAGCCTGAACTTCCAAGGGGCCGAGATTGAAGCGGTGGCACGCACCTTTGCCAGCATCACTGGCCGCAACGTGGTGGTCGACCCGCGCGTCAAGGGCACGCTCACGCTGGTCACTGACAAACCCGTCAGCCGTGCTGCTGCGCTGGGTCAGTTTGTGTCGGCGCTGCGTTTGCAGGGCTTCACGTTGGTGGAGTCCGCCGGGCTTTACAAGGTGGTGCCCGAGGCCGAGGCCAAGCTGCAAAGCGCTGCCGTCACGGTCGACGAGCCCGACGGCCAGGCGGTGGCCAGTGGCAACCAGATCGCCACGCAAATCTTCAGGCTCAACTTTGAGTCGGCCAACAACTTGGTGCCGGTGCTGCGCCCGTTGATCAGCCCCAACAACACCATCAACGCCAACCCGGGCAGCAATTCGCTGGTGATTACCGACTATGCCGACAACTTGCGTCGACTCGGGCGCATCATCGCTGCCATGGACGTGGCCAATGCCAGCGACCTGGAAATCATCCCGCTGCAGCACGCCATTGCCACCGATCTGGCGCCGCTGGTGACGCGCTTGCTGGGCAGCAGTGCGGCTGTGGGCGCGCCAGCGGCGGCAAACACCGAGTTCAAGACCATTTTGCTGGCGGAGCCGCGCTCCAACGCGCTGATCGTGCGCACTGCCAACGCGGCGCAACTGGCGCTGGTGCGCTCACTGGTGGCCAAGCTCGACCGGCCCGATGCGGTCGTTGGCAACAACGGTGCCAGCGGCAATATCCATGTGGTGTACCTCAAGAATGCCGACGCCACCAAGCTCGCCACCACCCTGCGCGCGGCCATCAGCAGCAATGCCACACCCAGCGCACCCACCGGCGCGGCCGCTGGCAGCGCCGCAGCAGCACAAGCCGCAGCGGGTAGCGCCACCGGCGGCCAGATCCAGGCCGACGCCGCCACCAACGCGCTCATCATCACCGCGCCCGAACCGCAGTTTCGCCAGCTGCGCGCGGTCATCGACAAGCTCGACGCGCGCCGCGCCCAGGTGTTCGTCGAGAGCCTGATCGCCGAGGTCAGTGTCGACAAGGCGGCCGAGTTTGGCATCCAGTGGCAAGGTCCCCTGGGCAATGCCGGTGACGGCGTCGTTGGCTTGTTGGGCAGCAACTTTGGCGTTGGTGGCAAAAACATCATCAACCTGGCCACCGCTGGGGCCAGTGGCGCGGTAGCCCCGGCGCGCGGCTTGAACATTGGCGCGGCGCAGCGCACCAACGGCGTGTATGTGCTGGGCTTTCTGGCACGCTTTCTGGAAGATTCCGGCAGCGGCAATGTACTCTCAACGCCCAATCTGCTCACCCTGGACAACGAAGAAGCCAAGATCGTCATCGGTCAGAACGTGCCGTTTGTCACTGGCCAGTTCACCAACACGGGCAACAATAATGGTGGCACGGTCAATCCGTTTCAGACCATCGAGCGCAAGGACGTGGGCCTGACGCTCAAGGTCAAGCCGCAGATCAGCGAAAACGGCACCGTCAAGCTGGCCATTTACCAGGAGGTCTCCAGCGTACTGGCCTCCACCGTGAACGCCGTCAACGGCCCAACCACCAACAAGCGCACGATCGAATCCAACGTGTTGGTTGAAGACGGCAACATCGTGGTGCTGGGTGGCCTGCTGCAAGACGAATACTCGGGCAACGCCGAAAAGGTGCCCGGCCTGGGCGACGTGCCTTTGTTTGGCAACCTGTTCAAGAGCGAGGCACGCACGCGCAAGAAAACCAACCTGATGGTGTTTTTGCGTCCCGTGGTGGTGCGCGACGCGCGCGACGCAGACCGCTTGTCGCTCGACCGCTACGACCTGATGAGCGCTGGCCTGCAAGCCAACCAACCCGCCCCCAGCAGCCTGGTGCCGATCAACGATTCACCTACGTTGCCGCCGGCACCGGCGCCCAAACCGGCGGCCAGCGCAACTGACGTGCCGCAGCCGTTGGTATCCCCCTTGATCACCACAGACCGTTGAACGGCCAGCGGATATTCACCATGCGTTACCCCTTGCCCTACGCCTTTGCCCGCACGCACCAGCTGCTGCTGGAAGACGACGACGGTCGGCTCACGCTGCTGACGCACCCGCAGTCGGCCAGCAGCGCGTTGAGCGAGGTGCTGCGCAAATACCCCGGCAGCCAGTTGCAGTCGCAGCCGGCCAGCAGCCTGATCCAGCGCATCAGCGTCGCCTATGCGCAGGGAGAATCCAGCGCCGCCGCCGTGGTCAGCGAGGTGGAAAGCGATGCCGACCTGAGCCGCATGATGCAGGACCTGCCAGCGATCGAGGACTTGCTGGAAACGGCCGACGACGCGCCCATCATCCGCATGCTCAACGCGCTGCTGACGCAAGCCGCGCGCGATGGTGCCAGCGACATTCATATTGAGCCTTATGAGCGCCATTCCTCGGTGCGCTTTCGTGTCGACGGCACGCTGCGCGAGGTGGTGCAGCCCAACCGGGCGCTGCATGCGGCGCTGATCAGCCGCCTGAAAATCATGGCCGAACTTGACATTGCCGAGCGCCGCCTGCCGCAAGACGGCCGCATCAGCCTGCGCATTGGCACGCGCGCAGTGGACGTGCGGGTGAGCACCATCCCCAGCGCCCATGGCGAGCGCGCAGTGTTGCGCCTGCTCGACAAATCTGAAGGCCGTTTGAGCCTGGAAGCCTTGGGAATGCAGGGCGAGGTGCTACAACAATTCGAGCGCCTGATTGCCCAGCCGCACGGCATTGTGCTGGTCACCGGCCCCACCGGTTCGGGCAAAACCACCACCCTCTACGCCGCCTTGAGCCGCCTGGACGCAGCGCACAACAACATCATGACGGTGGAAGACCCGATCGAATACGAGCTGGCCGGTGTCGGCCAAACCCAGGTCAACCCCAAGATTGAGCTGGACTTTGCTAAGGCCCTGCGCGCCATCCTGCGGCAAGACCCCGACATCATCATGATCGGTGAAATACGCGATTTTGAAACGGCGCAAATCGCCATTCAGGCCAGCTTGACCGGCCACCTGGTGCTGGCCACACTGCACACCAACGATGCCGCCAGCGCCGTCACCCGTTTGACCGACATGGGCGTGGAGCCCTTCCTCTTGTCCAGCTCTTTGCTGGGCGTCTTGGCGCAGCGTCTGGTGCGCAAGCTGTGCCCAAAGTGCTGCCAGCCGGTTGACAAATTGGGGTCAGATCCCGATTTCGCGAAGAGAAACTCGGGCTCTGACACCAATTTCCCCAACAAAACCGAATATCACCCGGTTGGCTGCGACCAATGCGGCCAAACCGGCTACCAAGGCCGCAGCGGCGTGTTTGAGTTGCTGGTCACCAACGATGCCATCCGCGCCCAAATCCACGCCAGAGCCAGCGAGGCCGACGTCCGCGCTGCCGCCCAGGTTGCTGGCATGGTGCTGATGCGCGAAGACGGTGAACGCCTGGTGCGCACAGGTTTGACCTCACGCGAAGAGCTGCTGCGTGTCACGCGGGATTGATGCTTATTCACCATGCCGGTCTATTCTTTTGAAGCCCTAAGCAGCGCGGGTGACACCCGCAAGGGCGTGCTTGAGGCCGACTCAGCCAAGGCGGCGCGGGCACAGTTGCGCGCCCAGGCGCTGGTGCCGCTTAAGGTGGAGCCGGTCAGTGCGCAAACTGCAGTTGGCAGCCCGACGGATGCAGGATCGGGCAGGCGCAAACGTGTCTTCAGTGCCACCACGCTGGCGATCTGGACGCGCCAGCTGGCCGGGCTGGTGTCGTCGGGCTTGCCGCTGGAGCGTGCCTTGTCAAGTTTGTCTGACGAGGCTGAACACCCGCCTGAGCGCGACTTGGTGGCCACACTGCGCTCTGAAGTCAATGGCGGTGCACCGTTTGCCAGGGCACTGGCCCAACACCCACGCGAGTTTTCGGACATTTTTGTGGCGGTGATCGGCGCGGGTGAGCAAAGCGGCAACTTGGGGCTGGTGCTGGAGCGCCTGGCCGATGATCTGGAAGAGCAGCAGGCGCTGAAATCCAAACTGATCGGTGCGGCGCTGTACCCGGCCATTGTGTCGCTGGTGGCCATCGTCATCGTGCTGTTTTTGGTGACTTACGTGGTGCCGCAGGTGGCGCATGTGTTTGCCAGCAGCAAGCGCGCACTGCCTTTGCTGACGGTGCTCATGATTGGCTTGAGTGATGGGCTGCGCAGCTACGGTTGGTTGTTGTTGATTGCTATTTTTTTTGGAGCTGTTAGTGCACGTATGGCTTGGGCTAGAGACTCATTTCGTCAAAAATTTGATGCCGCCTGGTTGAACCTGCCGATCCTCGGACGGCTGTCACGCAGCTACAACGCTGCACGCTTTGCCAGCACGCTGGCCATGTTGGCCAGCGCCGGTGTGCCGATTTTGAAAGCCTTGCAGGCCGCCTCAGAAACCTTGTCGAACCGGGCACTGCGCCGTGACGCGCAAGACGCACTGGTGCTGGTGCGCGAGGGCGCGCCGCTGGCCGCTGCGCTGGCGCAGAAGAAGCGTTTTCCGACCTTGCTGGCCATGTTCGCCCGTCTGGGCGAGCAAACCGGCCAATTGCCCACCATGCTGCAGCGTGCGGCCAAGCAGCTCAGCACCGAAGTGCAGCGCCGCGCCATGCAACTGGCCACGCTGCTGGAGCCGCTGCTGATTGTGGCCATGGGTCTGGTGGTGATGCTGATTGTGCTGGCGGTGTTGCTGCCGATCATTCAGTTGAACCAGTTGGTGCGCTAGGGCCGCACGCTTCGGGCTACCAATCGACCAAACTCAAGCCCACGCTCAGCACCGTGCGGCGGCGGTTGTAGTCGATCAGGCTGTCGCCGTAACCGCTGAACAGCTGGGTGTGAAAGCGCAGGCCACTGTTGCTGCCGTCAAAGCCGCTGTCACCGAGTTTGCGCTGCCACTCCAGTTTGAGCGAACCGTTGGCCTGGGCGCGCAGCGAATGGCGCAGGGTCGCACTCAGGGCGTTGTCGGAGTTGACGTTCCACACGCTGGTCAGCTCGGCGCGGCCGATCAGGTCAGCGATGTCGGGGTTGTCGTCGGTGCCGTCACCGTCAGGCGTCCGGTACCACAGTTTGCCCTGTACATGGAAGGCGTTGCCTTTTTCCATACCGGCCAACAGCATGGTGCGGTTCCAGCTGCGTGACAGCGGCAACGGCTGGCCGTTGGACTGGTGGTTGAGGCTCAGGCCGCTGTAGCGCAGGCGCCAGCCCCAGGGCAGCGCCACGTCGGTGGGGTAGATGTAGATCAGCTCGGGTTCGTGATCGGTGGTGCGGAAGGGGCGCGACAGGTCGCCGCTGAACAGTTGCCAGTTGGACTGCTGGCTGTAGGCAAACCAGATCGAATCGCGCTTGAGCGGGTCGTCCTGCGTCAACAACCCTTGGGCAATCTTGGTGCGCACTGACAAGCCGATGCGCATTTCAGTGGTTTTGAAGGGTGTCGCGATGCTGGCGGTGTGCTCTGGCGTGGGTGAGCCGGGCAGTTCGTTGACGCTGTCCGAGCCGATCCAGCTCAGGCTGATGGGCTGGTAGCCACGGATGCCAAAAGTGCCGCAGTCGCTGCCGGCCTCCAGCTCCCAAAAGCGTGACAGTTCCGAGAACTGGCGGCTTTTGCAGTTGTGCGCAGCGGGCGCCTCCATGGTGATGATTGTTGGGGCGACAGTTGGCACTGCCGGGGGCTGGGGCGGTGAAACGGGCGCTGTGGCCGTGCTGGCGGGTACTTGCTTGGCCGCCCAGCGGTCATAGCAGCGCAGCCGCGCGTCGCCGTCGTTGGTGATGCTCCGACAATCCTGCCATTGTGGCGCGGCAGCTTGCTGCGCAGCTTGGGTGTCATTTCCGGGTGTAGCCCAAGCGGGAAAAGCGCTGCTAGCTACTACAAAAATAGCACTCAGGGGCCTTGCGATAATGCAGCCGTGGCGTTGGTAAAGATCACAGGGGGCTTTGTTGGAAAGTGAAAGTGTCGGCATGAAAACTGTTTCTGTGGTGTTGCGACTGTTTTGCTTGTGCGTGTTGGCTTTGGGCCTGATGATGCCAGAGGTCAACGCACAGACTCTGAACAAGCCCAAAGGGCCGGTGGTGCTGACGGTCAGTGGCCTGATTGGTGAGCATAACGCGGGCAACACCGCCGTGTTTGACCTGGCCATGCTCAAGGCTTTGGCGCAAGCCGAATTTGCCACCAAAACGCCTTGGCAAGAGACCGTTTCGACGTTTCGCGGGCCGTCGCTGCAGACCTTGCTGGCGGCTGTGGGTGCCACAGGCCATGCCCTGCGCTTGACCGCATTGGACAAATACGAGGCCACCCTGCCGTTGACCGATGTTAAACAGTACGAGCCGCTGCTGGCGCTGCAAGTCGATGGCAAGCCGCTGACGGTGCGCAGCCGTGGGCCGGTGCTGGTGATGTACCCGTTTGACCGGTTCCCGCAGATCAACACCGACATCTACGCCGGTCGGGCCGTGTGGCAACTGCAACGCATCGTGGTGGAGTGAGTCACTCGCCGGCCCCAACAGTGCGATCAGCATCAAATGACGCCAGCAAAAGTCTGACCGCCATCGGCTGGTTGGCAGCGGCCCTGGTCATTGGCTTGCTGGTGTTGGGTGTGGGCTGGTATCAGTACCTGCAAATTGACCGTGTGACCCAGGCCTCGGTGCGCGGCCGTGACAACCTGATCTGGGACTTTTACAAGCTGGAACTGCAACTGGCCAATGTCCAGCTGGCTCTGCGTGAGGTGCGGGCGCAACCCGCAAGATCCAACGCCGTGGCCGAACTGGTCGACGAGTACAACATCCTTGTCAGCCAGGTGCAACTGCTGCAAACGCTCAACAGCGGTCTGGTCATGCGCGGACACGAGAGTTTTGCCTCGGCGATGGTGGCCGCGCACGCTTTCATTGACAAGACAGACGTCTATCTGGCCGAGACTCCCAAGCTGTTGACCTCATCGGTGGTGCAGGGCTTGCTGCGCGACAGCGCTGAATTGCGTCGTCCCTTGCACCGCCTGGTGCTGGACGCCTATCTGGTAGAAAACGAACGCGCCAGCACGGAGCTCAAGGAGATCAGGCGCTTTACCGTCTACTACGGGCTGACCTCAACTTTTTTGATCGTTCTGACGCTGTGGGCAGGTTGGCTAGTGCTGCGCAACCTGACATTCAAGCAACGCCGGCAAGCGCAGCAAAGCGAGGTGTTGCGCGAAAAGAAAGACCTGGCCGAGGCCGCGGCGCAAGCCAAGTCGCGATTTTTGTCGGCGGCCAGTCACGATTTGCGTCAACCTGCGCACGCGCTGGGCCTGTTTGTTTCGCAACTGGCACCGATGGCCACCAACCCGCAGGCCAGGCGCTTGCTGGCCGGTGCCAATGCGGCTGTGCAGGACATGCAAAATATGCTTGACGGCTTGTTTGACCTGTCGCGGCTCGACGCGCCAACAACGCAAGTGCAGTTGAAAGCGCTGCCGCTGGAATCGGTGTTTGAACAGTTGCGCAATGGCTTTGGTTGTGACGCCGCTGCCAAGGGGCTGCGTTTGCGCGTGCGTGGCACGGACGTCTGGGTGCACAGCGATCCGGTGCTGTTGCATCGCATCCTGCTCAACCTGGTTAGTAATGCGATCCGCTACACCGACAACGGCGCCGTGCTGGTGGCGTGTCGCCCGGGCCGGCAGGCGGGGTCGGTGCGTCTTGAAGTGCGCGACAGCGGTGTCGGTATTGCCCCGGCAGACCACGACAAGATTTTTCAGGAATTTCACCAGGTCAACAATCCCCAGCGCGACCGCACCAAAGGCCTGGGGGTGGGCCTGGCCATTGTGCAGCGCTGCTGTCGCTTGCTGAACACGACCATCACCGTGCGCTCAGCGCTGGGCTGCGGCGCCTGTTTCTCATTGACGCTGGCGCGCGTGGCCAGTCAAAACACCGCGCTACGGGCTGACGGTGGGGCCGAGACACTCGCCAATGAACTCGTGGGTCTGCGCGTGCTGGTTGTCGACGACGATGCGCTGGGCTGTGAGGCGCTGGCCGGGTTGCTGGCGTCCTGGGGCTGCCGCGTGACGGCGGTGCACGGCCTGCAAGACGCGCTGGCACAGTGTCAGCGCGGTCAGTGGCCCGACCTGATCGTCAGCGATTTCCGGTTGGCTGACGCGCAAAACGGGGTCACGCTGGTACACGTGTTACGCGAGCGGGCAGGTCGTCCGATTGCCGCTTGCGTGATCAGTGGCGATACCGACGCGAAGGTGGTGCAACAGGTGCAAGCGGCCGGTTTGGTGCTGCTGGGCAAGCCGGTACGGCCGGCCAAATTGCGCGGCTTGCTGCGGCACCTGGTACGCGAACACGTCGATTAAATCCGTCTGAGGCGCTCTAGCGTACCGTGGCCCGCGCGGCGGCACCGTCGGCGGCTTTTTGCGCAAATTCGGCCCGCAACGCGCGCAGCTTCTCGCGCGGGTCTTCTTTAACCGTGGTCTGATCCAGCCCCATTTCAGCAATGAATCGGCTCGGTTGCGCGGCCACCATCTCACGGCCTTTTTTGCGTTTTTTGGTCCAGCTCACTGCCAGGCTGCGTTGCGCACGGGTGATGCCCACATACATCAGGCGGCGCTCTTCTTGCAGGTGCGCGGTGAGGGTTTCGCTGGCTGCCTCTTGTGCCTGGGCGCGTTGCACCGCACTTGCACTGCCCGCATCGGCCTCGGGGTTGTCGCGCAGCTTGAAGGGCAGCATGCCCTCGGTCACGCCGACCAGCATCACATGCGGCCACTCCAGGCCTTTGGCGGCGTGCAGGGTTGAGAGCGTGACCACGTTTTGATCGGTCTCGCGCTCTTGGATAGTGGACAAGAGGGACACGGTTTGCGCCACCTCCAGCAGCGACTTGATCTCACCGGCCTGGTTGACCCCGGTGGCATCTTCTACCTGGCCACCGCAGCGGCCGCTCATCCAGTCGCAAAAATCCAGCACATTGCTCCAGCGCGCGGCGGCCACTTTGTCGCTGTCTTCACTGTCGATCAGGTACTGCTCAAAGCCAATCGCTTTGAGCCAGTCGAGCAAAAAGGTCTTGGCCGCTTCAGCCCCCAGGGTGTGTCGGGCGCGGAATTCCAGGTCGTTGACCTCGCGGCCAAACTCGTGCAAGCTGCCCAGCGCTTTGCCTGAAATCACAGACCCGAGGCTGCTGGAGAACAGCGCCTCGAACATGCTGACCTTGTACTTGTGGGCAAAGTCGCCCAGGTGGGCTAGCGTCTGGTGGCCAATGCCGCGCTTGGGCGTGGTCACCGCGCGCAAAAAAGCCGGGTCGTCGTTGTTGTTGATCCACAGGCGAAACCAGGCGCACATGTCCTTGACTTCGGCGCGGTCGAAGAAGCTGGTGCCGCCGGACACCTTGTAGGGAATGGCGGCTTTGCGCAGCGCTTTCTCAAACGGTTTGGCCTGGTGGTTGGCGCGGTACAGCACGGCAAAGTCGCGCCACTCCTTGAACTGCGGCCCGGGCTGGTTCAGGCCGCTGGCGCGCAGGCTCTGGATGCGCGCCACGGTGCGTTCGGCTTCGTGCTCTTCGGTATCGGCATCGACCACGCGCACCGGCTCGCCTTCACCCAGGTCGCTCCACAAATTTTTGGGATAGAGCTTGGGGTTGGGGCCAATGACGTTGTTGGCGGCACGCAAAATGGCGCTGGTGGAGCGGTAGTTTTGCTCCAGCTTGATGACCTTGAGCGCGGGGAAGTCGACCGGCAGTTTTTTCAGATTGTCCAGCGTGGCCCCGCGCCAGCCGTAGATCGACTGGTCGTCGTCGCCCACCGCGGTAAATCTGGCTTGGTGAGGCGGGTTGCCACCCACCAGCAGCTTCAACAACGCGTATTGCGTGGCATTGGTGTCCTGGTATTCGTCCACAAGAATATGGCCTGCCAGCCCTTGCCACTTATTCCTGACACGCTCATGATTTTGTAGCAATTTAAGTGGCAGGCTGATCAGGTCGTCAAAGTCCACGCTCTGGTAGGCGGCCAGGCGCTCTTCATAATGCGTCATCACTTTGGCAATGATGCGCTCGCTGTCGTTGCTGGCCTGCGCCGCAGCCATGGCGGCGTTCAAGCCCAGGTTTTTCCACAGGCTGATGGTCCATTGCCAGTTGCGTGCGGTGGCGGCATCCACACTGCCGCCAGCGTCTTTGAGGATGCTGGTGATGTCGTCGCTGTCTAGAATGGAAAAGTTGGGTTTGAGCCCCAGCGCCGTACCGTCTTCGCGCAGCAGGCGCACACCCAGGGCGTGAAAGGTGCAGATGGCTGCGTCTTTGGCGGCTTTACCAATGAGACCCCGGGCGCGCTCGCGCATCTCGGTGGCCGCCTTGTTGGTGAAGG
>Ga0210011_1003079_pt1 | contig 13029 bp, 11 predicted proteins | sample CryGeymeta201502_FD_183972 | JGI IMG/M metagenome (GOLD analysis project Ga0210011, IMG submission 183972) | Groundwater microbial communities from Crystal Geyser aquifers in Utah, USA - Crystal Geyser metaG 2015-02 (SPAdes) (version 2) | ecosystem: Environmental > Aquatic > Deep subsurface >...
AGTGTTTGATGGAATAGGCGCTGCCAGAGTGAGGTTGGCTGAAACTGAAGTTGAGGTGGAGGAGCAGGGAATAGTCGTGTATGATGTCCCTCCATTCAACGCATAGGAACAAGCTAGGGTAGGGCTGCCTGAGGTCAAAGATTTACTGCTCAAGTATTGCCAGTTGATTGGATAGCCAATGGTTATGATATTGCTGCCTACAGTCACAGGATCATTGAGCACCAACGTGGCAGTCAGTGTTCCATTGGTTTGTTCGGTTGTGCCTGTAAAGGCATATCGACAAGATTGCAAGGCTCCAGGTGCATATGTAAGATAGTTGAAGATGCTGGCAGGTTGATTATCAGTGCTGATGTTGCTACTAATGGTGAAATCAAAAGTGCTTATACCTGAAGATGGGTTCATGACATTGCTGACAATAATGGTTGTATTGCTGACTGTCTTGTTGAGAACAATGCTATTTGTTGTGATGCTGTATTGAGTAGAAGTGAGCAATGTGCCTCCCTGTGTGACTCTGGTGCTATTAGTTGTTGCCAGTTGACTTGGCAAGTGGATGGTTAGGTTGGACCTAAGGGAGGCGCTGTCAAAGGTAACTGTAAATGTATAATTTGCCAGAGTGTTAATGTTTTGATTGGAAGCTGTCACAGTTACAGTAGTCTGACTGTTTACAACTGCTGCCAAGAGAAGCAATATTAACAGTTGGCTGAGTGAGTGCATTTTTTGAATATGATAATTTAATCTACCTATAGAGGTTAATGATCAAACAAACTCTCATCATCAGTGCCTCTTTTCCTCATTGTCATTCTTTTCAGTAAGTACTTAATGGGGATTGTAAATTTGCTCATAAATAATCCGAAACAGATCAGGAGAATATCTCAGAATCTATCACCTCTGATGCGCTTGGCCAGTTGGAGATCCTTTGACATGATGGTGACTCTCTTGGCATGGATGGCACACAAGTTAGTGTCCTCGAACAAAGATACAAGGTATGCTTCGGCTGCTTCCTGAAGAGCCAGGACTGCCTGACTCTGGAAGCGGACCTCCTGCTTGAACTCAGTGGCGATTTCTCTCACCAAACGTTGGAAGGGGAGCTTGCGGATAAGGAGATCGGTCTGAATAAAATGTCTATTACGCTCTTTTGGAACTTTCGGATTTATCTGAGGGCGACGGTTCCAGGTTTGAAGCGGTGAGGCTTCTTGAGGCCAGAGGCAATGGGGGCAGACTTTCTGGCCACCTTTTGAGCAACGAGTTGCTTTCTTGGCACCTTTTGGGCAGTGGATTTCCTTGCGGTTTGTTTTGTTCTTGCCATATATAATTATTATAGCCGATGAACTCTTGCATCGCATTTAAGGCGGGCAACAAAATCAAAAAGCTTAGGGAAGCCTGTCAAATTTTGTAGACTCTCTCACACTTCCCAAAAAAGTTAAACAATCTCATTTTGGCCTCATTGGGGGTCAAATGGCCTTGATAAAGGACAAAACGACCCTTCGGCTTTCCTAGGGGAGCCTACACTTTAAGGGGTTATCGGAATTGAGCCAATCAGAATTTACCTTGGAAAAATCTGGCTTTTTAATAAAGTTTAGGAAAATAGTCTCACAAATCATAGTCTGTCAGGATCTTCGCCAAGGAAGGGTCATTGCATGACTCTTTCTCAGTATGCTCCTGAATTTTCTGCCTGATGATCTTCGCCACTATTTCTTTCTGCCTCAGATCAATTTTACTACTTTCAAGTTTGGACTCTAAATCCTTGATCTTGGCCTTTGTGAAAATGGATAATGACCCGGGATCATAGTTAACTCCTCTACAAACCTTTCCTTTGAAGTTGGGTTGGGAAGATGATCTCATCATACCTAAATTAGGAAGAGGTTATAGTTAGTGGCCTTTGGTCTTTCGGAGATTGCTGCCTGCTCCTTGCTCCCTTGAATCTTGATTGATATTCTTGATTTGCTTTATTTGTCTCAGCAGGTTCTATATTATTTTTTGCACATTTTTTAACTCAAGGGTCAACTTGGTCCTTTCTTCTCTCAAATTGGTCAGTTCCTTGATCATGTCAGCATTATCTTGGGTCGCTTTATGTATCTAGTCATCTCTGCGCCTGAGAGTTCCATCTGTCTTTTTGTTGACCTATCCAATTTCCTGATCAATGTGTGTGATGTGTCTCTATATTTAGTCGAGACCTTTTGGATTTTGGTTGTTTCGTTTGTTTTCGCTCATGAACTTGACGTAACGGTCGTAGATGCCTTTCATTTGTGATTAATAATAGGCCCTTTACGTGTTTTTCGACTAGACTGTTTACTATATCTAATCGGTCAATTTTTTGATACGAATTTTGCGGTCTTTGGTGGCTTGACGTTGCTTGGTAAGCTAGAGGGTCAAATATTATCTCGTTTTTTTTAGTTGGAGCTATGTTTAGTTGATGATTTTCTCGTCTTCTAGAAGTTTTTAAAATTATTTTTCAATTCTAAAAATTTATTCTTTCAGGAACTCTATCTCATCTTCTTTGGGCTCGATTTCCTGCCTCATCTACCAGGTTCGATAGCTCAAGACTTCTTTTTTCTTCTGCAGTTCCGATATCCTTTCCTGATGTTCTGCCAATCTTTCTTCTCGATTCTTCAAGGCATCCTGCTTGATAAGCAAATCTTCCTTCTTTTCTTGGATATTATGGGTTATTCTCTGCAGTTAGTCCATATAGTCCTCTTCCTGCTTGAGCATCATCTCATTTTCTGACATGAATTTGACAATATCATCAGAGAGGAGCCGACACTCGCGTTTGAGGGACTCGATGTTAGTTATGTACTCGATAGAATTCTGATTCTTGTCGTGTTAGAGGTTCACAATTTATTGGGTAATTTTCTTCAGCTACGACTAGTGTTATTCTTCAATCTGAGTCACTTTCTCGTTGAATTATTTCTCGCCAATGATGATATTGTGTTGTTGGTTTGTGTGCACTTTCTCAGCTTTTCGGAAGCATTCTATAAATTCCTTCCTGAGAACCTCAAGAGTTTATTGGATACGTTTTTTTGCCAGAGCTTTTTACCGGTTTTGCTACTATCGTTCTTTTTCGAAAACATTTTCAAGTTCGAAGTATTTTTTGTTCTCCAAGGCAAGTTTCTTTTCATAGAGAGCTTCAATATCCTCAAGCATCTTTTAGTTTCTTCCCTGAATCTGTGTAAATCCAGATTGGGAAGTGACCTCAAGTTATTGCTTGATTTTCTTCAATTTTTAAAATTCCTCATTTTTCTATTTTAGAAGTTTATCTTTCTCGGCAATCAAATCAGACATCTATCCATCGTACTTTCTCTTATCTTCATCCTACTGAACAATCATCTTAGTTCTGATTTCTTCGAGATTCTTCTCCAGTATCTTATTGTATCTGTTCTTTTCAGTCAGGTCGTTTCGATGGACCAGCACAATGTCTGCCAAGCCATCGTCGAGGACAGCGATCAGAGGGTTGATTTCATAGTCGTTGAGTTGATCGTGTAGTTTTCTGTTGACAAAACCTTAGCGACTGGTGAGGGAAACCTGATAGATGAAGATGATGCCGTCTTTTGAGACAGAAATGACATAGCGACCACAAGGTGAAGTGGCCAATCCTGTGATTTACTTCCTATGTACATTCAAGGATTGCTAGACAATGTTATCAAAAACAGAGTTGAATACTTTCAAGCAACCTTCTTCAGTGCCTCCTAGAACTGCAGGGACCCGCCACTGACTAGTAAGCCAGCTCATTTTGACCAGTTTAAAACCACCAACTGCAAACATTTTCTGTACTCCTTCTTTCTCAACTCTGATCTCCCTCACGATCGATTTTCCACCTTCAACACCCGCGGTCAGCAAAGATTTGGCTGTCTTTTCATACATGCAGCAGGCGTAGCGACTGTTACCCTGAGTCCATTTTCTGCCAGTCCACTACTTATTCTCAGCCTTGGGGTCACCCTGCTTCCATTCTGCGATAGTGCCATCAATGCCAACAGAGTAGATGGTGCGATCGTCAGGTTTCCAATGTATATCTGTGATGATGTTGGAATGATCGTTGATTCTGCCGACTTCTTCAAGAGTATAGCTGTTGTAAATGTTGATTAGATGAACGCTGCTCTTTTGGGTACTGCTTTTTTGTCGTGGGTAGGCAGCTGCTAGGAACTGCCCTCCGTTGCTGAACTTCAGGCTGCAGACTCCTCTAATCAAAATTTATCTGAAATTTCTCAGCTAATTCTCTAAGATGTGGTAAATTCTCAGCTTATCACAGCAGCCAACAGCAATATAGTATCCCAGCGGATGTAGAGCCAGACAACTGACTAGTTAGTTGGACAAAGGCTCGATTCCATCAGTTTTGCTATCAAATATTTTTACCAGCTAGCATCGTGGCTGTTTGTAATTCCACAATCTAATCATTCTTTCCTTCTTGGACAAGGTGGCAAAAATAGGTCGATGGAGGCAGACATCTAAAGAGTTTATCTACCCACAATGGAAACCTCCATACATGAATTCCAAAACTTCACCTTCGATGAGTTTACTACTGCCTTAAACTTACTCACATTCTAGGATATTGTTAAGATTGGCGGTGGCGATTGCATTGCTGTTGAAAGCGATGGCTACGAACTGCTAAAGAGGGCATAGAGCTATACTGACTACCTTTGCCGCTTTCGCGTCTCCTATGTACCATTTTTTGGCTAGATCTCCAGTGTACTCGTCTTAGAAGTTTTATTAGTTTTATTCACGTTTCATCCACAAAGCAAAATGACCCTTGTTAGAGCCGATCAAGAAACCTTTGGAGAAAACGCAAATTGCAGTAAGGCCTAAATCTCCATCCATGGTTGGTCCATCAAAGGCGAAAACATTGCCAAGATGTCTCTTCACCTAAAAATTATTTCCTACAGGACCAATCATGAACAGCTCACCTCGATCAGTACCCAGAATAATTTTAGTTTTGTCAAACCAAGCATGGGCTGTAAAATTTCGTTGTCTTGGCAATTTTTTGACCTCCTCATAAGCCTTAAAGGAGTAATCTTCTACCTTGAATAATTTGAAGATATTTCTGCCTGCACAGCTGATGAGATGGGATTGGGTGGGGCAAATGGCGATAGAGTCAGTCCCCTCAACGCTGAAGTTGCTGACTGCTAAACCTCTGCTTCTGGATATGTCCAAAAACATAAGTTGGTTATCGGGTTCTGAGGTCATACAACAGGCATATTTGGGCTGAGAGGGTGAAAACGTAATAATTTTGAAGCTAGATTGCTTGTCTGTTTGTGGCAATTTGAAGTGTTTGATTTATGAATCCCTATTTTTGAGGCCATATAGGTTAAGAAGCAGGAAGTTCTAATTTTTTATCTTCTCGCAAACAGCTATATGATTTCTGGTGGGTGAGATGGCGATGCATTCGATGGTCTAGACGTTATCTGACAATTTGATGAACTCCATGACTTTGGTATCGACTGCCTGTTTCACAATGGATTTGCCGACAGTATATACGATCTTGATGGTGGCATCTTATTCAATGATTCCGATTTAATTTTTAGTGTCGAGGATAAAATTGGACCCGAAGGCATGGTTAAGGTCCAGATACACTTTCTTTTATTGCTTCTACATTATTTAAATTATCGAATGGGTATACCATATTATAAAAATTAGTCTGGTTCTTCCATGAAGGGACCTCCTTCAAATAAAATATCGTACTCTATCCTTACAGATCCACACATGGTCTACTATCTCAGGACTCCCCAAAGGGTCAACGATCTGCTCAAAAGTGACCTGTTTTATTTACAAAATAACCATATCATTGAGAAGAAGACTAAGCTCACCTTTAAACTTTAGGAATATGTGCTTGAGAAGGTTAGCATAAACTATTGCAATCAGGAGACCCCTAGTCGTAAGTAATTAGCTGAAATTATGAACTCAGAAAAATTCAAAGCTTTCGAGAAGGAAAAGAAAGCTCTGAAGAAGATGAAGACTGCCACACATAGCCCAGACTACAGACATTCGCCTTCGAAGTCTGGTCAACTGAGCAACATCAAAGGGTTGAAGGAATTCTTGGCCAAAGATACTAGAAGGAGCATGACAGATACCTGATAGAACATACTCTCTGGTCTAAATTTATTTCATTCTTGATATCTTCTACATTATACATTTAGGCATGATAAAGCTTATAATAAATCAGATGTAGTAAGGTTCAAGGATAGTCCTCAACAGATAGCAATTACGGGAGACGATCCTCATATAGAGACTTAATCAACTGTGGAATTAGAACAAATTAATATACGTGCTGATGCTCCTAGGCATGTTTGTAATCGCTATCGTCACGATATTGTATGTACTGGAAGTGGTGGTTGTGCCTTCTAGCAGATATACATATCTTGAAAAAGTATAAGCAGAAAGGTTCAAAAAATACTAAATGCTCAGACAGTATTAGAATAACCTTCTCAAATATGGTGGAGTGTTGCCAGTAGGAGCCTTGGTTTAAAATAATGGGACAGCTTCAAGCACAACAGTCGGAGAAAGTAGGGTGACAACAGCAAAATCCCGGCATGAGCCAGTCCAAAAAGAAAAGTCTCAGCATCAAAATTAACAATCTCAGAAGATGGGGCAACAGAGTCATCAACTATTAGACCTTCAGCAAAGATCTCATCAAAATACACATCAACATAGCCATCAACATAAGAATAGGCATAGGGGAGGTTGATTCTATCAAGTTCATAATTATATTCAAATATCACCAGTTTAGCTTAGAGGATGGACAAGAAGACTACACTGGGCAGCCTTCACAAAGTGGCTTCTTGGCATTGCATCGAATCTGGCCGAAACCTACCAAGCATTAATTAAGGTCTTTCCAATATTTTTGAGGAAAAAGGGCACTGAGTTGTGCCTATGTCTACTCAGGAGAACTTGTTCTTGCCCATCCAAGGCGATTAGCTATTCTGTGCACATGTGTGTCGACACCAACTCCGTTAATCTTCCCTTCAGCTATTTTCAGATACAACATTGCTATTTTGATTCCTACTCCTGGATAGGCCATCACATCTTCTAGAGTGCTGCCTATTGAGCCTTTACTAAGGATCATCTCCGTGGCAGCTTTTATATGGGTCGCTTTTCTCTTGTTGTAATTGCTCTCATGAATTAGTGTTCTCAGTTATTCTTCGGACATTTTATTGATATTTTAAGGAGTAAGGCCTTGCTCTTTGAGTCTGTTCATGATCATCGAGGTGGTTTAATCTTTTGTCTGGACTGACAGCATCAAAGCTATCAAAGTTTGGTATTTTTGCACCTGGATGGGAGCTGACTTATCATGTAGCTTCTCGCAACCCATGACATCCACTGGAGCAATATTATGTTTCCTCCATTCTTGAATTTTGTTAAACATGGTGATATGATCCTCAAAGGCTAGTTTTTTCTTGGCTTTAGTGATCTTTCCGACTTATTGGACTATCTTATCTAGGTAACCACAATGATACTCGTTTATTCCTGCTTATTTTTGATGGTTTTGGATTTGCTGAAGCTATAGGAATACTCCTCAAGATCAAATTCATCTCTCATAGTTGTTGTTCTGAAAGGACGGTGAAGATTTCTAATTATTATCATACAAATTACAATAAAAAGGTAATATCAACTCGTGCCTATCAATACTTATGGAGCCTTGTGTTGAATCTGGTTAGGTTTTTGTCTAACCTTTGCTTTTTCCTCTTAAGGAAGCCCAACTCTCCTGTGAACTGTTTACAAGGTGAAAGGGAATCATAACCTTTTTGTCTGCTTTATACTGCTTTTCTTCTCTATTCGATACTTCCAGTGTTGCTGTGAATGAATCGTTGAATTGCTTGTCGTCTGGGATGGAAGTGAGATCTGAATTATCTCGGGTCGTTGGTGAAGAACTGAAACTGGCTAGCTTTGCTACTTGGCATATTATTTGAATCTAGTTCTTCAATAACTTCCATTTCGACTTCTTCAAGCCAGCTGTTGCCTTATCTTCTGGGAGACTCCAGTCTTTTGTGTTATTTGAAATGTTATTTGAAATTGCCTTCCGGTATGATAATATCTTATTCGACCTGATGGTATGAGTGAGAATTGAGACAGTCTTCCTTACAGCTCGTTCTTTTGCTGTCCTCCCTGAGGACTTATTCAAGGTTAAAAGTTGTGGCATTTTGACTGTCAAGGTGAAAGGAAGAAAGAAGAGAAGCAGCTTCCACTTAATTTTAGTAACTGGGTGTGTCAAAGGGAATTTTATTGGCTTTCAAGAAGTGACTCAACTATTACTTAAGGTTATGCTAGTTCCAGTCAGCTTACTCTCTCGACTATAAAGCCATAGAAGATAGTTCTTTCATTTTGTCAGAGCCTCCGATGAGATTGATAAGGTTCTCCTCCTCAAGAGAATTGTTTGGATTTCTCAGATAGGCATTCTATTGTTTGGCGTGATTTTCCTCTGAGGCATAGTTGAGCTGAGCTTTGTTGATCTCATGATCTTGAGAGAGCTCTTCGTAGTTGGGAAATGATTCAACTTTTTTGTCTTTTCGGAATACATGGTTGGTTTGATATTCTTCTACGTTCTCGACGCTTGATATATCGTAAGGTGATGCCTTGTGGCCCAATACATCGCTTTCTTCTTGCCTACTGCGCAGCCCTTTAATGTCCTATTCTGACAGTAAATCTGAAAAAGACCAGATATGGATATCTTTGCTCATATTTCTTTATGTCTGAGGCGTATTGTGCTCAGTTCCGCTTTCTTCATGTTTAGAGTCGAAATCATTGGGCATGGATTCTACAATTTAAGAGTTGAAATGGTTCTGTTTGACCTTTTTCTTCGGAGCTTTCCTCGGAGGTGCTTTTTTAGCAGTATCGTATTACTTTCTATTCAGATATTGCCGACCATAAACACTTGATCTATTTTTGTTCTCAGTATTGTAAATTTTCCTATGCGAAGATTGATATTGGGATTCATACGACTCCAATTCTTATTTTTATGATTTGAGATGGCTGGCAAACAATTATGGAAGATAGCCTTAAGAATATTTTTCCTTGGCTGACTTTTTCACACCTTGCTAAAGAGATTCATAATGTTATTGAAATTAGGAAGGATGCTATGGGACTAGATTAGCTAGTTAATTTATTTTTGCGATTCTATAAGAGCAAGTAGGTTCAGTTTCATGTATTTTTTCATTTTTTAAAAATATGCTTGGGTGTTTACTTTTCCTTTAGAAAGATTATTTTTACTGTTGTTATTTATTGGACTATAATTTATTAAACTATTTTTATAGCTGCTTGGTGATGTTATGTTTCTTCATGTATGAATTGAAAAATTATTGGGGTTCCATAACTTCCTGGGAGTGCTGTTCTGAGCTGGAGTGACTCTCTTTTTCCAATGGTTCAGACTATCTGATGAATTATTCCTAATTGTCTTGCTCATATTATTTGCTTGTCTGTTATCTTTTGCTCCATTCTTCATTCAAGGAGCGATGTTTTTCTTATGATTCGTTGGATCTGCTGGCTTATGTTTTGCTCCTAAAAGCACCGACCTATATAAGGTAGTCGTTTATCTTGGTATAGACAACTTTCTTTTGAAGGTGCTTCTTGCTATTTCTATTTTTTTACTGTTTGACCCGATTCGAGTATTGCAATTGTTAATTGGCATTTTGATAGGTTTTTTCTTATCGAGATGCTTAGACTTATAGGGAGTTTTAATGAATTTATTGAAGCTCCTGCTTTTGCTATCCAGCGATAAGATTAGATAGCTCTTTCTCTATCTTCGACTCATTCGATCTCTAGCTCTTCAAATTACTCTTGGTTGTATCCTCCAACTTGTTTTCATACCTCTCCTGATGAGATGTTTTATGTGCCTGTCCCTTCTATCTGTCTTACGATCGAACTTGTTTCATCTATTATGCATACTCTCGTTCACTCTCCAGCTGAAATTAAACAAACTAATCATCGCCAAACTACTCATTGATTTGATCAGTGCACTATTTATTTTTATTGCCTGCCATATAAACGTCCTATCTTTCTTTGAGGGACCGAGGTAAGGGAAGTTCATTGAAATAAGGAGTGTCTTGATCGGTGCTTATGGATGGTTATCCTTTCTTTGTGACGGGAGCAAAACTAGGTAATTCTTAGTGACTAGTAATTTGCTTGTCCGAGTGTTCTCTGTCCATATCTAGTTATTAATCGAGGAGGTCCTACTTCATATCGACTACCCATTGCTCAAGTGTTTCTGGCTATATTTACACATCTTTGGGTCCAATGCTACCCACATATCCTCTTTGATAGGCTCCTCCATGTATTTTACTTTTGCTTTTGGTCAGTTATTCAAGCGGACTGAGAACGGGCACCATTTTTTTTTTCTGACGGCAGTAGCGGAACCTTAGGCGATAGGGAATGTAATTCAATTCGATATCGAAGTTGTAGAGTTGTTGTATATGCACCAATCTCAGCATTTTTATTATAACTATCAATATTCGTTAGTCCTATCATCCCTATTAAAAATCAGAGATGTTCCTAGCATATTCCTTGTGATTGTGGGGTTTATTTAATTTTAGAAAAACAATATATATGTTTGATAATTTTCTTTAGGAACAGTACCATTCCTCGGATCCTGTCTTCACGCACCCCCAAACACTCCATCAGATCTATATTGGGGACGTGCAAGCTGCTCTGGATTGCAATCAACTTAAATAAAAAAATATCACCACGGGTACCTCAACAAGGATTCAGTTGTGACGGCAGCGAGAGATATGGATCATGTTAAATTTAACTCAAATATACTGCATATTGTCTACCCTTTGCTGGATGGAAAGAACTAAGATATCGCTGTCTTTTTCGATACCTTTTACAATCTAGTAGAGAATAATATCGATAAAGGAAACATCCTCGTCCACTGCGCTGCTGGAATTTCGAGAGTAAGCATCATGAAAAGTAGAGCTCGACACTAGTTATTTCATACATCATGAAGTTCAAAGGCTGGGGGTTCAAGGAGGCCATAGCAGAGGTAAGGAAGCACAGACCGACTGTACTTCCCAATCTGGGATTTGAGAGGCAGTTGAAAAAATACGAGTAGGTTACCAAATTTAACAATAAGCCATCCAGCCGAATAGTGAGAAAATTATAAGATAGTAACGGGAGCTCTGGCAAGCAGATGATGCTCAAAACTCAGTTGATGCCCAATTTTGACGGTCTGGGGATTGTAAGGCAGAAGAAAGACAAATTTACTTCTGGAAATGTGGCTCACTATTTTGATAAAGGCATTAATCGTTAAAAGCAGGTGCTGAAGGTGTATAACAATCATGCACGTACACCCAATAATCACAACAGTACACCAAACCACCACCTCGGAAACGACATCAAACTCAAGAAATTTGTCATAACAAAGAAGGCTGCGAGTTTCAGTCGAGAGCCTGCTCATAAAAATTTCATGATTGATGCCATCAGAAAAAAGAATGAACCTTAATCAGGTAGAAGAATCGACAGACCTATCAATAGTTCTCTTTAGTCAATGAAAGCAATCTACTTAGCAAAGAAAGCTCCTGCTGAGAGACATAACACAACAGAGCGAAGCGGGACTTTCTACAACCTTAAAACGGGCAAACTTGAATTGTGATTTTTTAAGCTAAGGGTGACACTAATTAGTATTCTTATTGCTTTTAAATTTTAGAAATGATTGAACTTATCAAGGAAATAAGATGGGAAAGAATAGCAGTTTGCTTCATCTATCTTTGCGCTCAGTTCTTAGTCCTGGCCTCTCTGGTTCTTACAACTACTTCGCTCGCTCCCCATATAGTATTCATCATACTAGCTGTGGTGTTCTATTTCATTACCTCCATCAAAGATGTAAAAATAGTGTTATTCAGCCAGGCTTTTATGTTGGAGTTGTTGAACCCAATCAAGAGGACGCTGAGCTGGGCGTTTCTAAGCAAGAGAAGGTAAAACAAAAGATGGTGAAAGTTGGCAGTTAAAGAGAGTACAAACTATCGAACTTCAAAGCTGGCGAATGGACGAAGCAATAAAGAGTTGAATAATAAAGACAGAAATAGAGTGATGAATAAGAAAAGTATCCTTCATAAAATGTTCATCAAGTAGAAAAGAGGACAAGAAGTATCAAGAAAAGTCATAGTCTTCCTCCTCCTGAAAAAATAGATTTGCCTGTCGTTGGGAAGAAAAGTTCGCTTGAATAAGCAAATAAATTTAATATATTTGCAGTTGCTAAGAGTATGATTGGAAACATTGGAAATCTTGTTCATAAAAAAGATGAATAAAAAAGCTAAAAAAGCTAATGCAGTAAACCTGACCTTCCGAAGCTATAAGACAAACTTGATGAAGTTCATTAAAATAACTAGCATTCCTAGGGTAGCAAATCCGATGAAAAATAAGTATCAGGGCCTGATATCAAGATAACTCAGGCTGAAGCCGTCAAAAATAATGTTGAGTAAAAAGCTACATCAAGTGTAAAATCTAATATATTCAATAGCGCGATTGGTAAGGAAGACTTCGTTAAATCTCAAGTTGAGGAACCAGTTGAATTCAATAAAGAAATGAAGTTTGAAATGCCTCAGCTCAATGACATAAATTCTCTTCAGATCAACCCCATGGCTCGAAAGCTGGCAGGTGTCAAAAGATACTGCAGAATGTGTTAAGTATATCAACCTCTCAGAGTCAAGCACTGTCACAGTTGTGACAAATGTGTTACTACATTTGACCATCATTGTCCTTGGATGGGAACCTGCATCGGCTAGAAAAATAAATTATTCTTCCTTCTCTTCTTAACATTTCAAATTCTACAAATTTTTACAATTGTTGTAGATCTGATCAGATTTTTGTCTGTCAGTGAAACTGATAATAAAGGAAGCGTAGGTCTATTGCTGATGGTGGTGATTTTACTTTTTCTTGTCTTAGCATTGCTCCTAGGAACTCATCTTTATCTTGTTGCTCGTAATTTAACTACTTGGTAGATGCTAAGGTGGGAAAAAATAGAATATCTCAATATTTTTGACAAAAAAGCCCTCTCCTCACCCTTTGGAACAGGCATCATCAACAACTTTAAAACTTTGTGGGAAATTACCA
>Ga0210011_1003081_pt1 | contig 13024 bp, 20 predicted proteins | sample CryGeymeta201502_FD_183972 | JGI IMG/M metagenome (GOLD analysis project Ga0210011, IMG submission 183972) | Groundwater microbial communities from Crystal Geyser aquifers in Utah, USA - Crystal Geyser metaG 2015-02 (SPAdes) (version 2) | ecosystem: Environmental > Aquatic > Deep subsurface >...
GGAACAGGTTGCCGCACTCGGGGCACTCGCGCACACCGGCATGCACCAGCGCCTGACAGTTAGGGCACTCCTTGACCGGGGCCACGCTGACGCCTTCGCCCTTCTCGGCCTTGCGCTTGACCTTGATCTGGTCGATGGGGCCGTGACGTTCGACGTTGCCGGCGAAATCAAGAATCAGGGTGTTGTCCTTGCAGTCGTGCTTGCGCAGGCCGCGCCCCATGATCTGCACATACAGGCCGGTGCTCTTGGTCGGTCGCAGCATCACGATGCAGTCGATGTGCGGCGCGTCAAAGCCGGTGGTCAGCAGCATGGCGTTGAACAGAAAGCGCGTGCGCCCGTCCTTGAAGGCGTTGATCTTGGCGTCACGCTCACTGGGCGGCATGTCGCCGGTCACGTAGTCGGCGGCCCAGCCACGGGCACGAGCTGCTTCGGCGCAGTGGGCGGCGTGCTCGACGCCCGCACAGAAGCCAAGGACGTGCTGGCGGTCATGGGCGTAGCGGCCAACTTCATCCAGCGCGCCCTGGATCAAGTGTTCCTTGTCCATGGCGGATTGCAACTCGGTGGCCACGAACTCCCCGCCACGGGTATGCACGTCGGACAGATCGACCTTGGTGGCGCCGTTGCGTGCAACCAGCGGGCAGAGCCAGCCGTCTTTGATAAGGTCGCCGACACCGGCCTCGTAGGCGATGTCGGTAAATATCCGGCTCGCGCCCTCGGTCAAGATACCGGAGTCCATGCGGTACGGCGTGGCGGTCAGGCCGATGACCTTGAGGGATGGATTGTGCTGACGCAGGCCGGCGAGGAAACGACCGTACATGGTGTCCGAATTCTTGGACAGCAAATGCGCCTCGTCGATGATGACCAGATCTGTACCGGCAAACTTGGTGGGCATCTTATGGATGGACTGGATACCGGCCACGGTGACTTGATGCTTGGATTTCAGGCCAAGACCGGCAGACCAGATGCCGATGGGCGCTTCCGGCCAATAGCGAATGATGGCCTGCGCGTCCTGGGCGATCAGTTCCTTGACGTGCGTGAGCACAACAATGCGAGTGGTCGGATAGGCGTCGATGGCTCCATGGATGAACGCGGCCAGAGTCAGCGACTTGCCGGCACCCGTGGGCAGAACGATCAGCGGGTTTCCGTCTCGCGTGCGGAAGTAGTCATACAGGGCGTCGATGCTGGCCTGTTGGTATGGGCGCAATATCGGCTTCATGCTACGTGCGCCAATGATCCATGACGCTTGATATTCCGCACAAATCTCGAACTGATGCCTGCTTTTCACAGCCGTCTATGCTGCACTTATTCATGCCTTCCCTTTTTTCTGAATTTCATTGATAGTTTGTTCCCGATGTGCCACCCATTGCAGGTCTGGCACCGATACACGCTGACTCGCGATTCCTCGCTGCCACGTGACCGCTTGGCGATGCTTCTGGCCAGCGTGACGCTTTCGTATCGGTGCTTGCCGGTGCACCGCGCGGATTGCCTGATCTCATCTTGCTTAGTCTTCTTGGCCATGGGTATCGAGGATTTCTGTATTCATCATTAACCCGCAATCGTTCCGTTGAACTCGATACGGAATTTCTCAATCTCAGGGTCGCAAATAGCCCGGTGATCTTTTGCCGCGCTGATTTCCTTGCTGGCGTAGATGTACTGCTGCAAGGGAAGATCGGCAGGCAGCGCCGTCGACTCGTCGGTGACGATGAATTGCTTGGCCGGGTCATCCTTGCGCTGGAACATGATCCAGCCGTCGCCAGCATCTAGCGGTTCGGCATAGGTCAGCAGGGACGGTAGCGGCAGATGGTTGACGCACCCGGCACGCTGGGCATGAACCGGGATTTCCCGGCTGTGTTTCGCGCACGACCAGCGGCCATCGCCTTCGCGCTCTGGCGTGGAATGCACGCACGTCCTACACGACAGGGCCGGCGTCCGGTGGCCGTGGCACACGTCATTGTGTGAGCACCAGTTGCAGATGTAGAACTTTGGATCGTTGCTGATCGGGGGCGGCGGCTCGGCGGCGAAGATGATGCTCTCGGCCTTGGCCTGAATCTTCTCGAATTCCACCTGATCGAACTCGATGCGCTCCGAGTACAGTTCGTCGGTGTCCTTGTTCACGGCAAGGTACAGGGCGCGATCCATGCCCGACTTGCCCATGTACCACATCATCTGCGCGTAGTGCACGGGCTTGGCCTTCTTTACGCCGCCCTTCTTGAGCGTGCCGAACGACTTGGCCGAATGGGTCTTGAATTCCAGCACGTGCCACTTCTGGCCGCCTGTCGGGATGCCAACGGCGCAGCCATCCATGTGCCCGCGCATGTGCCCGCCGTGGTGGGCAAAGCCGAATTGTTTGCCGGTGGCTGGATCAACGTCATGCACCGTGGCGCCGATGGCGCGAAGGTCTGCGACGAAACGCGGCTCGGCCAGGTGCCCGGTCTGGAACAGGCGCAGCATGCGCCCGTCGAACTTCTGTGTGCCGGCCCAGCGGAAGGCGTACCACAAGGCGCGTTTGCATTCGTTTCCGATGCTGCTTGCGCCCAGATAGGTGCGGGCCTTTTCGGTTTCTCCACGCTTCTCGTACTGCTCGTAGATCGCTGCGACCACTGGATCGGTGAAGTCGGAAATGTCAGGCATTGGGCGTCTCCGGTGTGTAGATGTGCTGGAGGTAGTCAGCCTGTGAGCATCCTTGGTGACGGCCGACGTACAGGTCTTTCGCCTCGCTCTTGATCGCAGCAAACAGGTTGTCCAGCAGTTCGGCCTGGGCGTCCATGGTATTGACCATGGAGCTTACGGCAGCGATGCCCAGCGACAAGCTGCGTACCAGCGCAGTCATGTTGTCGGGCGTCTTGTTGGCCTCGGCATGCTTGAGCATGTCGATGACGGTAATTCCATAATCCATCGTTCAGTCCCTCGTTGTTCGTGGCTTTGGCTGCCCGTCTCTCCCGGCTGTCACGCTGTTGCCCGCGTTTGGCTGAGAATCAGAGATCGCCCTGGGGGCTTTTTGACTCGACTTCAAGCATCGACAGGTACGAGTCCTGAAGCATCGACAGGTACGAGGCCAGGTCGATGCGGCGAAACATCACCACTTCCTCATCGTTTCCGGCTCTGGAAAACTGGCCGAACATCGCTGCCTCGTCCCATTCGGCATCTGACATGTACGGAGGCGTCTGTGTTGGGCTGGCCGTGTGGCGGATCATGATGCGTTCCTTTCAGGGTCAAGAATCAGCCAGTCCTCGGCCAGCATGTCGGTCTGGCTGGCAAGCCAGCCCATGAGGATTTCGCCGGTTGCGGTTTTCATGGTGATGCAGGGGAGTACGACAGCAGCCCCGCCGTTTTCGGCGGCATAGCGAGAGTTGTTCTCAGACCAGAAGCCACCAGCAGGAACGCTGCGCGATTCGCCGCCGTGTGCCGACAGAGAAAGCCACATGCCCTTGCCGTTCCACCCGGTGCGTGCCACCTTATGCCCAGCCTTGAGGGCGGCAATGGCATCGCCAAAGGACATGCCGACAACCGGGCGGTAAGCGCGGTCGAACACATCAGCGGGCGACCAGGAGATGTAGCCAGCAAAGTTGGGATGGTTGGCCTTGCCGCCGTCGACGTACTCGACCAGATACCCGGCGTCGTCTGGGTTCTCGTCAGCAGGCACAGCCCAGCCACGCAGCGCGTTGTACTCTGCGCGGTTCATGGGCTTGGCGTTGATGAGCTTGGTTCCGAGGTAGCGGTTCATTGCTGGGCCTCCTGCGCTTCGGGCTGCTCGTCGGCACCTGCTTCCTCGACCGGGCAGCCAGTGGCCACCAGAGAAACGAGGTCGTCTTGACCGGCCACTTCAACAGTGAACTTGTTGCGGGCGGCATGGCGCACGGCTTGCGGCTGGTTGCTGGCGCGAACCGGGCGCTTCTTGCCGGATTCGGTGTCAGTCACCAGATAGATGCGGGTCTGGGTGCTCATGCTGTGCCCTCCGCTGCTTCCGGGGGCAAAGCACGAACGCGCTCGGCTTCGGCTTCGCGTGCGGCTGCCTCGTTATGGGCCTGCTCGGCGTCCTGCAAGGCTTGCAGGGCCACGCTGCGCATGGCGGTGTAAAGCTGCTCCACGCGCTCATGCGGCAGCTTGCCCAGTCCTTCCAGCAGCAGATTGACCTGCTGGAAATTCAGGGTGTAGTTGATCGGCACAGAGGCCGGGTTGAATGGTTGTTGCACGTCAATCTCCTATGGAAGTTGGCGGCCTACTCGCTGCACCGGATGGCCAGCACCGGGAACCCCCAGTGCGCCGGCATTCGCTTTCGGCCTTGTTGGGTTAGCGTGCCCAGGGGGGCGTGCCAGCGGCAGCCGGTGCGGCAGCGGGGGCAGCTTGGCCAGACCACGGGGCATCACCGGAAGCAGTCGGCGCACCAGAGCCAACGGATACCGGCCTGTACTTCTTGATGATGTTGCTCTCGCGCTTGCGGTCGTCGATCTCGACAGCCACGGTAATGAGCATCGGCTTGTTGTGCAGTTCAGCCGAGTCGCTGGGCTTGATGACATTCACAGCGCGGCAGATGGCGCCCAGTTCGCGCTGTGCAATATCCACGGTGGTCTGGTTCGGATTGACAAGGTTCAGACGTGCCCACAACTTGCGCCCTTTCTGCTGGCCGTCCAGCACTTCAAAGGTGAATTGCAGGAACTGGCCGGTGCCTGACTTGGTGGGCTTCATTTCGGAAGCGGTGGCAATCACCACGTATTGCCCTTCGGGCAGCGCGGAGAACTCTTGTTGCTCGGGTACTTGGGAGGCGTCAAAGCCTGCGAGATTGGCCATCATTCGATCCTTTCGTTATGGCAGTTGGTAAAAAGTTAATGAAATCTCAATCATTCAGGCAGCAGAAGCCGCCAGAGCGTTTGCAAAAGCGTTCCAGTCCAGCGGCAGCGAGGCCGGCAGGTTGTAACGGTTCTTTGCCAGATAGGCCGGCATTTCCTGTGTGTACAGAAGGCGCTCGCCCGTGGTGATACCGCGATTGACCTGCTTGTTGAAGCCGACCTCATCTTTCTTTACGATGGTGCGGTAGTTGGCGAACAGGACGGCATCGGCCCATTCCTGCAACAGCGCAGAGGCACGCGATTGCAGCTTGGGTTGGTAGCGGTCATACGGTTCGACCTCGGGCGAATCGAAACGCTTGATCTCGCAATGCCCGATGATGATGACCGCCATGTTCTTGTCGTTGCGCAGGGCGTTGAAGCCGTCCAGAACCTCGCGCCACTTGTCTGCCAGGAGCAATGCACCCTTGCCGTAGGCTAGTTCCTTGGCGTCATGCTTGGCTTCGATCTCTTGGACGAGGATGCTTTCAAGCCAGTCTGCCGAATCCAAAACCACGGACTTGTAATCATGCGGCTCGGTGTAGAGTGTGCGAATCGCCTCCATCACGTCGGCGCTGGTCTTGGCCAGCGGGAAGCTGCTGGTGTCAATGCTGCCCAAGCCATCCTCCGTGCAGATGAAGATGGGATCTGACGCATTGGCGGCAAACGTGCTCTTGCCGATGCCGTGTGTGGAGTACATAAAGATGCGCGGGGCGTGAATCATTTTGCCCTTGCGGATAGAGTCAAGGTTGAATGCCATCGGTCGTTCCTTTCGTTGATGTGCCGCGTGAGCGGCGGTTGTTTGCCTGTTCTGCCCGCATCGCCTACTCCGTGATGATTCGTGAAGGCTCGACGTTGTGTTCTGGCGCCGTGTCCTCAATGGTTTCGTATCGCTTGACATTGCCAAGGATCGACTCCAGCAGGACTAACACCATCTGGTGCGCTTGCGCTTCAGGCTCTACCTTGTCGCCAAAGTCAGCAGACACGGTTACGGATTCGCCGTCGTCGGCTATGGTGATTGATGCAGTAGCCATTACGCAGCCTCCTTTTGCATGGAATAAAACAGGTCGTGCAGGCATTTCAGCTTTCCGTCTGGAAGGCGGGTGATGAGGTCAATATGCCCTTCGATTTCACACCAGCAGTCCGACACCAGCATCACGCCGAAGCGTGAGAAATTCTTGATCGGTTGCCTCAAAAGCCACTCCATTTTCTGTCCGATTGAGTAAATCTCAACCTTACAGGCGTGACAATGCTCATCGGCAAGCAGTCCCTGATAACGGCGCTCGGCAGCCAAGTAGCCCTCCAGCGGCCAGAGCTTTCCGCGGGCATCGTCATGGGCCAGACTCTCGCCCAGTTCCTGATCGAAGTCAGCGGGATTGACGCAAGCCGACTGGCCCAGCACCGTGAAGCCATTGACCATCTTGATGGCGCAGATGGTGGTGGTCGTGCCGGGCATCCGATGGTAGGCCACAGTATCAATACGAAGGTCGATTGACTGATTGGTGACGGCGCTCATGCTGCGACCTCCACGGGCTTGACCTCAACGGCGGTCTTGGCGGGTGCCACGGTGATGGGTAGCAGCTTGTAGATGTCGGGCTGGTTGTCGGACAACCACTTGACGCCCTTTTCATCCAGTTTAGGCTCGGACTTGACGGGGTGCATTTCGGCGGGAATCTGGGCCTTGATCGTCTCCCAGGTTTTCCAGTCCATTTTGCGGCTGATCTTGCCGGTGACAGTGATCTTGAATCCGGTGACATCCACGGTCTTGGCGCCTTCGTCGCGCTTGCCGGTTAGCGCCACGATCTGATCTTCGATGGCGATGCGTTCGGCGTTGGCCTTCTGCTCGGCTTGCTTGGCTTTCAGCCAGTCGGCGCATAGTTGCTCGATCGTCTGGCTCATAGCGTCATCCCCGCATTGCGCCACGCAGTACGGACGCGCAACAACGGCGGCATGTGCCGGTAGATGCGCAGATAGTACATAAAATCGGTCAGAAATTTCTTCACTTTCGCTCCTTCGTTGGTTAAGGGAAACTCAATCATACATGGCGTTGAGAAAAACTCAACCATCGGAACGAAAAAAAATTATATAGCGTTGAGTCTGGTTGGTTAAATCAGGCTCTTGCGGATGGTAATTTCTGTCACCAGGCCAATGATTCTGACGCCTTCATCCATGCGGTAGGTGGGGAACCGGATGTCGTCGGCGACCAGCAGATCGTCGCCGCCTTCACGCACGTACTTGCGTAGCACGGGTTCGCTGGCTTTGCTGATAACGGCCAGCACGACTTGCCCAGACTCGGGCACATGGGCCTTGCTGATAACGGCATAGCACCCGGTCGGGCAGGCGCTGGACAGCGCATCGCTGGCCACCAGCATGGCCGCTGCGGTTTGTGGCGGATAGGCAACAGCGGTTTGCAGCAGTTCCACCACAACATCCCAGTGCCAGCGGGCCATTGCAGATGCTGGGACAACGGGAACAGTGAAGATCGTGGCTTCTTGCTTGTTGCCAATGGCGGCCTGCTTGCCGCTGTCCACGCCCAGTAGCCAGTCGCAACTGACATGATACCAGCGGGACAGTTCGGCCAGCGCGGAGGCGGAAGGCTCGGTCTTGCCCTGCTCCCATAGATTGATGGCGGAGGCGGATAAGCTCATGTGTTTGGCGGCATCCCGTTGGGTGATTTCGGGGGTGATGGCCTGACGTGCAGCACGCAGGCGCTGGGCAAGTACGGGTTTCATAGGTCGCTCCTTCGGTCGCTCGTTCAGTTATTTTCATGCGTTTGGTCAGTATAAAGAAATACTCAGCCTTGGCAATATGGCGATTTCTGTATAACATTGAGTTTTTCTCAATCGAAAACGTGAAATGACCAGAACAGACGAACCCATCGGCTACACGGTGGAAGGTATTTTGGCGATGGCCGGGGGGCGCGGTGCCGTGGCGACGAAACTAGGCATTTCTGTTCAGTCGGTGGTGAAGTGGGAGCGGCGCATCCCGGATCGCCATGCGCGGACGGTTGCCATCATGGCCGGGTTGCCGCTGGAGATCGTGCGCCCGGACATGGTGCAGAAAGGACATGAACAGGCTGCCGCTCATGCTGCGGCTTGACAGGAACAGTCGTGACGGTATGATGGCCGCTGTGGAGCTTCAAACTCCCAAGACAAGCGTCCAGATCGCCACGATAGCGCGGTTTTTTTACGCTCATGGTTTGCTCTATGGGCGGGAGTGTGACGGATACAAGACCCGCAAGGGGAAGAAGTCCGCCCAACTTGTCTTGGGTTTGAAGCTCCCGCCCGCCCTCACTTCAAATGAGGTTTTTAAGTCTCGACAAGGAGCAAGACCATGAGCCATACTCAAGGCGCAGCCGCGCCCATCGTTGCACAATTCACCCCCTCGTTTTCCATCCGCATCGTTACCCGTGACGGCGAACCGTGGTTCGTCGCCAAGGATGTTGCCGAGGCACTCGACTACACGTGGACAGGCACTCAGCGAATCAAGCATGTGCCGGAAGAATGGCGGGGGGTCACATCCGTTGTGACCCCCTCCGGCGACCAAGAAACCGCCGTCCTCTCCGAACCCGGCCTGTACTTCTTCCTCGCTAGATCAGACAAGCCCAAGGCGCTACCCTTCCAGAAGTGGCTGGCTGGTGAAGTCCTCCCCTCGATCCGCAAGACCGGCACCTACACCGCCAAGACCGCCGTCTCGCCAGCGCCGACTTTCCTGACGCATCAGGACATGGAGAACCTCACTCGTCTGGTGTGGATCGCCTGTCACGACATGCCGCTGCAAAATTCCTGGACGCAGGCGGTGTGGGTGTGCCTGCGCCGTGCGGCGAACTGCCCAGCGCCGGAGCGCTTCACGATCAATCACGTTCCGGCATTGACGGCGGAAATCCGGCGCATTCTGGAACTGGCGGAAGTGGTGCGGGAGACGCATCGCATGGCGGGCAACGCCATCATGCGCCGGGTGCTCAAGGGCCACGAGGCAGCGGATGCGGTGATCGCGGACATGCAGCAGCAATCCACTGCCCTGCTGTCCGAGAGTCGTGACGATCTTGCCGGGTTGTTGGATAACTGGTGCAACCACGACATCGTCAGCTTCGCGGAACGGCGCGAAGTGGCCCACATGAACTATCAGTCAGGCGAAGCACGCCTGCTCAACTAACCGGGAGCGTACCCCTCCCGGTGCGCCGGGGGGGGGCGGGACATTTTGACAGCATCCATCTTTGCAGAATTCGCGTGGAAGTTCATTGAGCGAGACATCAGCGTTATCCCGATTGCGCCCGGTTCCAAGAAACCCGGCCAGTGGTCGCAGGATCAAGGCTGGCGCGGCATGGGCGACTGGACGCGCTTCGCCCAGCGCATGCCCACCGACATTGAAATCGAACACTGGGAGAAGTGGCCGGATGCCGGTATCGGCGTGGTGCTCGGCAAGATGTCAGGCCTCGTGGCACTGGACAAGGACTACGACTTGCCGGGGGGCGGCAATGACGCGCTGCAAGCCCTGATACCCTACAGCCCGGTCGCCAAGAAGGGCGAGAAGGGCTGGACGCGGTTCTACCGCTGGAACGGCGAGAAGTCATGCAGCTTCGACGTGGGCGGTATGCGCGTGCTCGATGTGCTGTCGGACGGCAGGCAGACCGTGGTGCCGCCGACGATTCACCCCACCGGCCTGCATTACACGTGGATCACCGAGGACACGCTCGATTCGATCCTGTCGGCTGACGAACTGCCGATGCTGCCCGACGATTTCCTCCAGCAAGTCGAAAAGCTGCTGGCGCCCTACCAGTCTGACCGCGACAAGAAGCACCAGAAGAAGCACGTCGCGCCCAAGGAGGACGACGGCCACATCAACACCGACCTGTCGATTCAGGCCGAATACTTCCGCGACCTGAACAACGCTGCACTGGCCCGCCTGGATGACTGGGTGCCCAAGATCATCCCGACCGCGAAGGCCGATCACGGCGGCTTCCGGTGCGTGGCCACGTGGCGCAACTGCGCGAATCCGAACATCGGCATTCACCCGCACGGCATCCGTGACTGGGGCGGTGGCTACGGCATGACCGCCGTCGATCTGGTGATGTACGCCAATGGCCTGACCTTCCAGCGTGCCGCTGAATCCCTGCGCAACTGCCTTGCGCTGGCCGAACCGGAACCGCTCCAGATGACCGTGGGCGGCATGCCACAGCACCAGGCGCAGCCCGTGGCCCAGCCGGTGAAGTTGCCGCCGCTGCCATGGCAGAAGATGGTGGAACAGCCCGCAACCGTGATGTTGCCGCCGACCACAAGTGATGAACCGGCGAAAGCCATCCCGCGCTTCATCACTAACCCGCCCGGTATCCTGAACGACATCGCGCAGTGGATCACCGCCACCGCACCGAAGGCCCAGCTCGAGTTATCCCTTGCCGCGGCTATTTCGCTGGCGGCCACTTGCACGCAGCGCATCTACCGCAGCAATCTGGCCAACTTCACCAGCCTCTACGTGGTGATGGTCGCCAAGTCGACCGAAGGCAAGGAGCACCCACAGTCCTGCGTGGAGCGTGTGCTGACGGCTGCCGGCCTGCAAGACCTGATCGCCGGTTCCGGCTACACATCGGCGGGCGCGGTGTTCTCGGCCCTGCTCAAGCAGCCCAGCCACATCGCCATCATTGACGAGATGGGCAAGCTCCTGAAACTCTCGCGCAGCAAGGGCAACGCCAACAGCGAGGCGGCCATCGACAAGCTGGTGGAAGCCTTCGGCAAGCTCAATGGCGTGATGCGCCCACCGGTCTATTCGACCATGACCATGACCAAGGCACAGGCCACTGCTATGAATGGCTCGGTGCCGTTAATTCAGAACCCAGCCGTCACCATTCTGGGGGCGACGACACCGGCCACGTTCTACGGCAACCTGACCGACGATCTGGTGCAGGACGGCTTTCTCGGTCGCCTGATCGTAGTGGAATCCAGCCAGCCGCGCCAGTTGGCCCGCTTCGTGGATCAGACAGATCCACCGCCGCGCATTGTGGAGTGGTGCAAGAAGGTCAATACGCCAGCCCAGCGCACGGGCAACCTGACCGAAATCAGCATGGCAGAGATGCCAGCACACACGGTAGGCATGAACATCAAGGACGATTGCCAGGAGTTGATGCGATCGTTCGAGGCGGAACTGAACCAGTTGAAAGACCAGTTCGAGCCGGAGCATCTGGACGTGCTGCTGGGACGGACGTTCGAGAAGGCGCTACGGCTGGCCATGATTGCCGCCAAGGCGATGGATGCCTCAACCCTGACGGTGCGCCGTGAGCATCTGGAGTGGGCCATCAGCTACGTGCGCCACTATGACCTGTCGCTGGTGCGTGCCGTGCGCAAGAACCGCATCGTCAGCCAGATCGACACGGACATGAAGAAGGCTGTCGATTACATCCGGGGCGCTCGCAAGTACGCCAGCGATCCCAAGCTGGGCCATCTGGCGGGCGTGCTGGCTGCCGGGGCAATGCCGCGCCAGTTGCTCTTGAAGAAGATGCACATGAAGGCCAGCGAGTTCAACGCGATGATCGACACCGCCATCGAAGCTGGCATCATCACCCGGTCGCCCGGTGTGCATCTGAACTATGCGGGCGACGTGTATTACTGCGCGGATCAGGACTGACGGCGGGTAGCCCTGTCGTATTCGTCGGCCAGTCTTGTCGCGCCTGCCTCTGCTTGCAGGCGTTCAGCCTCTGTGCGCTCTTGCCACCGCCCTGCGCGGTAGGCGACATACAGCGCCAGCAGCATCAGAATTCCAGTCATATCCATCGTTCGCTCCTTCGTTTTGTGCCAGTCTGGCATAAAAACGGGCCGTCTGCGCGGCCCGGTTGGTCATGGCTTCTTCCTCGGGCGCTTCACGCCTTCGGGATAGGGTTGCTTGTTGGGCGATCCACGAGGGCGGCCACGCGGGCGCTTGCCGACAATGGCCTCCACCTTGCCATTGGTGCGCAGCTTGTTTCCAATCACCGGCAGGGACGTGCGCAGCAGATCAGACCAGCGAATCACCCACCGGCCATTGACCATGTGCGCATCGCCGTGCATGTACCCGGCGCGGCACCAGGCAGTGATGCATTGGGGCGTGACACCAAGCACAACGGCCAGTTCCTTCGGACTCATGAACATGGCTATGCCCCCACAATCGGCTTGACGTGGCAGGCGTGGTGCAGCGTGGTTTCCCGGTCGCCGCCATCCATCAGGACGACAATCTCACGCCGGCCAAAGCGTGTTTCCCGGCGCACCACGTAATACTTCTGCCCGGTGCGACACAGGACGAACTGCACGCCTTGGCCAAGCTGGCGCAGGTGCATGGTCATGGCAGCACCCGCTTGAATTCCACCACCCACACCCACGGATTGTCATTCCAGCTTTCCGTGCCGTTGATGAACTTCCACAAGGATCGGAAGCTACGGCGGGCATCGCCGCACGGCGGAACGCCAACTTCCTCGCTGTCAGGGTCGCAGTACCGGCGCCATCCGCTGCCCACGACAACACGCTCCACGCCTTCAGCCTGGGCGTCTGCTTCCGTGATGTCGTGCAGGCGCTCAACGCGAACGGCGGTAATCTCCAGCAGGATGCGGGAAGCAATGCGCGGCATGTGGATGCTTGGCTTCCACTTCTTCTTTTTGCCGATCAGGTCGCCCAGCCGGTAGCCGTGCTGGTAGGTGGCGGCATAGTCGTACTCGATGGGCCTGCCGCCGTTGTAGTGCGGGTCTTGCGGGCAGAACGTCTCACGCACCCACAGTCGGTCGCCGAGTTGCCCGTAGGGGCAATCGACGTAACCAGCGTAATCAACACGGGCGGGCTTCCACACTTGGCCATTGACCACGACAACATCGGCACCGCGGCGCAGCTTCACCACACGGCGCGTCATGGTCTTGCGGCCTTCGAGGATAGCCCGCACCATCGGGCCAGAGAACAGGATGGGGCGCTCTTTCACGGCTGCACTTTCTCAAGTTCGTGGTTGTCATTGAGGCGGTACGCGGTATCTGGCTTGATGCCATCCTCGCCGACATACCCAATCTTGGTGCGGTATCGCTGGGCTTTGCTGTCCCACCATTGGATGCGAATTTCGCCGTAATTGCCAGCCGTCGCCGTGCCGTAATTGCCAGCCGTCGCCGTGCCGTAATTGCCAGCCGTCGCCGTGCCGTAATTGCCAGCCGTCGCCGTGCCGCGATAGCCAGCCGTCGCCGTGCCGCGATAGCCAGC
>Ga0210011_1003084_pt1 | contig 13020 bp, 15 predicted proteins | sample CryGeymeta201502_FD_183972 | JGI IMG/M metagenome (GOLD analysis project Ga0210011, IMG submission 183972) | Groundwater microbial communities from Crystal Geyser aquifers in Utah, USA - Crystal Geyser metaG 2015-02 (SPAdes) (version 2) | ecosystem: Environmental > Aquatic > Deep subsurface >...
GCTCGAAGATGAACGTTACGACCAAATGAAATTGGGGCTATAGCCGCCTTCAGGCGGCTCCTGGGTTACCCGCGCCTTTGAGGCGCTCAAGCAATAAACCTCCGGCTTTGCCGGAGGTAATTTAATTTTAGTCGCAGCGAAAAAACCTCCGCCGACAGCCAGCGGGATCACGAGTGCCAGCACAATCACTAGCCGTTTCCTGGGTTTTTCTGCGGGGACGCTCGAAGGTTCAGGTTCTTCACCCCGATGCTTACCATCCTTGCGCCTCGCGAAGGGCTTGGCTTCTTCTTCCTCATCAGGCTCGATTTTCTTGCGCGAAGGCGACAGTGTGCTTTTTAGTCGTGTCAAAAAGCCTGGTTTTGCCTGAGCCGGGTCGCTTTCCTCGGGAGCTTTTTTCTTTGTCCAGAACTTTAAATTCATCGGCTGTTCTCCTTGCGCGTTACCCTGGCTTCGGCGCTGCCGCGTGCGAAGGTGATGAAAAGCGCTTCATCCATGGCGATTTCCTTGCTGTCGCGGACGATTTTCCCGTCGGCTGAGCGCACCATGCTGAAGCCGCGTTCGAGCACCGACTGCGGGTTGAGGTGGGCGAGATTGGCCTGTAGTCGTTGCAGCCCGGTTTGGCAGTCCTGCATCCGGTAAGACAGGGAGAGTTGCAGGCGTCGCGCCAGTTCGCGCTGGCGTGTTTCGTGCGCGGCGATGTCGGGCTTGGCCGCAGTCAGGCGGTGAGCCAGTTTTTGCAAGTTCCATTCGCGTTCGGCGAGGGCATGGTCGGCGTTGCTGTTCAGGCGCTGGCCCAAGTGGGCCAGATGCGTCAGGCGTGCGTTCAACCTTTCGCCGGGATGGACCAGTCGCCGTGACAGGTAATCCACCTGCTGCATGCGCTGTTCCAGCTTTTGCCGCAGATGGCGGTTCAGGCGGTTTTGCATGACCTCGATCCGGTGTTGCAGGTCGGCGCGGTTGGGGCTGGCTTGTTCCGCCGCTGAAGTCGGCGTGGGGGCGCGTCGGTCGGCGACGAAATCGGCGATGGTAAAGTCGGTTTCGTGGCCGACGCCGCTGACCACCGGGATGGGGCAGGCATGGATCGCCCGAGCTACAATTTCTTCGTTGAAGGCCCACAGGTCTTCGATGCTGCCGCCGCCCCGGCAGACGATCAGGATGTCGCATTCGGCCCTGCTGGCGGCGGTGCGGATTGCCTCGGCGATTTTTGTCGCCGCGCCTTCGCCCTGCACCGGGGTGGGGTAGAGGATGACCGGAATCGAGGGCATGCGCCGCCGCAAGGTGGTGAGTACGTCGCGCAGTGCGGCGGCGGCAGGGGAGGTGACGATGCCGATTTGTCCGGGAAAGGCGGGCAGGGGTTTTTTGTATGCTTCGTCGAACAGCCCTTCCTGTTCCAGGCGAGCCTTGAGCTTTCCGAAGGCTTCGTACAGCGCGCCCAATCCGGCATGCCGGATATTTTCGACGTTAAGCTGATATTCGCCACGCGGTTCGTACAGGGTGACCAGGGCGCGCACTTCGATCTGGTCGCCGTTCTTCGGCTGCCAGTCGAGGTACTGGCTTTTGTGGCGGAACATCGCGCAACGCACCTGGGCGTTGCCGTCCTTAAGGGAAAAATACCAGTGGCCGGACGCGGCGGCGATGAAGTTGGAGATTTCCCCGGAAATCCACATCAGCGGGAAATTTCTCTCCAGCAACTGTTTCGCGCGGCGGTTCAGTTCGCTGACGCTGAGAACCGGAGATTCGTCTGTAAGTGCTGGGGTGAAATGCATTTTTCCATTCTACCTTAATCCACAAGCCAGGCGTTTGCGGGTGTGACTTGTGCTATCACCATGAGCCTATTATGTTTTTTTATAGTTGATTGATTGTAAATAATAAAACAGCAGATTAAATTTTAACCTGCGAGAAATTCTCTTTTTCTTTGGGTAAGTTAGGGTAAATGCGTACAATTTGCCCACAGTGTTATCCACAGTCTTTGTGGGTGGTCTGTAAAGTGTTTTTTACGACAATAGGTTAATGCGCTTTCTTGATGTTCTACTTAACGACTTAACCGGGCTTGCCGAAAATACTGTGGCAGGCTAAAGTTATGGGCGTTTAACGAGAAGCTGAAATTATAAGGGAGAAGGGTGAGTGTTATCCATTATTCAAGCAGCGGGCTGGCCAATCTGGCCGCTGATCATCGCATCGGTTATTTCCTTGACGATCATCGGCTGGCATTTATGGACGTTCAACCTCGTCGCACCCAAGGATTTACTGTCCCAAGTGCAGGAATGGGTCAAGCAGGGGGCGGTGACCCCGGAAAAAGTGGCGCAACTGGAAAAACACTCCTACCTCGGGCAGGTTTTTGCGGCCGGGTTGAGGAATGCCAGGAGCTCGCGTGAAGTGATGCAGGAAGAGATCGAGGAAGCAGGCCGGCGCGTTGCCCATGAAATCGAACAGCCCCACCTGAAATATGGCCTGTCTTTCCTGGTTTCGCTCAATACGCTCGGCACCATCGCCTCGGTGAGCCCGTTGCTCGGGCTGTTCGGTACGGTGATCGGGATGGTGGAAATTTTCGGCGCGCTCAGGCCGAGCGGCGGCAGTCCCGTCGAACTGGCGCACGGTATTTCGGTGGCGCTGTACAACACCGCCATGGGCCTGATCGTGGCGATTCCCAGCATGATTTTTTACCGCTATTTCCGTGCCCGCGCCGAGACGCTGGTGCTGGAAATGGAACAGCAGGCGATCAAGCTGGTGAAGATCGTCCACGGCGAGCGGAAATAAATGAATTTTCAGCGCGGCAGGGCCAAGGAAGACCCCGAGATCAATCTGATCCCGATGATCGACGTGCTGCTGGTGATCCTGATTTTTATGATGGTCACCACGACTTTTTCCCAGATTGCCGAATTACAGATCAACCTGCCCACTGCCGAGGCGGAAAAACCGGCGGACAAGCCCGCCTCCATCAACGTGGCGGTGGACGCCAGCGGACGTTACCTGGTTAACGGTTCAGCCGTGGCCGATTCGGATACTACCGCGCTCAGCTTGGTGCTGCGCCGTGCCGCAGGGGACAAGCCGGACCCGGTGATTATCATCAATGCCGACGCCAAGGCGACCCACCAGGCGGTGGTGAATGTCATGGAGGCCGCGCGCCTGTCGGGTTACAGCCACATCACTTTTGCTACTCAGGCGAAGCCCGCCAAGTGACTCTAGCAGCCTGTCGGATTTGCAGCCGATTTCCTTTAAGTCCGACAGGCTGCTAGGCAAGCCCATGCGCTGGCTTGAGAAAATTTGGTACGGCCTGACGCCGTGGCATGTTGTGCTGCTTCCTATAAGTATCTTGTTCGGGCTGGTTGCGGCGCTGCGCCGGGCGCTTTATCGCGCCGGGCTGCTGCGCGCTATCCGATTGCCGGTGCCGGTGATCGTGGTTGGCAACATCAGCGTCGGCGGTACCGGAAAAACTCCGCTGGTGCTTTGGCTGGCTGATTTTCTGCGGCAACAGGGCTATCATCCCGGAATTGTCAGCCGCGGCTACGGAGGGGGCACACAGGGCGCGGTGGCGGTTGATGTCTGCAGCGACCCGGCTGTAGTGGGCGATGAACCGCTGTTGCTGGCGAAAAAAAGCGCTTGCCCGGTCTGGGTTGGCCGCGACCGGGCGGTGGCAGGAAACGCTTTGCTGCGAGCGCATCCTGAGTGCGACGTGCTGGTGAGCGACGATGGTTTGCAGCATTACCGCCTGGCCCGCGATGTGGAAATTGCGGTAGTGGATGGGGAGCGCAAATTTGGAAATGGCTTGCTGTTGCCTGCGGGGCCGCTGCGTGAAGGTGTCTCTCGCCTTGTTTCGGTGGATGCGGTGGTGGTGAACGGTGGTAGCCTGCTACTCCGCAACGAGTTCGAAATGAGCCTGGAAGGCGAGGTGTTTCGTAATCTGCGCCAGCCGGAATTACGTGCCAGGGCAGCCGATTTCGGCGGCAAGAAACTCCATGCCGTGGCCGGTATTGGTAACCCGCAACGGTTTTTCGCGCATTTGCGCAGGCTCGGGCTGGCGTTCGAGGAACACGCTTTCCCCGACCATTACGCCTACCAGCCACACGATCTGGATTACGATGAGGCCGATGCGTTGCTGATGACCGAGAAGGATGCGGTCAAATGTGCCGGTTTTGCCGACGAACGGGTTTGGGCGCTGGCGGTGGAAGCCATTCTGTCACCGGCTTTCGGACAAACAGTGCTACAAAAATTGAGGAATATTGATGGACGCCAAGCTGCTTGAAATTCTGGTATGCCCGTTGTGCAAAGGGCCGTTGGTCTACAAAAAAGCCGAGCAGGAGCTGGTTTGCAAGCCTTGCCGCCTGGCTTACCCGGTTCGTGATGACATTCCGGTGATGCTGGAGGATGAGGCGCGCAAGCTGCCGCCGGAAGAAGAAATCTAGTTGTAGGGTGGGCACGTTTTTGTGCCCACGCATAAATTTCGCTGACCGCGTGGGCACAAAAACGTGCCCACCCGATACTACGATACTCATCACTATGAACTTCAAAGTCGTCATCCCCGCCCGCTTCGCTTCCACCCGCCTGCCCGGTAAGCCGCTGCTCGACATCGGCGGTCGGCCGATGGTGTTGCATGTGGTCGAACGTGCTCTGGAGAGTGGTGCTGATGAAGTATGGGTGGCGACTGACCACCAGGGCATCGCCGACGCCGTGCGCGCCCGTGGTCACCAGGTCTGCATGACTTCGCCCGACCATCCCTCCGGCACCGATCGCATTGCCGAGGTGGCCAGTCAACGCGGCTGGGGTGACGACGAGATCGTGGTCAACGTGCAGGGCGACGAGCCGCTGATCGAACCGTCGCTGATCCGCGAGGTGGCGCAACATCTTCACGACCATCCCGGGGCGGCGATTTCCACCGCCTGCCACGCTATCCAGGATTGCGCCGACCTGTTCAATCCGAATATCGTCAAGGTGGTGACCGACCGCGAAGGCCATGCGCTGTATTTCAGCCGTGCCCCGATTCCCTGGGCGCGCGATGCTTGGCCAACCCCCTCACTCCTCACCCCTCACTCATCACTCCCTGACGGGTTACCGGCCTATCGCCATATTGGCATCTACGCCTATCGCACTTCGTTTTTGAGAATTTACAAACAACTGCAGCCCGCCGCTATCGAGCAGTTCGAGGCGTTGGAGCAGTTGCGTGCCTTATGGTACGGCTACCGCATAGCCGTTGCAATGGTTGATCAAGCGCCTGTCGCGGGCGTGGATACCGAGGAGGATTTGCAAAGAGTTAGGCGTATCCTTAGCCCGGACATTTCATAAATTGACGCGCGCCCTCGCTGGTCTTTTGTTTTGTATGAAAATTTTGTTCAGTCGGTCGTATGAATCACTACGACACTCCATCACAAAATTCCCCTACAAAACAAAATCCTGCGCGATCATCACGCGAATTTATGAAATGGCCGGGCTAGCTAGTTTTATGGGCGGATATAAAATTTGAATGTGCATTTGTCAGTGTTTTTGAATATCCTTGCCGACGATCAAGGCAAAAGTAAATATAAAGTAAATTTGCTCGGGCAGGTGTCCGGGCAAACCACAAACAAACATACGATATGGGAGGTTTTATGCGTTTGATTCTATTGGGCGGCCCTGGCGCCGGTAAAGGCACTCAGGCTACTTTCATCAAGGAAAAATTCGGTATTCCACAAATTTCCACCGGCGATATGCTGCGCGCCGCAGTCAAGGCCGGCACCGCGATGGGTCTTGCTGCCAAGAAGATCATGGATGCGGGCGGTCTGGTGTCGGATGAAATCATCATCGGCCTGGTCAAGGATCGTATCCTGGAAGCGGATTGCGCCAAGGGTTTCCTGTTCGACGGTTTTCCGCGCACCATTCCGCAGGCCGACGCGATGAAGGCCGCCGGAGTGCCGATCGACTACGTGGTCGAGATCGACGTTCCCGACGAAGAAATCGTTAAGCGCATGTCCGGCCGACGCGCCCACCTCGCTTCCGGTCGTACTTATCATGTCATCTTCAATCCGCCCAAGGTGGCCGGCAAGGATGACGTTACCGGAGAAGACCTGGTCCAGCGTGACGACGACAAGGAAGAAACCGTAAAAAAGCGTCTGGACGTGTACCATGCCCAGACTGAACCACTGGTTAAGTACTACTCCGGCTGGGCTGCTTCCGGCGCCGCTGGCGCACCCAAGTACGTCAAGGTTTCTGGCTTGGGCAAGGTGGAAGGCATCCGCGACGCGATTTTCGCCGCGCTGGGCGCATAAACCGGACTAATGACCGACATCCCCGACATCACCGATTCCGAGCGCTGGGTGGTCGAAACCACCCTCAAGGAGCGCTACGGCAATCCGGTGGAAGTGGAGTTGGCCGATGTCGAATTGCGTCTTGATCCTGCGGTGCCGGAGTTGACGCTTTGTCCCGCGATGGTGTGGAAGGAGCAGGGCGCCGGTTTCGTGATTTCCAAGGTGGGCGACCATCGTTTCCGCTGTCAGTTTTTTTACTCGGTGCGCGAACAGTACGGCACCGGCAAGGCGGAATACGATGACCTGCTCGAATGCGTGGTGGCCCTGCTCAAGCTTCAGGCCGACCACGCAGCGCAGCGGCAGCAGAAGCAATAATTAAAGGGAGTCTGAAGATTATGGCGAAGAAGAATGCTTTTTATGCCCAATCCGGTGGCGTGACAGCAGTCATCAATGCGTCCGCCTGTGGCTTGATCGAGACCGCGCGCAAGCACAAGGACGTTATCGGCAAAGTCTATGCCGGCCGCAACGGCATCATCGGCGCGTTGACCGAAGACCTGATCGACACCGGCAAGGATACGGCCAAAGCCATCGCCGCATTGCGCCATACGCCGTCCGGCGCGTTTGGCTCCTGCCGCTTTAAGATGAAAAGCCTGGAAGAGAACAGGCTCCAGTATGAGCGCCTGATCGAGGTGTTCAAGGCGCATAACATCGGCTACTTTTTCTACAACGGTGGCGGCGATTCCGCCGATACCTGTCTGAAGGTGTCGCAGCTTTCGGAAAAGATGGGCTACCCGATCCAGGCCATTCATGTGCCGAAGACCGTGGATAACGATCTGCCGATCACCGACAACTGCCCCGGCTTCGGCTCTGTCGCCAAGTACATCGCCGTTTCCACCCTGGAAGCGACCTTCGACGTGGCTTCCATGGCGAAGACCTCGACCAAGGTATTCGTGCTCGAAGTGATGGGCCGTCACGCCGGCTGGATCGCCGCTGCGGGTGCGCTGGCTTCCACCAAGGACGCCGAACAGCCGATCGTGATCCTGTTCCCGGAAGTGATTTTCAATAAGGAAAAATTCCTTGCCCGAGTGGACGCTCTGGTCAAGCAATTCGGCTACTGCACCGTGGTCGTGTCCGAAGGCGTGATGAGCGCCGACGGCAAGTTCCTCGCCGACCAGGGGCTCAAGGATGCCTTCGGCCATGCCCAGTTGGGCGGCGTGGCGCCGGTGGTGGCCAACATCGTCCGCGAAGGTCTCGGCCTCAAGTACCACTGGGGCGTGGCGGATTACCTGCAACGCGCCGCGCGCCATATCGCTTCGAAGAGCGATGTGGATCAAGCCTATGCGATGGGCAAGGCGGCAGTCGAGTTTGCGCTCAAGGGCCACAACTCCGTGATGCCGACCATCGAGAGGGTGTCGAACAAACCCTACAAGTGGAAGGTTGGCATGGCGTCGCTGAACAAGGTGGCCAACGTCGAAAAGATGATGCCGAAAAACTTCATCACCAAGGATGGCTTTGGTATCACCGAAAAATGCCGCGAATATCTGGCGCCTCTAATCAAGGGAGAGGACTACCCTCCCTACAAGGATGGCCTGCCGCAATACGTTCGGCTCAAGAACGTGGCGGTGCCGAAGAAGTTGGGCGAATTCAAGCTTTAAATTGTGCGGGCACCGTTTTTGTGCGTGGGAGCGGCGTTCTCGCCGCGAAAATCGCGAGCCTTAAGGTCGCTCCCACGCGCAAAAAAGGTGCTCAACCCACACCCGCCAAAAGCGGGTTCCTGGATGAATGTTAGTTGTTGTGGATCAGTTTTTTGTAGTTGTTTTTTTGGGTTAGAATGTCGGGATGTTTGGTTTTAGGGTAATTGACCGGCCCTGATCGGTTGACTTAACTTGGGGAGAATAAATGATGTCAGGTGGACTGGGGTTTGCGCTGTTATGCGCGATTTTGGCGATTCTATATGGGGCGGTTTCGACCAAGTGGATTATGGGCTTGCCGACGGGTAACGATCGCATGCGGGAAATCTCCGCAGCGGTGCGGGAAGGGGCTCAGGCTTATCTGAACCGGCAGTACACCACCATCGGCATTGTCGGTGCGATCCTGTTTGTCGTCATTCTGTTCGCTTTGAAATGGCCAACCGCCATCGGCTTTGCCCTCGGCGCAATTCTGTCCGGCCTGACGGGTTATATCGGTATGAACGTGTCGGTACGCGCCAACGTGCGCACCGCAGAAGCCGCCAAGGGTGGTCTTAACGCCGCACTGAACGTGGCTTTCAAAGGTGGCGCGATCACCGGCATGTTGGTGGTTGGCTTAGGGCTTCTCGGCGTGGCGGGCTATTACGCTTTCCTCACCATGATGATGGGCACTACCGCCACCGAAGCCACTCACGCTCTAGTGGGCCTGGCTTTCGGCGGTTCGCTGATTTCCATCTTTGCCCGTCTTGGCGGCGGCATCTTCACCAAGGGCGCTGACGTTGGCGCTGACCTGGTAGGCAAGGTCGAAGCCGGTATCCCCGAGGACGACCCACGCAATCCTGCCGTGATCGCCGACAACGTCGGTGACAACGTCGGCGACTGCGCCGGTATGGCCGCCGACCTGTTCGAAACTTACGCCGTGACCACCATCGCCACCATGCTGTTGGGCGGCTTGCTGATGACCGAATCGCCCAACGCAGTGATTTATCCGCTGGTAATGGGCGGTGTCTCGATCATCGCTTCCATCATTGGCACTTTCTTCGTCACGGCGCGTGAGGGCGGCAAGATCATGAACGCCCTGTATCGCGGCCTGGCGGTTTCCGCCGTGCTGGCGCTGATCGCTTTCTACCCGATCACCAGCATGATGATGGGCGATAACGGTGTGTATTCCGTCAATGCGCTGTACGGTTCCGCTGTCATCGGCATATTGCTGACCGCTGCCCTGGTGTGGATCACCGAGTACTACACCGCGACCGAATACGGCCCGGTGCGTCACATTGCCGAGGCTTCCACCACCGGTCACGGTACCAACGTGATCGCGGGTCTGGGTGTTTCGATGAAATCGACCGCAGCGCCGGTGCTCGTCGTGTGTCTGGCGATTTATGGCTCTTTTGCTTTTGCGGGACTTTATGGGATCGCCATCGCCGCGACCTCGATGCTGTCCATGGCGGGCATCATCGTGGCGCTTGACGCTTACGGCCCGATCACCGACAACGCCGGCGGTATCGCAGAAATGGCCGGGTTGCCCGAGTCCATCCGCAACATCACCGACCCGCTCGACGCCGTGGGCAACACCACCAAGGCCGTGACCAAGGGCTACGCTATCGGTTCCGCCGGTCTGGCCGCACTGGTGCTGTTCGCCGACTATACCCATGCGCTATCCGCGAATCACCCTGGCTTGACCTTCGACTTGTCCAATCACATGGTCATCATCGGCCTGTTCATCGGCGGCATGGTGCCTTTCCTGTTTGCCGCCATGGGCATGGAAGCAGTCGGTCGCGCTGCGGGTTCGGTGGTGGTTGAAGTGCGTCGCCAGTTCAAGGAAATCCCCGGCATCATGGAAGGCACCGGCAAGCCGGAATATGGCACCTGCGTCGACATGTTGACCAAGGCCGCAATCAAGGAAATGATCCTTCCCTCGCTGCTGCCTGTCGCGGTTCCGGTGATTGTCGGCCTGACCCTGGGCGCGCAAGCACTGGGCGGCGTGGTGATCGGCACCATCGTCACCGGCCTCTTCGTGGCCATCTCCATGACCACCGGTGGTGGCGCTTGGGATAACGCCAAGAAGTACATCGAAGAAGGCAATTTCGGCGGTAAAGGTTCCGAGGCCCACAAGGCAGCGGTGACCGGCGACACCGTCGGCGATCCCTACAAGGACACCGCCGGCCCTGCCGTCAACCCGCTGATCAAGATCATCAACATCGTTGCGCTGATGATAGTGCCGCTGCTGTAATACGGTAGAGGTTGCGAGAGAAAACAGGCCGGCGAATGTCGGCCTGTTTTTTTTGGTACACTGAATCAATGGAAGTAGAGGGCTTCCGCTGGCTTATTTTATCCTGATTAGTTACGTGCCTCAGCCACCCCCTCTCCCCTTGCGGGAGAGGGTTGGGGAGAGGGGTACTGGTATTATTTTTGTTCCTGTTCGTCCGGTTTAAGGGCGGCAAAATATCCAAATGATGGGCTGGCTGAGAAATGTAACTAATCAGGTATTTTATTTGCTCTTGAATGAGGAGAACCCCTCGTGCAAGCCATAGAATTTGAAACGACCATTGATCCCAAAGGTCATCTCCATCTGCCTGAAAAATACCGCAATGTTTACGGGAAGTATGTTCGGCTCATGGTTCTATTGCCACAGACGGCTTCGGAATTTTTGCCCGGCAAGACCATAGACCCCATGAAATATAGCAACACTTTCGACTGGGCCGGTGGATGGGTTGGACTATCAAAAGCAGGTGTTGCTTGAATACGGTGCAACAACGGCCTAGCCGAGTAGGGCAGGCAGTGGTTTCAGATTCAAGCCGAACTCAAACAGAAAGAATTCTATTTGTTCTGGTGAAACTGAAAGCTGACTTGCGATATCGTGTATGCACCGCAAGTAATCTGGGTAGGAAACGTCAGCATTTTTTTTGTGGCTCAAGTTCTTGAGTGGCCTCAACTCCTCGAAAATCCCTTCATTTGCCACTCGGATAATTCGGTCATCCAGGATCAATGCCGCGTGCCCTTGAACCTGAACAGACAGAAAGCTCAAAAATTTGGTATAGGTTGATGGGCCGATACCCTTGATCGGCGTCACGCTGCTGTAATGGAGGTTCCAGTCAAGCTACCGGCTGTGTTTTAGCGTCGACAAGCAATTTCTTTAACTCGCCGAAGTGACCCATCATATTCTCTACGTGGTTTCCACGCATTCCTTGAGGGTAGCCCCAAATGATCGTGGCCATCACAAACTGCGCCAAGTCCGGCTTGCTTGCAAGGTGCCTGAGATCACTTCTGGACAAAGTAACTTCGTCAGATTTCTCGAAAATGGCGTGCAACGCCGCTCCAGCTTCATTATCCCCGGCAATGTGTTTTTTCCACGTTGCCCGTTTCGAGGCAAATGCTTGATAGGGAACCGGCATATTCGCAATTAGATTCTTGAATTCGGAAAGTCGCATCGTCTGGTTAAATGATCCGTTAGCCATGTTTACCCCAAAAAAACTGGGTATAAAAAAACCCGGATTTCGGCTTTTGGCCTCCATCCGGGCTACGCTTGCTTGTTACAATTATTGCCATGCCTTTGGACGGTATTTAGCCACTACAGTACCGCCATTGTAAGTCCATACACCTGTTGCTGCAGTGTAAGTCATAACCACCGTCTTACTTGTAACAGCCGCGTTAGTATTTGCAGCCATTGTAGAAGTACCGGTACACACGCCTTCGTCATTATCAAAAGCGGTGCTAGTATACTTACCAACAACAGGAGTAACAGGAACGCCGCAGTCAGTTGCTGCTGGGTTTTGAGACATATTTTCTTGGATGTCTACTTTTGCTCCACCCAATATATTAATCGCCTCAGTCACTTGTGCTTTAGCCACGTAATCTTGATAAGCCGGAATAGCCACCGCTGCCAGAATACCGACAATCGCCACGACGATCATCAATTCGATCAATGTAAAACCTTGTTGTGCCTTTTTCATGATAATTTCCTTTAGAATGTGAATCGTGAATGGAAGCCGTTGCCGTTTCAAAAGCAGGAAACTTGACGCCGCCACAACCCAGTACTTGCAAGACCCTTGCCAGCTTTCAAAGGCGACTTTGTCTAGTATGAAATAACTAATATAAACAAAGCGATAAGATGAGAATAAACGCCAAGTTGAATTTTCGACCCGAGCCTTGGCGCACGGAATGGCGCTGTTGGCAGACGGGATGCAGTGCCATGTCGGGCAATATGCGGTGCCATGACTGACAAAAACACGACCAGGAAAATTTTTATGAAATCGATTAGTCTCGCGACCGCAGTAAACTTGACCGGGCGAAGTGAACGCACTTTGTGGCGCTGGATTGCCGGTGGCACCATCAGGCGTGCGGACGATACTGTTTCCGGTAAAACCTGGATTGATTTCGATTCGCTCAAGCCTTACCTCTCCATGCCGCTTGAGCCGGAAGATTTTGATCTCATCGAAAGCGCCGACGGGGGGGGGAGGAATGCTGAGGCGCAAAATGAGCTGGCCTTGCTTTTTCTGGCCAACGGCAAACCGGAAGGCGCTATTTATTGGCTGGAACTTGCAGCCAAGCAAGGCGTTGCAGACGCGATGCACTGGCTTGGCCGCTGCTATATAGAGGGTAATGGGCTACCCAAGAATGTGGATATGGGCATTATGTGGCTTTCCAAAGCGGCTGCGCACGGTCATTTGATTTCGCATCGTCAGATTGACGGCTTGTGCGCACCAACGGCGCGTGAGGCGTAGCCCGGATGGAATGAAATGAAATTCGGGGTAACTCTTACTCAATTTTTTCTATGCGGGTGTAGATTAAAAGGAAATCAGGATAAAGGAGCCGTAAATGAATGCCGTCCTTGAGGTTCGTTCGGACTTGAAAGAACAGCTCGACCATTTGGCCGAGGAAACTCATCGCAGCGAAACCGATTTGGCGAATGGGGCGGTGGCGCTATATTTAGCGCACCAGCGCAAAATTATTGACCGCATTCAGGAAGGGTTGGAGCAAGCCCAAAGGGGCGAATTCGTACCGGATGACGAAATGGAGGCGTTTTTCTCCAACTACGGCGAACCGACTGCATGAAACTTCGCTATACCCCGCGCGCCCGGCTTGACCTTGCCGAAATTCACGACCACATCGCA
>Ga0210011_1003121_pt1 | contig 12911 bp, 9 predicted proteins | sample CryGeymeta201502_FD_183972 | JGI IMG/M metagenome (GOLD analysis project Ga0210011, IMG submission 183972) | Groundwater microbial communities from Crystal Geyser aquifers in Utah, USA - Crystal Geyser metaG 2015-02 (SPAdes) (version 2) | ecosystem: Environmental > Aquatic > Deep subsurface >...
ATATCTCAAAAACTGTTCGTATTGGACAAGTTAGAGATGATGGTTTATTTGATATTGTCTATGCTACTGATAAACCTGTTGATCCTATTCCTTGGAATCAGTATGTAGCAGAAACGAAAGGTTATTCTTGCGATTGGACAGATCCCGCTAAAGGTGGTAAGTTTAAAATGAGCTAAAAATTTTCACTAACAATGAACAATTAGCAATTATCTTTCTTTTTTAAAACTTATAAATGACGGAAAAAATAGTTAAAAAATCTCTTAATCTAACTTTAGATTTACCTCTACAATGGACTGAGAAAATAGAACAATTAGCCTTAGAAAAACAACAGCCTTTATCAGAATTAATTACTGATATTATCGGCGTATATTTAAGCTATAATCTTGATGAGCTTAATATTAGTAGATTGCAAGAAAATTATCAAGAATTAAACAAAAAAGTTCAAATATTAGAAGCTAAAGATCATTATATTGATAGATTAGAACATCGTTTATTTATTATAGAAAAATTAGTATCTAGTTTACAAACTCAAATTTCACCTTATCCTAGAGATAAATCCATAAGTTATGCTCCTATTATAGAGGAAGAATTTGAAGATGAACCCGATGAGATTTTAACAGATTTTTTAGAATAATTAGTACCTATAAAAGATAAAAAATTATTCTATTAAAGGGAAACTTAAAGTAAAAATACAGCCTTTTTCTGAAGGTGAAACTAAGGTAACTTTACCATTCATTGTTGTTACTAAACTTTTAACAATTGCTAACCCTAAACCTGTACCGCCAGTGTCTCTATTTCTCGCTTCTTCTACTCGATAAAAACGCTCAAAAATACGATTTTGCAGAGTAAAAGGGATACCTATTCCTTGATCATGAATCTCTATTATTACTGATTTATCTTGTTTTAATACAATTTTAATATCGGTATTTTCAGGAGAATATTTAATAGCATTATCGATTAAATTAAGACAAATTTGTTTAAATCTATTACGATCAACTTTTATTTTTAAATTACTATTTTCTTCTCTTAAATTAATATTTCTTTTATGATATTGTTGAGTCATAGCTATAATTTCTCTCATTAAATCATTGACTATTACTATTTCTAATTGCATCTGAATATTACCATTATCTGCCCTTGCTAAATCTAACAAATCTTCTAATAATTGTATTGTACGATTAGCCTCTGATACTGCTACAGATAAGGCTTCTTTTTGTATGGAAGTAAGATTTTCTCCTCTTCTTAAGGTACTTTGTAAATATCCTGATACAATAGTTAGTGGTGTTCTTAATTCATGGGAAACATTGTTTAATAATTGTTGTTGATTTTCCCAATTTTCTCCTAATCTCATTAGCATTTTTTCTAAAGTTTGAGCTAGTTTTTTAACTTCACTAGGGCTATTATTAAAATTAATTGATACTTCTTTTAATTTATCTGCTGAGATATTTTCCGCTACATTACAAATTTTTTCTAAGGGTTTTAAGGAATAAGAAATATAATAAGCTATCAAAGTAATCATAATAGTGATAGCAATGGTAGTAGAAATAGTTAAACTTTGAATTAAATAAGTAAATAAAACTTGCTCATTGGTAATATTTTGAGCGATATATAAATGTCCAATAAATTGTTGATTAATATTTAAAGGAATACCACAAATAAGCCAACTATTTTTGTCAATAAGAATAAATTGAGGAGAATAATCAAGATAATTTAACTTAGCTAATTGGGGATAAAAATAAACAGATTGAGCAATAATATTATTATCTTTATTTTTAAACCAAAATATATTTTTATGATCTGATAAATTATTAATAGTTTTTTGAATACCTACTTCTAAAGATACCATTTCGCTATAGATTTCGACATCATGGGGAAAACGATTTTCTACATAATTAACGGTTTCTTTATGAGTCATTATTAATAAATGTTGCATTTTCCAATTCATCCATAAAGCAACACTACCCAAGCCACAAGTAGAAAGTAAAGCCACACCTAAAGTTAACCGAAATCTGAGAGAATTAAAGTCAATAGTTTTTTTTTCAGAAAGATTTTTAATAAATTTAGTTAACATTATAAAGTAATTAAATAAAAATAAAAAAATTAATGATTTTGAAATGTTTATTCTTAATCAAAAATTATTTATAACTTGTATATATGATCTATTAAATCTTAAAAACCTGATAGTTTGCTTAATTTTTCATTAAATAATGATGGTTTAATTAACAATTTATCTACCATAATTGATAACAAATCTCTATTCAGAAAAAAATTTATTAAAATAAAGGGATAAATTATATAAAATAATATCCAACAGTTTATCTTATCGTTTAAACTATAATTATTTTTCCTTAACAAAAACTATATTCAAAAAAATTAATCATGAATCAAGTTAATACACATAACTATTCTCACCTTAATTCTTTAGGGGAAATGTGGGATTTATTAGTTTCTAATTTTGGTGATATTGTGGCATTATCAGATCCCCATAGTAAACCAAATGTTAACTTAACCTATAAAGAAGTAGAAAAAAATATTAAACAATTTGCTAACTCTTTACAGTTTTTAAATATTAATTCAGGGGGAAAAATCGCTTTATTTGCTGATAATAGTCCCCGTTGGTTAATAGCAGATCAAGGTATAATTTATAATGGTTGTGCTGATGCTGTTCGTTCATCCCAAGCCGATAAAAAAGAATTATTATACATTTTAGATCATAGTGATAGTATTGTTTTAGTTATTCAAGATTTAGCCACATTAAACAAGTTAAATCCAGAAATAAAAGAATTTAAACTAAAAGCAATTATTTTATTATCTGACGAAGTTATTGAAGAAGAATTTTCTCAACCTATTTATAATTTTCAGCAATTTATAGCCTTAGGAATTAATCATTCTTTTATTCCCGTATCTGTTAATATAAATGATTTGGCTACATTAATTTACACTTCAGGTACAACAGGACAACCCAAAGGAGTAATGTTAAGTCATCGTAATTTACTTCATCAAATGCGCTATCTCGAAACAGTAATTAAACCCTTACCATGCCATCGCATTTTAAGTATTTTACCAAGTTGGCACTCCTATGAAAGGGCAGCGGAGTATTTTCTTTTATCAAGGGGTACAACCTTAATTTATACTAATATTCGTTATTTTAAGCAAGATTTAAAAGAATATAAACCTCATCATATGGTAGGAGTACCTCGTTTATGGGAATCTATTTATGAAGGCATTCAAAAACAATTTCGAGATGGTAGTAAAACTCAACAAAAAATCGTCTTCTTTTTCCTCTCAATTTCTCAAGAATATTTATCCGCAAAACGTATTCAAAAAGGTTTAACTCTCGACAATTTACAACCCAATATTTTTGATAAAATTACTTCTCAAATTAAAGCCTTATTTTTGTTTCCTTTACATAAATTAGGAGATAAATTAATCTATCAAAAAGTGCGCGATGGAGTTGGCGGTAACCTAGAAACATGGATTAGCGGCGGAGGATCACTTCCGAAACACATTGATAACTTTTTTCAAATCGTTGGTATTCCCCTCATCGTTGGCTATGGTTTAACAGAAACATCTCCCGTTACTAACGCCAGACGGTTAAATCGTAATATTGTTGGTGCATCGGGGCAACCCATTCCCGAAACAGAAATTAAAATTATTGACATTGACACTAAACAACTGGCTTAATTTGTATTCGTGGTACTCAAGTTATGCTAGGTTATTACAAAAATCCTTCTGCCACCGCTAAAGCCATTGATAGTGAGGGATGGTTTGACAGTGGTGATTTAGGTTGGGTAACACCTGATAATGATTTAGTGATTACAGGACGGGCAAAAGATACTATTGTATTAAGTAACGGTGAAAATATCGAACCTCAACCCCTTGAAGATGCTTGTATCCGTAGCCCATATATTGATCAGATTATGGTAGTAGGACAAGATCAAAAATATTTAGGTGCTTTAATTGTACCAAATCTTGATGCTTTAACAAAATGGTCTGTAACTAACAATCTTTCTTTAAATATACCTTCTCTTACTGCCACTCCAGAAGAAATCAAAAATAGTGATCTTTACGCAAAAGCCGTTATAAGCCTCTATAAACAAGAATTAGCACGGGAGGTCAAAAACAGAGCAGGATATAGAATGGATGACCGTATCAGCGTTTTTGAGCTAATTTTAGAGCCTTTTTCTATAGACAATGGTATGATGACTCAAACTTTGAAAATTAAACGCCCTGTAATAACAAGTCATTATCAGGATATGATTGATTCGATGTTTAATAATAATTAACCACAAATAATAACTTTAAAATTGGAGAAAATTTAGTCATCATGACATCAAAATTAACCTTAAAACGTCCCGTAAATGTAAAAGTAATTGTTACTCCAGCATGGCAAGAAGAAGCTCAAAATCAATTACAAGCCCAAATTAATCAATTAGATCAACAAATGTTACAAATAGATCAACAAGGGCAAAGTGCTATTGCTGAAATTAGAAAACAAGGTAGTTTACAAGCATCTCAACAAATAGAAAATATCCAAGGACAAGTAAATCAGAAAAAAAGTGAATTTTTACAGCAGAAAAATCAATTTTTACAACAGATGCAACAAGTGCAATTATTAGAATTAGGACAAGAAGTTATACAAGCTCAAATGGAAAGTTTTTTTGATGTTCAAGAAGGAGATAATTTAGTAGAAAAACTCAACGTTGAAATTATCCTTAGAGATGGAGTAATTGAAGAAATAAGAGGCACTATTTAATTTTTTTTCTCTTAGTAAAAGCATTAATTTTATATCTCAATGGGTTATGGCAATTTTAATAAATTATTAATATTTTAATATTATTTTGTTATAACCCTCCAAAAGAAAATCATCAAGATTGTCAATAATTTTTATTAGGAATAAACTATAGTAATCCTATTTAAGTTGTAAGAAAATAATAAGTTAAATTTCTCCAAAATTCGGGGCAAAAATTATCACAAATTATTGAGAAATGCTATATTTCGACACATCTTAAAATTTTGATGTTAAGATAGCAATAAATCAATATAAATAACAAAATAAGAACATGGAAAATAGAGAAACTTATCAGGGTGAAATGGAGACAAAACTTCAAGAATTAGGTGCTAAATTAGATCATTGGAATACCAAAAAAGATGAAATAACCGATGAAGCTAAAGCGGAAGCTGAAGAAAAACTGAGGGTTTTAAAGGCTAAAAAAGAAGCCGTAGAAGCTAAATTAATCGAACTTAAATCTTCTGGAGATGAGGCTTGGGAAACTCTCAAATCTGGTTTTCAAAATGCTTGTGATGAATTAACTTCCGCTTTTGAGGATGCTATTGCTAAATTTTCTAAATAGTTTTACTACTTCTTTGTTTTCTACTATTAACCAACATTATCAAATTTTTACACAAAAACCTATCATTATCAATAATTTTTGATTGAAGATAATTAAATTTGTTATTTAACTTATGAAAATATCTATAAAAAATGGTTAATTTTATGGTTTAATCGTTATAGATAAAATAATAATATTTAAACTTTAACGATGAATTATTTAATAGCAGTATTATCAGATCGTATAGAAGCAGAAGAGGCTTACACCGCCTTAGAAAAAGCACAAATTCCTCTGAATCAACTTTCCATCGTGGGTAGAGGTTATAAAAGTGCTTCTGACTTTAATTTCATAGATCCTAGCATTGAAGGGCGCAAAAATTCCTTTAGAATGGCTTATTGGTTAATTCCCTTCGGTTTTTTTGGCGGTTTTACTTTTGACGCTATTACCACTATTGATACTTTTGGATGGGCTGGAGAACCTTTTAATCATATAATTGGTGGTATTTTAGGGGCAATTGGTGGAGCAATGGGTAGTTTCTTTGTCGGTGGTAGTGCTAGTTTAATGGAAAATAACGGTGAGATGACACCTTTTCTTAATCGTCTCAAAGCTGGTAAGTATCTTTTGATTGTCCAAGGTAATGATAATATCAAAAATAGAGCCCAAGAAATTCTCAAAGGTTTTAACCCAGAAAATATACAAAGTTATCAAGTAGTTTAATTAATTAAAATTACCTGAGTTATAGATAAGATAATTTAATTTAATTAATAAAGGATATATTAGTAGATAAAATCAACTTACTATAATTAATTGATAACTTTTATCTCCAGTCTTCCCCCATAATTTTAGATGGATTTTTTATTTTTATCAAAATTATTACCACTTTTTTTATATCCTTTAGGATTAGTCTTTTTATTACTAATTATTAGCTTAATTCTGTGGTGGAAATATCCCCGTTGGCTACCAATTCCTTTAATTATTTCTTGTGTAATTATATTTATTGGTGGTAATTATTATGTGAGTAACCTATTAGTAAAATCTTTAGAATGGCAATATATTTTTACGGCGGATGACTTACCCAAAGCTGAAGCCATAGTTATTCTCGGAGGTGGCATTAAATCTATGATTCCTCCGCGCCCCATGATTGATGTAGCCGAACAAGGAGATCGAGTGATTTATGGTGCTAAACTCTATAAAATGGGCAAATCTTCCTTAATTATCCCCACAGGAGGCAGAATTCCTTGGCGTGGCGGCGACAATCTTCCTTCAGAAGCCGATGACATGACAGAATTATTATTACTTTTTGGCATTCCTGAATCAGCGATAATCAAAGAAAGTAACTCTTTTAATACTTACGATAACGCCGTTAACACTCGTAAAATTTTAGAAAAATTAAATCTAAATCGTATCTTATTAGTTACTTCTGCGATACATATGCCTCGCTCCGTCAAAATTTTTGAAAAACAAAACTTAATCGTAATTCCAGCACCTACAGATTACCTTGTTACAGAAAAAGACTTTCAACCAGAAGACAATGGGCAAAGTACTTTTATTAATCTTTTCCCAGATTCATCTTACTTAAATAACACGACTTTAGCCATTAAAGAATATATCGGCATGGTAGTTTATAAACTCAAAGGATGGCTTTAATTCTATTGACAATTAAAAATTTTTGGCTTTCCTACAGTAGTTATGACAAATTAATAGAAAATAATTAATGTAAACTTTAATCAGTATGGCTTTGAGTATTTTAAAAATGCAATTATCATAAATTAACAGTTTGAATTTAACCTGATACCTGACACCTGACACCTTTTTTTAGACATAATTTATCACGAACAGAAGTAGTTGAGCCAAATTTTTCTTTATTTCTAACTCCCAACTTTTATCCCATCCATGTTAAGGTATAATATTTGATTACGTTTTATGAGTAATATTTGGTGATGTCTGACAAATTTTCCCACCGTACTAAAATTGTAGCCACTGTTGGCCCTGATTGTGCTAATCCCGAAACTTTACGTCAAATGATTCTCGCAGGCGCTAACACTTTTCGTCTTAACTTCTCTCATGGTACTCATGAAGTACATCAACGCAGTATTCGTCTGATTCGTCAAGTAGAAAATGAACTTAATATACCTATTGGTATTTTACAAGATTTACAAGGTCCTAAAATTCGGTTAGGGAAGTTTAACTGTGGCTCTATTGAAATAAAAGAAGGCGATCGCTATATATTAACCAGTAGGGAAGTAGAATGTAATCAAGAAATTGGTTGTATTAGCTATGAAAACTTAGCGGAGGAAGTACCAGTTAATGCACGAATCTTAATTGATGACGGTAGAGTGGAAATGGTAGTTAAAGCCATTGATTTAGAAAAAAAAGATTTGCATTGTCAAGTGGTGGTAGGAGGAGTACTTTCGAGTAATAAAGGAGTAAATTTTCCTAATGTTTATTTATCCGTAAAAGCATTAACAGATAAGGATAAAATAGATTTAATGTTCGGATTAGATCAAAAAGTGGATTGGGTAGCATTAAGTTTCGTTCGTAATCCTCAAGATGTATTAGAAATAAAAGACTTAATCAGTAGTGCGGGAAAATCTACTCCTGTCATCGCCAAAATTGAAAAACATGAAGCCATTGAGCAAATGGAAGAAATTCTCTCTTTGTGTGATGGAGTGATGGTAGCAAGAGGAGATTTAGGGGTAGAATTACCAGCAGAAGACGTGCCAATCTTACAAAAACGCTTAATTCGTACTGCCAACCGTCTCGGCATTCCCATCATCACCGCTACCCAGATGTTAGATAGTATGGCAAATAGTCCAAGCCCAACCCGTGCAGAGGTTTCAGACGTTGCTAACGCCATTTTAGACGGTACGGATGCAGTGATGCTTTCCAATGAAACTGCCGTAGGCAAATATCCCGTTTTAGCAGTGGCTACCATGGCGAAAATTGCCGCTAGAATTGAACAAGAAAGAGACAATATTGTTGCACCCTATAACGATAATTTTGATAACGAGAATATCTCTACAGCCATCGCCGCCGCCGTCAGTCAAATAGCGAAAAAACTTCACGCATCCGCCATTATGACATTAACCAAAACTGGTGCAACTGCTCGTAATGTCTCCAAATTTCGCCCTCAAACCCCTATTTTTGCCATTACTCCCCATGTGAGTGTTTCTCGTCAATTACAGTTAGTTTGGGGTGTTAAACCATTACTATTATTAGATTTGCCCGGATTAAGACAAGTATTTCAAGCTGCTATTAATGTAGCTAGAGAAAAAAATTTACTTCACGATGGTAACTTAGTAGTTATGACAGCAGGTACATTACAAGGTGTCGCTGGTTCAACGGATTTAATCAAAGTAGAAATCGTCAAAGGTTTACTGAGCGAAGGAATTGGCATTGGACAGGGGGAAATAACAGGCAGGACGAAAGTAATTCAAGATGTCAGTCAACTAAATAACTTTAACACAGGAGATATATTAGTAACCAAAGCTACAGATAATCAATATGTTGACGCTATGCGCATTGCGGGGGCTATTGTTACCGAAGAAACAGGAGTAAGATCCCACGCCGCTCAAATAGGGATGCGTCTAGGTATTCCCGTTATTGTGGGGGTAAAAGAAGCCACCCGTTTGATTCGAGATGCTAGTTTTATTACCCTAAAAATAGAGCAAGGTTTAGTTTACCTCGGCACCGATGGTAGTAAAGGAGGGGATGTTGATAATTAACCATATTCTTAATTCCTCTCTAATTGACTATTATTAGCAATAACAGCACTATAATTTTAGTAAAAGTAGCAATTAATTTTTTTTGGTTAGTATATGTACAACATTAAAATTCTAAAATAAATTAAAACCCGATTTCTCCTGAATGTTTTATCATCACAACCCACTATACACTTATAACCTTCCACAAGGGTTTTAAGGCTTTAAAAGCTCAATCTGTAAGGGATACATCCATTAATTGAGAGACGGAGGTGCGTTGCCCATTAACATCGAAAGAAGCCTTATAGGCTGGTATGTTCAAAGCATTAATAGGGATGCTAACAAACATGAGGTTAACGCCGTTAAAGGAGTTATCCATGATAATTTATTGTGAGATAGTAAGATTAATTCTTCACACCAAAATTAAAATTAATTGACTTTTATATTCAATAAGCTTTAATTAAAATAAAACTTTATTGCAAATAAATATTAATAACGTGGACGAATTAGGAAAATGCGGAAAGAGAAAAAAAAGATAGCAGGAGAAGTCAGAGGAAAAGAGAATGAGGTAAGCTAAGAGTTAATGCTTCTAAGATTTCGGTGTTTGTTATGATAAATGCTTCAGATTACCCTATTTCAGAAAATCCAGAAGGAAACCAAGAATATCAGGAATTAGTAAAATGTCATAATTTTTGGCGTTGGTTTATTTATTTAGCATTGGTATCTTTAGGGGGAGGGTTGAGTTATGGTTGGTATTTTCTCACCCAAAAATTAATCCCTATGGTGGAAAAACCAGTTAGTAATTATCTTTCTCGCCCTGTTAAATTAGGTAAGATAGAAGGAATTAGTTTAACGGGAATTAGGTTAGGAAAAAGTAGTATTGAAACCACCGACAACGAGAATGATTTTTTGATAGCCGAAGGGGTAGAAATTAGTTTAAATCCCTTAAAGTTATTAGCGAAAAAAGTCGATTTAAGCATTACGATTATTAATGCTAATGGTTATTTGCAACAGGATAAAAATAATAGTTGGATTAGTTTAAAGTTAAATAAGGAAAAACAAAATTCTTCAGGGTGGTATTTTAGTGTTAATAATATTGAGGTTAAAGATAGTAATTTAAGCATCAAGAGAAATAATTATTTATTACCAAATTTATCAACATCATCGATTAATAAAGTTGAAATTCCCTTGGGTAATATTTCTTTTGAGAAGAATCAATTATTTTTTGATGTTAGAGGAAAATTAGTTAATGGTAATAACATTCAAGTTAATGGTTTACATAAATTTTCTCAAGGAGAATGGTTATTAAAAATTAATAGTGAAAATTTAGCGACAAATACTCTTAATGATTTTTTGATTCTTCCAGTGGATGTTAATGCTGGAAGTGTTAAAGGAAACGTTAATTTAAGATTTTTGGCAAATAAATTAGATGATATTCAAGGAGATATTAGTTTTAATCAGGTTAATGTTAAATTACCTAATTTTGTTGATGATTTAAAAGGTAGTCAAGGAAAAGTTAAGTTTCATAATCAAGTAATTAAGTTAGAAAATATTAATACTAATTTAGGTTTAATTAATACAGATGTTAACGGATTTATCCATAATAACCATCAATTAAATATTCAGGCTAACACCACAAAACCCCTAGAGATAAAAAATGTACTTTCTTCCTTAAAATTAAATAATAGTAATTTAGTTACCAAAGGTAAAGTTGAAGGAAAAATCAATATTATTGGAGATATTCATAAACCAAAAATAGAAGTAGATATTGTTAATGCAGGAGTTACGGAAGTTAATCAAATTCCTTTGGATAAAGTTACGGCTAATTTAGAAATTTATAATCATCAATTAAAGATTAAAAATCTTAACTTACTGCCGATTATAGGAGGAGAAGTTAGCGCAAAAGGTAATATTAATTTATTAGGGAAAAAAGATGACAGTTTTAGTATTGATTGGCAAGGAAAAAATATTGAAGGAGAAAAGTTAGCTTCTGTTTATCAACAAGAGTTACCGATTAATGTTGGTTTAATTTCTGGCAACTATAACTTATCAGGAAACTGGCAAGAATTTAATCAAGCTAAGTTAACAGGTTTTTCTACAGTGGAGTTAGGGGGAGGAAAAGCGAATATTAATAATTTGGAGATTAACCATGATACATGGGGAGGAAAAGTTACTCTGTCTGGAGTAAAGTTAACACAATTACCGAATATTGATTGTCAAAAAATTGGTTGTGATAATTCGTTATTAAATGGAGAGTTTTTGGTATCGGGTAGTAATAATAAAATTGATGTTAAAAATATAGACTTAAAAGGAAATTTTGATTTTAACTTAGCTGGAGGAAGAGTTAATTTAGAAAAAACCCAAATAAAGGAAGGTAACTGGCAAACCTTAATGACAGCAGACAATCTTCTTTTTTCGCAACTACCATTAATTAATTTAAACTCTTTACCATCTCAGATGAAAGGAGGAAAAGTTAATGCAAATTTAGATATAAAGGGTAATCTTAGTCAAAGTGAGGAGATTAATATTCAAGGAAAAGGAAAACTTAATTTACCGAAAGGAATTATAAATATTAATAATTTTAGTTTGGTAAAAGATAATTTTATGGCGCAAACGAAGACGATGAATTTTCCTTTAGATAATATGGGGAATAATTTTCGTGGAGATGTTAGTAGCGAGATAACTTTGAGAGGAAATATTAATAATTTAACAGCAGAAAATCTTAACCTTGATGGTGATTTAGTTTTTAGTAAGGGTATTAGTGTTATTAAACAACCATTGTCGGCAAATGTGTCTTGGGATGGGAAAAAGTTAAAGGTAAATCAAGCCATTAGTGATGGTATTCAAGCTAAAGGAATTATTAATTATGATACTGCTAAACAAACCGTTAAAGATATTAACTTAGGTATTATCGCCAAGGCTATAAATTTAGAAAAACTATCCTTACCGTCTTCTCTTGACTTATTGAATTATCAAGGTTTAGTTGACTTTAAAGGAAATCTGCAAGGAAATTTATCTCAACCAAAATTAGCAGGAAATGTCATCGTTAATAATTTTCAACTGGCTAATTTGACATTTACAACTTTGACAGGGAGTTTAACTAATTCTGTTGGGGAAGGATTAAATTTACAATTAAAGTCTCAAAATGAAACAGAAGCAGATAAATTTTATTTACAACTAGATAGTAACAATCAACCTCAATTCATAGATTTACAAAGAAAGACGACTAAAATTAAGGGAATAAGAGACAATGAAAACTTTAATATTAATGCTATAAATATTCCTTTAGAGAAAGTAACAAAAAATTGGTTAAGTTATCTTCCCTTTGAGATAAAGCAAATAGGAGGTAATCTTTCAGGGGAAGTAAATATAAATTTAACTAACTATGATTTCACTTCGCCGAATATCATCATTGAAAAACCAACAGTAAATAATTTACAAGGAGATATTTTGATTACTCAACTTTCTTCCTCTGAAGGGGTGATTAAAATTGAGGAAGGAAAATTAAATCATCAAAAAAATGAGTATCTTTTCAATGGAGAATTACAACCCTTTGGAGAGAATCCGCAGCTTAAAGCTAAGTTGGATATAAAAGAAGGAGATATTCAAAATTTTCTGAGTAGTTGGCAAATTTTCGAGTTAAAAGATATTGCTACAGGAATTCAACCTCGTGAGTATGGTAAAGCTAAAGATTTATATTTAGACAAAACTTTATCTTCTCCTCCTCTTGCTTTACCTAATAGTGAGGAAAAAACTTTATCTTCTCCTCCTCTTGCTTTACCTAATAGTGAGGAAAAAACTTTATCTTCTCCTCCTCTTGCTTTACCTAATAGTGAGGAAAAAACTTTATCTTCTCCTCCTCTTGCTTTACCTAATA
>Ga0210011_1003122_pt1 | contig 12911 bp, 11 predicted proteins | sample CryGeymeta201502_FD_183972 | JGI IMG/M metagenome (GOLD analysis project Ga0210011, IMG submission 183972) | Groundwater microbial communities from Crystal Geyser aquifers in Utah, USA - Crystal Geyser metaG 2015-02 (SPAdes) (version 2) | ecosystem: Environmental > Aquatic > Deep subsurface >...
GGAGCTTGGCAAAGTGGTGTTTCAGCACGCGCTGACCCGATTCGTCTTGCGCCCAATGCGTGGCAAGCTGTAACAGTTGCTGCGCCGGTTTGACGCGCTTGCCCGCCACGCCCAGCGGGGCCATGGTGTCAAAGCCCGGTGGCTTGTGCAGCAACAGGGTCACATCTGTCAGCGCCATCGGGCTGGCGTTGGGGTCGATGACGATGGTTTGATCGGTCACGCGCACCATGGGTTCTTCAGTAACGACACCGTTGACTTGTACCCAGCCGGCTTCGATGAGTTGTTCGGCCTCCCGGCGCGAGCAGCCGCGCAGATGTGCCACGCGTTTGGACAGGCGCTCGCCGGTCGACTTCGACGCGTTGTTCATGGTTGCAACGACTCGAGACGCGCCACATGCGCCATCAGCGACCGTTTTGCGACCGGCCACAGGCGCGTGGGCACGTCTTCGTATACCAGCGCCAGCCAGTCGTCCAAGGTGCCCTGCGGCATGGCTTGCATGGCGGCCTGCACCTTGGCCTCGCGCGCCAGTCGGTGTGCTTTAAGCTGGTCAATCACCGCCAGCGCTTCCTCGCCCGGTCCGCCCATCGCATAGCCGTGCGCCGGCAAAATGAAGTGCACGTCGTGCTCCACGCACAGCGCGCGCAGCAGGTCGAGGGATGTCAGGTAGTCGTTCATGTCGCCGTCGGGCGGGTCGACCACGGTGGTGCTGCCGTTAAGAATGTGGTCGCCAGAAAACAGCAGCCCGTCTTGCAGCAGCACCAGACAAAGGTGGTTGGCCGCATGGCCAGGGGTGGGGATGACTTGCAGCGTATGCCCGCTTATATATGCCAAATTGCCCTCTAGCCCTTGCTTGATAAGCGCAAGCAGCTCATTATTATGTAGCACTTTGTCGGGTGTGAAGGCGCTGGCGGCGCGCGCGGTTGCGGCGCTGGGCAAGCCCAAAATCGGTGGTCTCGGGTGATCAGCGGCTTGACACATCGTCTGCAAAGGCTGGGCGCCGGGGGAATGATCGGGGTGCGAATGGGTGCAGACAATCATGCGGATGTCGCCACCAGCGGCGCGGTACAGGCGCTCCAGATGGTCGGCGTCGGCCGGGCCGGGGTCGATGGCGATATAGCCGGTGTCGGGCTCGCCTACCAGGTAACTGTTGGTGCCCGGGCCGGTCATGGCGCCGGGGTTGGGTGCGGTCAGGCGCAGCACGTTGTTTAGCAACGCCACCGGGTGATCGCTTTGCCAGTCCAGCGCGTGCACGATCTGGCCGTCAGGGCAGACCAGCGCCAGTTCGCCAAAAGGCAGTTCGTGCTCCATGAAGCGCGCCTCGCGCCCGGCCAGCAAGGCCGCGCGCGGGCAACTGGTAAAGAGCGGCTCTTCATCGACCGCGCAGGCGCGCAGCACGGCGTCGACCGTGGCAAATGTTTGCAGACGTTCCAGCGTGCGGATGGTTGGGAAGATCATGAAAAAAGTGCCGGCCTGATGCCGCGCCAACGCGTCTGCCGGGCGTACCCAGACCGGTTCGAATTGCTCGGACTCGTCGGCCACCGGGTTTTGCCCAACAGGTGCGCGCGCGACCAGAAACGGCACGTCAAAGCGCTTGGGCAGGTCGCGGTCGGTGATCCAGCGCGCCAGCACATAGACGTCACTGGCGGCCAGCGTCAGATCGCGGCTGTGGCATTGCGCGGCCAACGGTTGTTGCCGGTTCATGGTGTCGATGTCGTCCTGGCTGGCCCAGCGGCCGTCGGCGTGGCGTGCCAGCAGGATGCCGAGCTCTTCAAAACTCTCGCGAATGGCGGCGACGGCTTGCGTCAGGTGCAAGGCGGTTTGCGTGGCGCGGCGCTGGCACAGGGCGTGGCAGCAGCCGTCGGCGGCATCGACACCGCCGCCAGGGAAGACGTACGCGCCGGGCACAAAGCTGGCTTGGGCCGAGCGGCGTGTCATCAGCACCTCGATGCCGTTGGTGCCGTCGCGCAGCAGCAAAACGGTGGCCGCGTCGCGCGTGGGCGCGGGTGTGCGGGGCGGGTGGCGTTGTTGGCTTGGGCGGGGCATGGGTGAGATTATGCGGTTTGCGTTTCAAAGTGGGTGGGCAAGATTTTGGGGGGATACGCACATGGCATTGGTTGATGAATCAGTCGGGCGATGTGCTTTGCTACGTGTCCCCCGGCCTGCGGCCTCCTCCTTGACCTCCGCAAAGCGCATCGCCCGACTGATTCGGCGCAGCTGTGGCGCGCTGGCAGGGAAATTCATAACGACCAAACTTCAAAAACCTGCACCACAACGTGAGTGGTTTGGCGCGAAGAATCTCCCCGAAACGCGCTCAGGCGTGGTGATTGGGCCATGCGACCGGGCTTTGGGGTGCGAGGCGCGCGCCGACAATCGCGAAGCGCTCTACACCCTCTGTTTCGCGCGTGTTCACACCCCAAAACCGCATGCGCATGACCCAGTCGCCGCGCCGGGTTCAACACGAACTGGTCCTGCACAAGGCTGGAACTTTCCACACCACCCCTGCTCGCCGATAATCGCTCCCCATGCAGATTCCCTTCACCAAAATGCACGGTGCCGGCAACGACTTTGTGGTGCTGGATGAGACGCAACGCCGCTTCAACCTGAGCACCGCGCAGTACCGCTTTCTGGCCGACCGCCACTTCGGCGTGGGCGCTGACCAGATTTTGACGGTGCGCCCCAGCCCGGCGGCAGGCATTGACTTTGGATACCTCATCCACAACGCCGACGGCGCCGAGGTGGAACAGTGCGGCAACGGCGCGCGCTGTTTTGCCCGCTTTGTGCGAGACGCTGGTTTGACCGCCAAAGACGCGATCCGGGTGCAAACCAAAGGCGGCGTGATTGAGCCGCTGCTCAGCCCCGATGGTCGCGTCACCGTCAACATGGGTGCGCCGGTGTTTGATCTGCCGTGCATCCCCTTTGCCCCCGGGCGGGCCCGGCCGGTGCCTGATGGTTTATGGCAAAAATGGCCTCTGGCCCTTATGCTTCAAGCGCAAGAAGCTACAGTTAGTGTAGCTATTGTGTCCATGGGCAACCCGCACGCGGTGCAGGTCGTGGACGATGTTGACACCGCACCTGTAGCGCAGCAGGGGCCACTGATCGAGCGCCACCCGTTTTTCCCGAACCGCGTCAACGCCGGTTTCATGCAGGTGCAATCGCGCCGCCAGATCAGGCTGCGGGTGTACGAGCGCGGTGCCGGTGAAACGCTGGCCTGCGGCTCGGGCGCTTGCGCAGCGGTGGTGGCGGGCATCCGGCTTGGGCTGCTTGACGAGATGGTTGACGTGCACACCCACGGTGGCGTGCTGACCATTGCCTGGGCGGGGAGCGACGCACCGGTCATGATGACCGGGCCGGCCACGACCGTTTTTCATGGCACCATTGACTTGCCGACCGAGCTGCCGCCAGACCTGACCTGAACCTTTAACAACGACTGACCGCCATGCCCCATTCCAACCTGCCCAGCGCCATCAACAACCCGATCACCGAAGACGACATTGCCAACTACCTGGTCAACACGCCCGATTTTTTTGAGCGTCACGCCGAGTTGTTGTCGACGGTGCAGCTGAGCAGCCCGCACAGCCAGCGCACGGTGAGCCTGCAAGAGCGCCAGGCGATCATGCTGCGCGAGAAGATTCGCATGCTCGAGCAGCGCATCATGGACATGATCCGCAACGTCAACGAAAACATGGTGCTGGCTGACAAGCTTCTGCTGTGGGCGCGCGCGCTGTTTCTCAACGCCGATCCGCGCGATCTGCCGCAGATGATCACCGTGGAGTTGGCCGACCAGTTTTCGGTGCCGCAGGTCGGCATCAAGGTCTGGGGCGTGGCGCCCGCGTACGTCGGCTGTGAATTTGCGCAAGGCGTCAGTGACGACGCGAAGGTGTTCGCCACCTCACTCACCGAGCCGTTTTGCGGCGTCAACACCGGTCTGGAAGCCATCAATTGGCTGCCCGAGCCGCAAGCGGCGGTGTCGCTGGCGATTTTGCCGCTGCGAGCGCTGCCGCGCCTGGGCGAGGCGGGTGGATTGCCCCCGGCGTTTGGCCTGCTGGTGCTGGCCTCGCCGGATGCCCAGCGCTTCAACAGCACCATGGGCACCGACTTTTTGGCGCGCATTGCCGACCTGGCCAGCGCGGCGCTGTCGCCACTGCGCGTCGGCTGACCACCTTACCGCACCGCGCAAGCCAGCCGCCGTGGCCGATCCACTTGTACAGCGTTACCTGGACCATGTCCGGTTTGAAAAACGGTTGGCCGAGCGCACGGTCACCTTGTATACATTGGACTTGGCCAAGCTCGCTGACAACGCGGCACTGGCGGGCGTGGCACTGACCGATGTGCAACCCGGTCACGTGCGGCGCTGGGTGGCGCAGATGCACAGCGGCGGGCGCAGCGGCCGCGGTATCGCCCTGATTTTGTCGGGCTGGCGCGGGTTTTACACTTGGCTCGGGCGTGAGGGCCTGGTCGCCTGCAACCCGGTGGTCGACGTCCACGCGCCCAAAGCCGCCAAGCCCTTGCCCAAAGCCTTGACCGTCGACGATGCCGTGCGCCTGGCCAGTTTTCACGCCCTGGCCGGTGACCCCTGGCTCGACGCGCGCGACGCTGCCATCGTCGAACTGCTCTACGGCGGCGGTCTGCGTCTGGCCGAAATCACCGGGCTGGACGTGCAGGCCAGTGCCCATGCGCGCGGCTGGGTTGACTTGGACGCGGGTGAAGCGCATGTTTTAGGCAAAGGCAGCAAGCGGCGTGTGGTGCCGGTTGGCGCGCAGGCGGTGCAGGCGCTGCGGCGCTGGCTGCAGGTACGGGGTCAAAAACTCGCCCTGCCGAGCAGCGGTGACGCGGCCACTGGCGCCACGGCGCAAGTGGCCTTGTTTGTCGGCCGCAACGGCGCGCGGCTGTCGGCGCAATCCATCTGGAAGCGTCTGCGTGCGCGTAGCTTGCAGGCGGGTCTGCCCACCGCGGTGCATCCGCACATGCTGCGCCATTCGTTTGCCAGCCATGTGCTGCAGTCCAGCAGTGACCTGCGCGGTGTGCAGGAACTGCTCGGCCACGCCAACATCAGCACGACGCAAATCTATACCCGTCTCGACTTCTCGCATCTGGCCAAAACCTACGACGCGACGCACCCGCGCGCCCACCTCAAACCGGGTGGGTCAAAATAGTGCACTTTTTCTTTTTTTACCGACAGGTGACTTATGCAGAAACAAATCAGTGTGATGTTGGACAAAGGCGTTGAATTTACCTTTCATGTGGCCGCGGGCACCGCGCCAATGGCGCACGACGCCGCGCGCGCCTGGTTGGACAAGCAGTTCACCGAGCTCGAGTGCGAGCCGCTGCGCGCCAGCGGCAAAGTGCTGACCGCCGACAAGATTCTGGTCGTCACGCAAGCGGCTGGCCCGAAGCTGCTGGGTGACGCCGCCTGGTCTTCTGCGTATGTGGCAGCGGTCAGTTCAGCGTTGGGCAAGCCGATGATTCGCGTCGACGTGCCGGCGATGGCCATTACCTATTGAATGAAGACGATCCGCCTGCGCCAGGGCAAGGAACGCTCGCTCCAGCGTCGGCATCCGTGGATTTTTGAATCGGCCATCGCCCGCGGTGGTGCTGACGCCGGTGAAACCGTCCGCATCGACTCTTTTGCGGGTCAGTTCCTGGCTTGGGCCGCGTTCAGCCCGGCTTCCAAAATCCGTGCCCGGGCCTGGAGTTTTGACGAGAAGCAGCGCATTGATGCTGCTTTTATTGTAGCTGCTGTCGCAAGTTCTATAAGGGCTAGAAGCCGATTTGATATAAAAAGTAACGGTCTGCGCCTGATCCACGGTGAGTCCGACGGGCTGCCTGGCCTGATCGTTGATCGCTACGGCGACACGCTGGTGGCACAGTTCACCTCGGCTGGCGTGGAACGCTGGAAAGACGAGATTGCCGATGCGCTACTGCAAGCCACTGGTTTGACCAAGCTCTATGAGCGCAGCGACGCCAGCAGCCGTGCGCTGGAGGGCTTGCCCGAGGTCAAAGGCTGGTTGCGCGGCCAAGGTGACGTTGACCTGCTGCTCGCCGAGCACGACTGGCAATTGCACGTCAACATTGCGGACGGCCACAAGACCGGTTTCTATCTGGACCAGCGCGATAGCCGCAAGCGTTTTTGCGACTACGCGCGCCGCCTGAAGTTTGAGCGGGTGCTCAATTGCTATTGCTACACCGGCGGCTTCACGGTGGCCGCGCTCATGGGCGGCGCAGCGCATGTGACCTCGATCGACTCGTCTGGCCCGGCGCTGGCGCTGGCCGCCGCCAACGTGGCGCTCAACGGTTTTGCACCCGAGCGCGCCACCTTTATGGACGCCGACGTGAATGCGTCGCTGCGGGTTTTCATCGAACAGGGGCGCAGCTTTGATGCCATCGTGCTCGATCCGCCCAAGTTTGCGCCGACCGTGGCGCACGCCGAACGTGCTGCGCGCGCCTACAAAGACATCAACCGGCTGGCCTTCAAGTTGCTGGAGCCGGGCGGTGTGCTGTTCACTTACAGCTGCTCGGGTGGCATCAGCGCCGATTTGTTTCACAAAATCGTCGCTTCTGCGGGCTGTGACGCCGGTGTCGATGGCTATATCCACGAGCGCATGGGCGGCGCGCCCGATCACCCAATGACGCTGGCATTCCCGGAAGGCGAATACCTCAAGGGGCTGGTGGTGATGCGTCGCAACACGCCGTAATTCAAGGTGTGATTCAAAGTGCCATGGGCTAGGTGCCAGGACCAGGGTAGCTTCACGGTGATTGATGAATCACCCAGTCGCCGTGTCGGGTTTGACTCGAATCGCCCTGTCGGGTTTAACCGGGTATCTCGAATTCTCGGGATGGGTCACCAGTCTCAACACCTTAGGTCATGCTGGCTTAAGCCGGGTGTCGTTACACTCGCTGCCTTTCCAACCGTCTGAACCATGAGCCTTATTCCCGCCACCATCGTCACCGGTTTTCTCGGCTCCGGCAAAACCACGCTGCTCAAACGTGTGCTGTCAGAAGCCCATGGCCAGAAGATTGCCGTCATCGAGAACGAGTTTGGTGAAGAAAACATCGACAACGACATTCTGGTAACCGACTCCAAAGAGCAGATCATCCAGATGAGCAACGGCTGCATCTGCTGCACCATTCGCGAGGACCTGCGCGAAGCACTGCAACTGCTGGCGGCCAAAAAACGCAAGGGACTGCTGGACTTTGACCGGGTGGTGATTGAAACCACCGGCGTGGCTGACCCCGGCCCGGTGGCGCAAACGTTTTTCATGGACGACGAAATTGCCGAAAGTTACCTGCTCGACTCGATCCTGACGCTGGTTGACGCCAAGCACGCCAACCAGCAGCTCGACACGCGCCAGGAAGCACGCCGTCAGGTTGGTTTTGCCGACCAGATTTTCATCAGCAAGACCGATTTGGTCAGCGCCGATGAAACCGCTGACCTGATGCACCGCCTCAAACACATGAACCCGCGCGCGCCGCAAAAAGCCGTGCATTTTGGCGAGGTGCCCCTGTCTGAAGTGTTTGACCTGCGCGGTTTCAACCTCAACACCAAACTCGATATTGACCCGGATTTTCTGAAGGAAGACGAACACGAGCACGACCATACCGGGCATGACCATGCGCCTGGCGAGGCCTGCAACCACACTGATCACGGTCACGATCACGATCACGGTCACCACCACCACCATCATGCCCATGATGACGATGTGAAAAGCTTTGTGTTCCGCTCCGACCGTGCTTTTGATCCGGCCAAGCTGGAAGACTTTCTGGGCGCAGTGGTCAACATCTATGGCCCGCGTATGCTGCGTTACAAAGGCGTGCTTTACATGCAAGGAACCGACCGCAAGGTGATTTTTCAGGGTGTGCACCAGTTGATGGGCAGTGACCTGGGCCCGGCCTGGGGCGAAGACGAGAAGCCGTGCAGCAAAATGGTGTTTATCGGCATTGATTTGCCGCAGGACATTTTCTTACAGGGCATGGAACAAAGTCTTGTCTGACACCTGCCCGCACTTGGAATTGGAACCGTGATGTTCAGCTCGCTTTTACAACTGATGGGATTCCCTGCAGCCAAACCGCTACACTCGCGCGCCACAGAAAAAGCCGCGGTGCGGGAAACCGAGCCCAAAGCTTCCATCCCACAGGAGCAACCCGTCAGGAGGTCGATCGTGAAAACATCCGTCAGCAAAACCAAGATTCCGGCTGTCCAGCCTGCTAAAGCTGCCCAGCCCGCCAAGGCCGTCAAGACGGTCAAAGTCAACAAGGCAGGCGTGACCAAAACTGTGCCTCAAGTCAAAGCGAAAGCCGCTGCCAAGGCGCCTGCCAAGCCCGTTGCACCAGCGGTTGTACCAACCCCACCTCACTCTAAAAAGAAATCAGAACCCGTGACCCGAGTCGTTGAAACCAAAGCCCCTGCTACCCAAGCCACAAAACCTGTCAAAAGCAAACCCGTAGACGCGCCAGCAGCGGCCAAGCCGCCTGTTGCACCCGCGGCGACGTTGACATCGCTGGGTGTTCCTGTGCGCTCCGGGCGTCCATCCTCGCGCCTTGCGCAGCTGACTGTGCCTTCAATGGCGCAGTCGGTGGCTTCCAACGCCGCCAAAGCCAGTTTTACCCAAATGACCACCAGCCAGCCGATCCTGTCGCCGTTGGCCTCAACCGTCAAAAAAGACCCCAAGCTGGCCAACAACTGGAAGAAAAAGCCGGTGGAGCAGTTGTCTGACGAAGAGATCATCGCCATGTCGGATGAGGATTACATGAACGACACGCAGATGGCCTATTTCCGTCTGAAGTTGGTGAATCTGAAGAATGCGATTCTCAGCAGTGCCGGTGAAACCACCGAGCATTTGCGTGAAGACACCGTGGTTGTGCCTGACCCCGCTGACCGTGCCACCATTGAGGAAGAACACGCGCTGGAATTGCGTACCCGTGATCGCGAGCGCAAGTTGCTCAAGAAGATCGACCAGTCGATCAATCGCATCGACGCTGGTGACTACGGCTATTGCGATGAAACCGGCGAGCCGATTGGGGTGGCGCGGCTGCTGGCCCGGCCGACGGCGACGCTGTCGCTGGAGGCGCAGCAGCGACGTGAGCTCAAACAAAAGATGTTTGGGGACTAAGCAGCGCCGCGCCTGGCGCCTGGCATGATCGCAACCATGGCCACCAAAGACAACACGCCTGGCTTGTTCTCCCGAGTGGCGAACTTTGTGCGCAGCCCGTCGGCAACGACGGCTGCCGCGGACAAGTTGGCTTCGTCCCAAAGCGCCGAGAACAGCACGCAAGCGATCAAGCGTGTGCTGGCACGCAAGGCGCATAACGACGCGGTGCGCAAGCGTGAATTTGCGCAACTGCGAAAACTTCGCCAGGCCTCCAGCGAAGAAGCGGTCAAGATGGTCGGACGTGATTCTTTTTTTCTTGAGAGTTCGGGCTTTTCGGTGCTGGAGGAGCGCGCCAGTACGCTCAAGAAAATTGACGAAATTGAAGCGCAGATGTCCAAGCAGTGGTGGAAAAACCGGCAGGATAGCGTGGCGCCCATTGAGCCGCAGCCGGCCCCCGCGGTGACCTCGCTGATGCCTGATTACGACAATTTGTCCGAGATTGAAACCCGCAACTCCTTTGCTGCAACGCTGCCCACCGATCTGGGTATGTCAGGCAGCGGTGCCAGCACCAACTTTGGCAGTGGTGAGAGCCGCTTTACTGGCCGGCCAGGCCCTGTTACCGATTTGATGAATGACCGCGCCCAGGCGCGCCAGTTCGAGCTGACGGGCAATAGCGCGTTTTCCATTTCAAAAATGGTGTCGATCGAGATGGGGCAGGCAGTCTCTGACCCGGTGCTCGAAGATGCCGCCATCCGCTTTGCCAACGGCGACGACGCGGGCGCAGAGACGGTGTTGCTCGACGCGATGCGCGCCAAGGACGCCGAGCCTGAAGCCCGCGATACCTGGGCTGCGGCTTTGTTTGACTTGTACCGCGGCACCGGTCAACAGCAAAGTTTTGACCGCTTTGCGCTGGAATACGCGCAGCGTTTTGACCGCACCGCGCCGGTCTGGTTTTCAACGCCCGAGCAACTCGGCGCCGGGCAGGACGCCGGTTCGGGCGCAGGCGTCGGGCCTGGGCCGCGTGGCCCGTGGATTTGTCCGCCTCAGCTTGATCTGGCAGCGGCGGGCCAGTTGCGGGCGGTCCTGCGCCTGGGACGTGAGGCTGCCGAGTTGGACTTTCGCGCCATTGAATCGATCGCACCAGACGCTTTGGTGCCGTTGGCGGCGGTGTTGGCCTTGTGCTGTGAGCAGCCCTTGCAACTGCGGCTGCAGGGTGAGGCGGTCTTGGGTGAACTGCTGCGGGTGCAAACGCCGGCAGGCAACAGCCGTGTTGAGCCGGTCTGGTGGAGGCTGCGCCTGGATTTGCTGCGCATCCTGGGGCAGCAAGCCGACTTTGAATTGGTGGCGATGGACTATTGCATCACTTACGAGGTCTCACCGCCGTCGTGGATGCCTGCCAAGTGCGAGCGACACGCGGCGCATCGTCACGGTGGCCATGCGCAGCCTCATGACGCCGAACCGGTCACCCAGCGTCACGCACCAGAGGCCACAGTGGCGTTGTCCGGTGAGCTGATCGGGGACGCCAGTGCCTTGCTGCAAGGTCTGGGCAGCAGCAGCGGCGCCGATTTACTGGTGAGTTGCGAACACCTGATTCGGGTGGATTTTGCCGCTGCCGGCAGCATCTTGAACTGGGTCACCAACTGCCATAGCCAGGGCCAGCAGATCGAATTTTTTCAGGCACCGCGGCTGGTGGGGGCGTTCTTTAGCCTGGTGGGCATCAATGAGCACGCCAAGATCATGGTCCGGGCCAATTAGAGGATAGAGGACTACAAACCCATGGAACAGTTTCACGGCACTACCATCATCAGCGTGCGGCGCAAGACGCCCACAGGCGTGCAGGTGGCTATCGGTGGCGATGGCCAGGTCACCTTGGGCAACATTGTGGTCAAGGGAACAGCGCGCAAGGTGCGCAAGCTCTACCACGGCAAGGTGCTGGCCGGTTTTGCCGGTGCCACGGCCGATGCCTTTACCTTGTTTGAGCGTTTTGAAGCCAAGCTAGAAAAGCATCAAGGACACCTGGTGCGTGCCGCCATCGAACTCACCAAAGACTGGCGCACCGACCGTGTGCTGCGCAGGCTGGAAGCCATGCTGGCCGTGGCCGATGCACAAGCCTCGTTGATCATCACCGGCAATGGCGACGTGCTGGAACCTGAAGACGGTATTGTGGCCATCGGTTCGGGTGGCGCCTACGCACAGGCGGCAGCCATGGCCATGCTGCGTCAAACTGATTTGTCGGCCGAAACCGTGGTGCGCAAGTCGCTCGAAATTGCGGCCGACATCTGCATCTACACCAACATGAATCACACGATCGAAGTGCTGTCAGACGTCTGATGGGCTTTCTTTTTTGGCGCGTGTGATCTCTCTTTCTTGAACTGATCCGAAACATGTCCTCACTTACTCCCCAGGAGATCGTGTCTGAACTCGATCGCCACATTGTTGGCCAGCAGCAAGCCAAGCGCGCGGTAGCGATTGCGCTGCGCAACCGCTGGCGCCGCCAACAGGTGGCGGACGACCTGCGCGGCGAGATTACGCCCAAAAACATCCTGATGATCGGCCCCACAGGTGTGGGTAAAACCGAGATTGCGCGGCGCCTGGCCCGTCTGGCCGATGCCCCCTTCATCAAGGTTGAGGCGACCAAGTTCACCGAAGTGGGTTACGTCGGCAAAGACGTTGATGCCATCATTCGTGACCTGGCCGATGTGGCGGTCAAGCAGACGCGTCATGCTGAAACACAAAAAGTACGTCAACGTGCCGAAGACGCCGCGGAAGACCGGGTGCTCGACATCCTGATTCCGATGCCGCGCGCCGAGTTTGGCGTGGTGCCGTCCGACGAACCTGAGAGCGCTGCACGTCAGACCTTTCGCAAGAAGTTGCGCGAGGGTCAACTCAACGACCGCGAGATCGAAGTCGATCTGGCACAGACCGCGCCGCAGTTGGAGATCATGGGGCCAGCCGGCATGGAGGAAATGACCGAGCAACTGCGCGGTATGTTTGGTCAGCTTAACCAGAACAAAAAACAAACGCGCAAGCTGCGCATTGCCGACGCGCTCAAGCAACTGGCCGATGAAGAAGCCGCCAAGCTGGTCAATGACGAAGACATCAAAACGCGTGCCCTGCAGATGCTGGAGCAAAACGGCATTGTGTTCATTGACGAGATCGACAAGGTCACGTCGCGCGCAGAGAGCAGCGGCGCCGAAGTGTCACGCCAGGGCGTCCAGCGCGACCTGTTGCCGCTGGTGGAAGGCACCAGTGTTTCGACCAAATACGGCATGGTTAAAACCGATCATATTTTGTTCATCGCCTCTGGTGCGTTTCACTTGAGCAAGCCCAGTGATTTGATCCCGGAGTTGCAAGGGCGCTTTCCGATCCGGGTGGAATTGCAGTCGCTGTCGGTGGCAGATTTCGTGGCCATCCTGACGCAGACTGACGCGTCGCTGGTCAAGCAGTACCAGGCGCTGCTGGAGACTGAGCAGGTGCACGTGGCGTTTGCCGAAGACGGCATTGCGCGCCTGGCACAAATCGCTTTTGATGTGAACGAGCGCACTGAAAACATCGGCGCGCGTCGCCTCTCAACCGTGATGGAGCGTCTGCTGGACGAAGTCAGCTTCAGCGCCACGGAGTTGGCTGGCCAAACCATCTGCATCGACGCCCCCTACGTCGAAGCGCGCCTGGCTGAGCTCAGCAAAAACGAAGACCTGAGCAGATATATCCTCTGATACCTGCTTGACACATCCCAGCAAGGCGCGATCGTCAATGAGTTGGAAAGAATGTTCAGGCTGCCAACTTTGCACTAACGAGACGATTGAGGCTTACACCTTGCTCTGC
>Ga0210011_1003126_pt1 | contig 12905 bp, 10 predicted proteins | sample CryGeymeta201502_FD_183972 | JGI IMG/M metagenome (GOLD analysis project Ga0210011, IMG submission 183972) | Groundwater microbial communities from Crystal Geyser aquifers in Utah, USA - Crystal Geyser metaG 2015-02 (SPAdes) (version 2) | ecosystem: Environmental > Aquatic > Deep subsurface >...
CGGCGAACTTCTATTTAGATCCAACGCACCATCAGCCAATCCCATCTTTGTTGTTGTCATTTATGGTTGAGCACGCCGGATTTGAAACAACAAAAATATTAAGGCTCCAAGAACCTGCAAATGTGGCAGAGAGCGACTCGTTAACTTTGCTGGATGTTCTCGGCGGCGTCAGTCCGGATTACGCAGTAGTTGGGCAGAAAGGCGGCGCAACAGAGATTGCGGCTGCAACTAAAGCGGCTTTCGCTAACGACTATGGCATCTCGTTAGAAAATCTGGCAAACAAGTATGACCAACAGATAAAAGCCAAAGCAAGCCAAGCTGAAGCTAAAGCAAGCCAGGCTGAAGCTAAAGCAAGCCAGGCTGAAGCTAACTTCACAAATTTGTTGAACAGTAAATCTTGGCGCGTTACAGCACCTTTGCGTTGGCTTGGGCGAAAAGTACGAAGCGTAAAATCTAGGTCATTGAAATCTCGTGTGAGGTCGTTACTTAAATTCTTTGCAGGCTACGTTGCTAGTAACTCACTCCTGAAGTGTGCAGTGCAAAGAATTTTGAACCGCTACCCAAGTATTAAGGTGCGCATTGCACGAATTATTTCAGATACAGAAACACAAATACAACGGACGCAGAATAAACCCTTGGATGTCTCACATCTCTCCCCACGTGCTCGCCAAATCTATAAGAATCTAAAAGCTGAAATTGTTCGGCATCAGAAGGAGAATGGCTGATGCGAATCGTAGTAGACATGCAGGGCGCGCAAACGGAAAGCAGATACAGAGGGATTGGCCGCTACACCCTCTCATTTGTCCAAGCCATCGCGCGCAATCGGGGAAATCATGAGATATACCTCGCACTTAGCGGCATATTTCCTGACACCATTGAGTCAATTCGCATCGCATTTGATAGTTTGCTTCCACAGGAAAATATACGTGTTTGGCTTGCTCCCGAGCCGCTGGCAGAAATATACCCCGGCAACCAAGCGCGTCGCGAAGTAGCAGAGCTGTTGCGCGAATCTTTTCTCGCCAGCCTGAAGCCAGACGTGATTCACATATGTAGCCTGAATGAAGGGTATTTGGATGATGCAGTCACTAGCGTTGGTCTCTTCGATACGCGCACGCCAGTAAGTGTTTCCCTGTATGACCTTCTTCCGCTTCTCAGTCCGGATGAATATCTAAAGCCTAATCCGTCATATGCCGAATTTTACCGGCGCAAGCTGGAAAACTTGAAGCGAGCTGCCCGTTTTCTCGCAATTTCAGACTTTACCAAGCAGGAAGGCATTGCTCATCTGGACGTTCCTGAAAATCGCTTTATAAATGTATCAATCGCCATCGAGCAACATTTCCAACCGCTTGCCATCCCGGCTGCCATCGTTATCCAGTTACACCAGAAATTCGGGATCACTGGCTCGTTCATTCTTTACACCGGTGGAGCAGACCAACGCAAAAACCTCACTCGCCTTATCCACGCCTATGCCGCATTGCCTGTATCGTTGAGAACTGGTTGCCAATTAGTATTTGCTGGGAAAATGAGTGAATTGGAGGTGGCCGGCTTTCAGAAAACGGCCAAGGCGGCAAATCTAAAGCCCGGTGAGTTGTGTTGCACCGGCTATGTCACCGACGAAGAACTCACCCAGCTCTACAATCTATGTAAGCTATTTGTGTTCCCATCATGGCACGAGGGGTTCGGCCTGCCAGTGCTGGAGGCAATGGCCTGCGGTGCGCCAGTGATCGGTGCCAACGCCACCAGCCTGCCAGAGGTGATTGGTCTGGAGGCTGCGTTGTTTGACCCGATGGATGTTGCGGCCATCACGGCAAAAATGACCCATGCATTGGAAGACGAGGTGTTCCGTACTACGTTGCAGAAACATGGGTTGCAACAAGCAAAGCGGTTCTCGTGGAATGAGTGTGCCAAAGCAGCCGTAATTGCACTTGAGCATGTAGTAGATGCAAGACCCTCCAATACAGCCTGGGATGATGTGACGATACAAGAAAGGCTGCTGGAATCAATAGCAGAGCTTAAATACGCTGGAAAACTAACAGAGGTAGATTTGGTTCAGATAGCGGACTGCATGGCCTTTAATGCGGGACACGAGAAAAACAAACAGCTTTTTCTCGATATTTCCGTGATTGTTCATGGAGATGCCAAGTCCGGCATCCAGCGCGTTGTGCGCAGCATTCTTCGAGAGCTACTTGAACATCCGCCCTTACATGTGGATGTTCGACCAATATACTTCGATAGGGGAAGTTACAAATACGCGAGTAAATTCACAGCTTCATTTTTCGGGGGGGCGAATGGGGAGATATCAGACGAAACAGTTGAATTTTATCAGGATGACATCTATTTGGCATTGGATTTAAATACACACTTGAGCGTAGTAGCTTATGACTTTCATATGCAACTTCAGTGCCGTGGTATCAAAATGTACTTCATTGTGTATGACATTTTGCTGGTACAACATCCCGAGTGGTGGCCCCCTGGCACAAGTGAGGAATTTGAAACCTGGTTGAAAAGTATTTCGAAAGTGTCAACAGGTTTGATTTGTATATCAGAATCAGTGGCAAGTGAGGTGCGCGCGTGGCTCGAACAAAATCCACCAAAACGATTAAACATGCCTCATGTAAGCAGCTTCCATTTGGGCGCCGATGTGGAAAACAGCATGCCGAGTAAAGGTCTGCCAGCGGATGCGCAAATGGTATTGAATAAATTAAGCGCAAGCACTAGTTTTCTGTTGGTGGGTACGCTAGAGCCGCGTAAGGGGCAAGCGCAAGCGCTTGGCGCATTCGAGTTGCTATGGTCGCAAGGTGCTGACCTTAATCTGGTCATTGTGGGCAAACAGGGGTGGATGGTTGATGCTTTGGTGCAGAAAATACGGAATCATCCTGAGCTGAACAAGCGCATGTTCTGGCTTGAAGGAATTAGTGATGAATATTTGGCAAGACTTTACGATGTCAGTGCCTGTTTGGTGGCCGCATCGGAGGGCGAAGGTTTCGGCTTGCCGCTAATCGAAGCAGCTAAGTACCATAAGCCCATTATTGCGCGAGATCTGCCGGTATTTCGAGAGGTCGCTGCCGATAACGCAATATATTTCAGCGGTCTTGAATCAATAAACTTGGCTGAGTGTGTGACAGCTTGGCTGGAGCAATACAAGCAAGATGCACATCCAAAATCGGAAGGCATGACCTATCTCACTTGGCAAGAAAGTGTGATGCAGCTCAAAGATCAACTAACTAGCTGAGCGAAAAGTGTTCTAGAGTTTGTCTTGGATGGCAGAATATCATGTCTAGTAGCAAGCAACGCTACAACGACACACGTGCTAACCATAGTGACTGTGAATCAAATAAGCCGTCTGAATAATAAGAAATATAGAAAGCAGTGTGTAATTGTTACGCAGGCTGTAAGTGAAGCAAGTCACTCGAATGGTGTGCAAAGTGCGGCTCAAAAGTTGAGCTGTGACTTCCTTCTGTAATTTTTACATTAGAACAGTAGTGTCCGGTTAAAAGTCGAACAAATTTAGTTGGCTAGAAGAGTCAGTCTGATTTTGAAACAGATCACTGCCTGCGAAGGCTTGAGATAGCTGGGTTTTCTCGAAAACAGACACCGAAAGAATCTGTAGCAACGAGTATAGAGAGGCATCAAGTTGAAGCTCCTTTTTGACAATAGCGATCAGCACGTAAGTGGAGACAGCGCACCAGATTTGCGTCTTCACCGCGTTCTCGCTGTTGCCGATGAAACGCTTGATGCGCAGATGCTGCTTAATCCACTTGAAGAACAATTCGACCTGCCAGCGACTCTTGTAAAGCGCGCAGATCGTTGCAGCAGACAGCGTAAAGTTGTTGGTCAGGAACACCAGCGTCTTGCCGGTTTCCGGGTCTTTGAAGCGGATACGCCGCAACTGCTCTGGATAATCCTGCGAGATGTAGTAGCCGTCCAAGGCGATGCGCTGGTCGCAGATGATTCCCGTACTCCGGTCGACCGGCATCGAGTACACCCTGTGCGCATCCATGCCGCGCTTGGCTCGGGTCACGAAGAACGCTCCGGTCTGATGCAGCGCGAACAGGCGGGCGAAATCCAGATAGCCGCGATCCATGATGCAGAACGCTCCTGCTTCGAAGGCCAGCATATCCAGCACGTTGACCTCGTGTGTCTTGCCGTCCGAGATATGGATGAAGGCGGGGATGTTGCCGCGCAGGTCGAGCAAGGTGTGCAGCTTTACCGCAGCCTTGGCAGTACGAAATGGCGCCCATGGAAACAGCGACAGGCACAAGTCTATGGTCGTCGCATCCAGTGCATAAACGGTGCTGTCCAGATCGATACCGAAGCTGTCGTTGCAATACAGCTTGCGCGCACGTCGGATGAGCAAGGCGGCCAAGTCCTCCCATATGTGCCAGTCGCGTCCTTCGTTGGCATCGGCCAGCGTCGAACGTTTGACTGGCGAGCGAAAGCCCATGCTGTAAAGCTTCGTTTGGTTGGCCAACAAACAGGTTTCGATGTCGCGCAGACTCTCGCGGTAAGTCAGTTGCGCGAAGGCCATGGCGCGGAATTGCTCCGGGCAACTCAGACTGCGCACTCTGGAATCGCCGCCATAACGCGCCACGATGCGCGCAAAGCTGGTCCAAGGAATGAACTCCATAATCTGTGCGAACAGCGTCTTGCCCATGTTCATAGCTCACCCCCAGAGAATTCAATCTCTGGACGTTACTTGAACTGGAATATGGGTGAATTGATTTCAAATCGGCACCAACATAAATCGCTCTGTAAGCCCCGCCAATATTCAATCTTGGCTCGGGAATTTGTAAGTTAACCGGACACTACTGAGGGTATTTATTCTGTGATGAAGCGATTGAAGAACGGTTGGGGCGAGAACCTACTGATAGCGCTATTGGTTTTGCTAACGGCTAGCTATTTGATCCGTGTGAATTACCAGTTGCCTTTCTTAACAATGGATGAACTTGCATATATTGGAAAAATGCAAGGAGGTATTGAGACCCGCCTGCTTTACGGCAGACCATCGCACGTAATAGGAACGGGAATAAACGAAGTAATTGGATTTTATACGCCCGATATTTTAGGGCTAACAAAAAGACTGATTACCATGCTGGCGCTTTTTGCTAGCGTTGCAGTGGCATTAATTCACTTTAAAATAACACCTCTGCGAGCAATAGCAGTCGCCGCATTTGCAGTAGTGAGCCACCAAATCGATTGGCAGCACAACGGCTTTGTTGCGTTTTTTGGTGGGTACAACCTTTTTCTAAGTTTTTTCCTATTGGCGTTGGTTTTGAGTGAACGGTCTCGGGGCCGGCGTGGCGTTTACGTCCTGTCACTATTTTGCTTATTTCTGTCATTTACCTCAGAGGTATTCGTTGGTCTTGCAGTTATATACGCGACTGTAAGGGCAATACAAGCTAGAAGCGTAGACAATCTATACAAGAGTCCCGTTGGCTTCGCCGCAGGCTTGTATATTGTCTTGTTTATTCTTCTTCGAGCTATCTATGAAGGAGATCCAACACAGAATGGAGGAGTCAGTTCGGCAACCTATGCGATGGGCAGCTTGGCTGCGTTCTCGCCTGTCGAAATACTCGCAGGAAGCTTAAAGAGTTTGATATTTTCAGTACCGTATTTTTCGGAACTTAGGCTTTCTAACTTCACGACAATTTCAATTGCTTCTATCGCGGCAGTAAGCTTGCTGGTTCTCTCGCTAAGAGTTTTCTTAGAAAGCCTAAAGCCAGGCAAGGGCCCCAGCGATATAGTCAATAACGGCGGCTCAGCCGCATTTTTAGTAACCCTATGCGCGCTTGCAATCGCCCCGCCCGTTCTGATGGCGTTGCAACCGATGAAGCTGGAATGGATATTAAGTGGAGCTTCATGTCGTTATGCGTTCAGTTTGTACGGGTGGGTTGCTCTGGTGATGATCGTGTCTATCTGCATAAGCCGAAGCCGCGCGGCTCAATCTACTCCAATAGCGATTCTCGTAACGGTAGCGGCGGCATCCTTTCTGAATTACACGGTGCCAAGAAACATTGCCTTCGCCGACACTTATAGTGAGTCGCTGGCAAAGTGGAGGAATATCGATAGCACAATAAGAGAATCAAAAAGCTCGCCAGTAAAGTTACCGATAGAGTTGTTGAAGCATCCGTATATCATTCCATTTGATACAAGCAAAATGGGGCACAACCTAGGTGATATTCTGAAACTGATCGCAATCAACGTATATGGCAAAAAGGTCATCTATTGTTACGATTCGAACAGCTATGACCTGCAAGTAGGTGGCGCGGTAGGCGCAATTGATCCAAAGGGTTTTGCAGAACAAGAGGGGGACGCGAGATGGACAAATGCTGCGGTATCCGAGATTCAATTTCAGAGAAAATTTGAAAAGGATGATGTCATAGAGATCTCATTGGTGAACGCCTTTGCATCCAATGCGGAATTGCCGGTGGAGTACACCATCGGAAACAGTTCAACAAAATCGGTATTTCAACAGAGCAAGCAGGTGAGGATACCTATCAAGCAGACATTGGACAATCCAAAATTGATGATTCACATACCAAAGCCAGTCTCACCATTGGAGCTTGGCGTAAGCGCTGATCCCCGTAACCTGGGTGTGATGATAAGCCGTATTCGAATTGGCAGAAAGCAAAATGGACAAGTGACTTTTACACCGGCGGAGCAGTGCATTTAGTCATTCAGCCGGTTACATCAATCAATAGGACCTAAATCATGCGCGAAATTGCGATAGTTGTACCGGTATACAGAGAGGCAGGTAATCTGCCGCTTCTTTATACGCGCCTAAAACAGGTAACAAGTGGACTCGCCGACATTCGCTGTGAGTACATTTTTGTAAATGATGGCAGTCCAGATAACTCGCTTGATGTTCTATCTGGCATTGCTGCAAATGACAAGCAGGTCAAAGTAATAGATCTTTCTAGAAATTTCGGAAAGGAAATCGCATTAACCGCTGGCGTACACGCAGCTAAACACGTATGCGCTGTTATTTGCATGGATGCAGACCTGCAACACCCCCCCGAATTTATTCCACAGTTGATTGAAGAATGGCAAAAAGGTGCAGAAATTGTTGCGACCAAACGAATCAGTATTGAAAAGCAGCCCTTGTTGCGCAAAGTGGGCTCTTATCTCTATTACTGGCTTATGTCGAAAATTTCGGGGCTCAAAATAGTTTCACAGACGACAGACTTTCGTCTTTACGATAAGAAGGTAATAGAAGCTTTTTGTCAGGCAACGGAGCGAGAGCGCATGTTTCGCGGAATCATGGATTGGCTTGGTTTTCGAAAGGTCTATATTGAGTTCCGAGCTGATGCCCGCAACGAAGGAGCAGCAGGTTACTCATACGCAAAGCTGTGGAGTCTGGCTGTTAACAGTATTACTTCGTTTTCGTTGTGGCCATTACGAATTACCGGTTACTTGGGCGTAGTGATAACTGCTGTGAGCGGGGGGCTGTTGATATGGATGCTTGGTAGCTATCTTCTTGGAAACAAAGCCGCATTAACGCCAATTGCAATTGTTGTGGTTGCCAACACATTTCTTATAGGGATTGTACTTATCGCGATTGGCCTGGTAGCACTCTATATCGGCACCATTCACACAGAGGTTGTAAATCGGCCTCTCTACATCGTACGCGAACGCATCAACTTTGAAGAGAAAGTTGGCAACTAGTGCGCGTCCTTGGCAAAGAGCCGATTCTGAATATATATAACAGAATAATAAGTCTATTCATTGGGAAGCTTGCTAATGCCAGCGCCTGGATGTTGGTTGGCAGTATAGCGGCCGGTGTTCTTGGGTATGTACTACAGGTACTCATGGGAAGAATGCTGGGTGTGCAGGAGTACGCTCTTTTCAGTGCGATTATGGCGCTGTTCACCATTCTTGCAACTCCGTTGAGCACAATGGTGATGCTTATATCACGTAAAGTTTCTGAATATTTTGCGAACCAAGACAATAGCGCTATAACTTATGTTTACTACACCATTCATAAGCGTAGCATGGTTGCGGGTGTGCTGATTTTGGGGCTTGGCTTTGCTTTTGATTCTGAGATTCAACATTACCTTAAAGCGCCAACTAGCGTTCCCGTCTATGCATTGGCGTTGCTTTTGTTTGTGACGAGCTTCCCCTTTGTTAACAACGCGTTCTTACAAGGGTTGCAGAAATTCGCATGGTTGTCAGCGAGTAGCGCTCTAAACGCGATTTTCAAAATTTGTTTATCAGTCGTTTTTGTATGGGCTGGCTACGGGGTGTCTGGGGCGATTGGCGGAGCAGCATTAGCGTATATCTTGACTTGGGCTATTACCTATTTGGCGTTGTGGGGTACTCTGCAAAAAGGTTTAGGTCAAACAAGCAAAGCTCAGTCGATAACACTAGGTTCTGCATTCCCCGTATTTGTAGCAAACGGTGCGTTTGCAGTTATGACGCAGCTTGATATGGTTTTGGTAAACTATTTTTTCCCGGCGCATGAGGCTGGTTTATATGCTGCCGCATCCATTTTGGGTAAGGCGGTACTGTATTTGCCTGGGGGAATTGCGCTGGCACTATTTCCGATGGTTGCAGAAAGGCATGCACGTGAAGAAGGAAGCGCGCATTTGTTGATGCAAGCGCTTGGCCTGACGTTCATCTTGTGTGGTATTGGCGCCACCATATATTTCTTTTGTGGAGAATGGTTTGTGCAGCTGGTTTATGGTGATCAGTATCGCGAGGCGGGGGAATTGCTGCAGTACTATGGCTTCGCGATCTTTCCAATGTCTATTGTCATGGTGGTGGAATACTTCTTAATCGCAAAAGGGCGGGTGCTATTCGCATATCTGTTTATGCTGATTGCGCCGCTGCAGATAATGGCAGTCTACTATTTTCACGAATCACTATTTTCCATAATCGCAATCATGGCGCTCTTCGGTATGACGGTAGTGACTATAGGATTGGCGCTCCTTTGGCGAGCCTTTGTAGCAGGAAAAAGGTGAGATTTTGAAATTCTTGTGGATGACCTGGAAAGATAATAAAAACCCGCAGGCCGGCGGCGCGGAGTTCATCAATGAAACGCTAGCGAAGCGCTTAGTCGCCGATGGACATGAGGTAATTCTATTGGTGGCTGGCTTTCAAGGCGGTCTGGCGAAAGAAATCTGTGATGGATATAAGATAGTCCGAGTAGGGAACCGATATACCGTTTACTGGTTAGCATATCGCTACTATCAAAATAATTTGCTGGGTTGGGCCGATATAGTGATTGACGAGATGAATACGATGCCATTCTTCTGCAAATACTATGTCAAAGAAAAAAACATCCTTCTTGCGTATCAGTTGTGTAGAGAAATTTGGTTTTATCAGATGCGTTTTCCAATGAGCCTGATCGGCTTCATTCTTGAACCGGTGTATCTATGGTTATTAAAGGATCGGTACGTAATTACTGAGTCCGAAAGTACGAAGCGCGATATGCAGCGTTATGGATTTGAGGAAAAAAAAATAACTGTTGTGCCAATTGGCATAGTTGGCCCGACACTGTCTGAAACTACTAATTCGGAAAAATTCCCATGCCCGACCTTGCTCTCTCTAGGCTCGATAAGGAAAATGAAACGCACGCTGGATCAAATTGGGGCATTTGAAATTGCGAAAAGACATATCCCGAACCTGAAGTTAAAGATCGCAGGCGGTATCGCGGATGACTATGGACATAAGGTGATGCGCAGAATTGGGGCAAGTGTATATGCCAAAGATATCGAGTACTTGGGATATGTCGATAGCGCAAAAAGAACCGAGTTAATGCAGAAGTCACACCTTATATTGGTCACCTCGGTAAAAGAAGGCTGGGGGCTGATAGTAACTGAAGCAAACCGCCAAGGCACACCTGCTGCAGTTTATGATGTTGACGGACTGCGTGATAGCGTAAAAGCGGGAGAAACCGGAATGATCAGCAGCGCAAATACCCCACAGGGGCTTGCTGACGTAATAGTCGATATTTTGAGCGACGATGAAAAATACGATCAAATCAGGACCGGCGCATTGCAGTGGAGTCGAGAATTCACTGTAGAAAATTGCTATTCAAATTTCAAACAAGTGATTCAGCGTTTTCAGCAAGTGTGACACTATTCAAACAATTCAGAGCGCTTCGCTCCCAACTGCTTGGGATTTACTTATTTTATTTTGACAGGTTCGATTATGACTCTACCATTGGTTACCATTTCAATTCCGACATACAACAGTAGTAAATTTCTACAATTGTGTTTGTCGGCAATTGAAAATCAGACATACAAAAATATCGAAATCAACATAATTGATGGAAACTCAAAAGACAACACACTTGATATCGCACGCCAGTGCGGCGTTACGGAAGTACGTGTTTGTGGAGGCGGCCTGCTACAGGCACGGTATGAAGGTATAAAACTAGCTCGTGGTGATTACGTTCTTTTGTTGGATAGCGATCAAATCCTTGCGCCGGATACTGTAGGAAGATCCATACGCTGGATGGAGGATCGGGCTCTTGACATGCTTGTGTTAGAAGAAGATGTCTACCGCTGCGAGAACTTTATTGAAAAGCTTTTTCAGTGTGATAGAAGGCTGGTACATGCTGTAAAAGACCTAGATCCATACACAAGCGTATTATTGCCCAGGGTTTTCCGCAAAAATCTGCTGATTGATTTGTTCAGGAACATACCGGAATTCCTAATTCCCAAAGTCGGAGGGCCTGACCACGCGATGATATATTTTGAGGCATGGAAAATAAGTCAGAAAATTGACATGCTCCCAAAAGCAGTCAAACACATTGAGCCTAATTCATTGCGAGTAATGATTCCCAAGTTCTATCGATGGGGATACACGAGTGTCGATGCACATTACGAACAATATGACGAACTCCTAAATCGGAAAGAGCGATTTAGGAAAGGGTTGTTTAGCAAAGGTCAAATTAAAGACAGCTTGGGATCAATTCTGCTTCTGCTAATAAAAGGGGTGCCGTATAAAACAGGCTACTACGTCGGGAAGATGAGGAAATTGTTTTCGCGTGCTGATACAAATAACAAATAGGCCTGGCAGTAGCCAATGCATTCAATAGTCAAAACTTACAGGGTTGGATTTATATGAACTTAATTTTTAGATCGTTGCACCTTGATTGGCAGATGGCATTACTCCCAATGCCACTGGGCCGCAAACTAGAATTTTACTTTAAAAAATACTGGGTATTAGCCAAAAATATTTTGGTTGGCCATACAACTACCAAGTCTTACGTAAAACTGTTTGGTGAAAAATATTACTACGATGACAAATTTGGCATTGCTTTCTTGCAGAGCGTTTATGTTGATCATTACGATTTAGCAAGACACGTACCTCAGGGTGGCGTAGTAATTGATATCGGTGCAAATATTGGCCAATTCAATTTTTTTTCTCGCAATGAGTTGAAGGCATCCGCGGTCTATAGCTTTGAGCCTATAAAAGAAACCTTTGAGGTGCTCAAGCTGAATGCAGAAAAAAATATATATAACTTGGGTATTGCATCCGATGCTAGTGAGCAAATATTCTACATGCCGGAAACATCGCTCATGGCATCAAGCTGTAAGGCGGGCAATAACCTCAAAGAAATAAAAGTAAAGTGTACGCGCCTGGATGAAATGCCGGAATTATGTAACTTGAAAAGCATACAACTGGTGAAGATTGATACAGAAGGATCAGAGCTGGACGTGGTCAAAGCAAGCACTTCGATATTAAGGCACGCAGAATTCGCATTGATTGAGGCAAGTGTGGCTAGAGAATCAGCGGGTGATGTTGTGGAGTTGACGAGCTACATGCGTCAATGCCTGCCAGAATTGAAACTGATTTGGATTGGCAGGCACTTTGATTCAGATGTTGGCACAACGATGGCGGTCGACTATTTGTTCCGAAACGACGGTATGAAGGCCAATTAACTAGGCAACACTAGGCAAAACGAGATAAGGCAAATTTTAGAATGAAACTTAGTGAATTTTACCGTTCAGAAGACGTCTTTGGCGGCGCGTCGCAAGAAACCGACAATAGGCAAAAATTTGTTGTTGATCTAATTAATAAGCAGCCGACGCCATCAATACTGCTGGACTTTGGGTGTGGGACAGCCTTCTTAAGAAATAAGGTGGCCCCAGGTATCGACTACTACGGCTGCGATATAGCCGAAACGATTGTTGAAGATGAACATATAAGAAAGATCGTTGATGAAAGAATACCATTTGCCGATAACATGTTCGACATTTTGTATGTTGGCGAGGTTATTGAGCACTTGGTCGATACTGATGCCTTTATGCGTGAAGCTAGACGAGTGTTAAAGGATAATGGACTGCTTATTATTACCACTCCTAATTTAGCTTGTTGGCTAAATAGATTTATGCTGCTCTTTGGATACCAACCATACTTCACCGAGTTAAGTTTTATGGATAAAACGCTTGGGAGAATGTCAATATTGAAACGCTATGAAAAGCAAATCTCTGGTATGGGCCATTTACGGATTTTTACAAGCAAAGGGTTAAGAGATTTCGTCAAACTTCACCGGTTCACTGAGATATCACTTAGAACGGTACCGATTGAATTCAACTCCGCGTATTTCGCAATAGACAGAGTTTTTGCGGCTATTGGTATGGGGTCCGATATTGTCTGTTCCAGCCGCAATTCAAAGTGATCTAGATAGTTACTATTACGATACACTAGTGTCCGGTTAAAAACGACCCCATGCCTCTGGAATCCATATTTTATGCCGCATTCGGCGGTTTTAAGGGTGTCTCCGACTTGAACGGAGCCCCCGGCTTCGGGCAGTCTCGCAGCTTTGCTGCCGGAGACTGCGATGTACGTTGGCAAACCGTTGTTCGCCCAAGTCATGGACTTCCTGCCATGGAAGACCTTTCATCGCATCGTCGCCCGCTATGGCGGCGACTACCGCATCAGAACCCTGCCTT
>Ga0210011_1003152_pt1 | contig 12835 bp, 10 predicted proteins | sample CryGeymeta201502_FD_183972 | JGI IMG/M metagenome (GOLD analysis project Ga0210011, IMG submission 183972) | Groundwater microbial communities from Crystal Geyser aquifers in Utah, USA - Crystal Geyser metaG 2015-02 (SPAdes) (version 2) | ecosystem: Environmental > Aquatic > Deep subsurface >...
AAAGCCGGGGAATATTCCTGTAATCCGCTAGGCAAGAATCCGGGTGACGTTTGGGATATTCCAAATGTTAAAAGCAATCACGTCGAAAAAACCGAGCATCCCTGCCAGTTTCCAACAGAGTTGACTGACCGATTGGTTCTCTCCATGACTAATCCAGGAGATTGGGTATTCGATCCTTTCCTTGGGACGGGAACCACCATTGCCTCGGCTGTGCGTCACGGTCGCCGAGGCGCCGGAGCCGAGATACTCGGACGTTATGTCGCTATCGCGCGAGAGCGTGTCGCCTCCGCTATGGAAGGGACACTGCGCGTCCGCCCGATGGGACGCCCGAAATATGACCCGCTGGCCGCCGGTAATAGTCTGACCAAAGCACCTTGGGAAGCACACGAAAATCCGGAGGAGAAGCAGCTCCGTTTAATGCAAAACAGGGCACGCTACAACCATGAAAATCGTTGAAACCTATTCGCATCTCAACGGCCTGGAATTTCTTCTAGTTCACCAGCCATTGCTGTGGCAAGAAATTCAAGAGGTGATTGCCGCCGTGGATGGTCAGGCGTGTAAAAACAAGGTATCCAAAGAGAAACGTACAGAGGGCAAAGTATTTTTCAGCCCGGTCGAGATGAATCGGACCTTCAAGACTTTGCTCGGGGAGAAGCACTGGCACGAAAGCCGGGTGAGTTATTGGGTTACTAAAGATGCGCGTCTTATACGAAAGACACTGACCATGCCACCTGAAGAGCAAAAACGCGAAATTGAAGCGTCTGGGGCCACAGCAATTTTCAGCTACAACCAGACGGATTTCGTGAAAGACCGCGTAGCAGTAGAAGTTCAATTCGGAAAATATTCTTTCGTGGCCTACGACCTCTTCGTCAAACACCTCGCCTTCTACATTGGCGATCAAATTGATGTCGGTATCGAAATACTCCCCATGAAATCGTTGCAGGCACAGATGAGTTCCGGCGTGCCATATTACGAAGGCGAGCTTTATAACGTGGTCAGACAAGGACGCGGAGTACCTGCCGTACCGCTCATTCTGGTGGGGATCGAACCATGAAAATCCACCTCAAGAACGGCCGCGTCATCGACCCCTCCAGCGGCCTGGACAGCATTCAGGACGTCTACGTCGCCGCCGGGCACATCCAGGCACTGGGCCAGGCGCCGGCCGATTTCCATGCCAATCAAGTGCTCGACGCGACCGGGCTGATCGTCTGTCCCGGCCTAGTCGATCTGTCCCTGCGCCTGCGTGAGCCGGGGCTGGAATACATCGCCGGGCTGGAGTCCGAGATGCACGCGGCGGCGGTGGGCGGGGTGACTTCGCTGGCCTGCCCGCCGGATACCGATCCGCCCCTGGACGGGCCTGGTGGAAATGCTCAAGTTCCGCGCCCGCAACATGCCAGGGCCGCGAGTCTATCCGGTGGGGGCGCTGACCCGTGAACTCAAGGGTGAGCGCCTCACCGAGATGGCGGAATTGAATGAAGCCGGCTGCATCGCTTTCAGCCAGGCCGACGCGCCGCTGATCGACACCCAGGTGCTGCTGCGCGCCCTGGAATACGCCGCCACCTTCGACCTGCCGGTGTGGTTGCGCCCGCAAGACCCGCATCTGTCGCGCAATGGGGTTGCCCATGACGGCGTGGTGGCCGCGCGACTGGGACTGCATCCGATTCCCGTGCCGGCGGAAACCGTGGCGCTGGCCACCATCCTGCTACTGGTCCGGGAAACCGGGGCACGCGTGCATCTGTGCCGGTTATCCAGCCGCGCCGGGGTGGAGATGGTGCGACAGGCCAGGAGGGACGGCTTGCGGGTGACCTGCGACGTGGGCATCCACCACGTGCATCTTTCCGAGATGGACACCGCCGACTTCAATGCCAACTGCCATCTGGTGCCGCCGCTGCGCAGCCAGCGCGACCGCGATGCCCTGCGCCAGGCGCTGAAGGACGGCGTGATCGACGCCATTTGTTCCGACCATGCGCCGGTGGACGAGGACGCCAAGGAATTGCCCTTCCAGGAAGCCGAAGCGGGCGCCACCGGGGTCGAGCTGCTGCTGCCGCTGACCCTGAAATGGGCGGGTGAGACCGGCCTGTCGCTGGCCCGAGCACTTGGTTTCATCACCTATCGTCCCGCCGCCATCATGGGGGTGAATGCCGGTCAAATCGCGGTCGGCCGGCCCGCCGACCTGTGCCTGTTCGACCCCGATGCGGCCTGGATCGTCAGCCCCTCCAGCCTGGCCAGCCTGGGCAAGAACAGCCCCTATCTGGGCCTGGAGATGCTCGGCCAGGTACGCTACACGATCATCGACGGCCACCTCGACTTCAAGCGCGGCCGGGCTGGCAACGGCGCTTGATCCGGCGGATTTTGTTCCCAACACCGTATCCGGGTTAAAAGTTTCCCAGGAATGGCTCATGCGTACTGAAACCCCGAACACCCGCTACCTCAAGGATTACACGCCCCCCGCCTGGCTGGTCGACACGGTCGATCTCCATGTCGCGATCCATGCTGGCCACACCGAAGTCCGCGCCAGGATTGCCTGCAAACGCAATCCGCTGGGGGCCGGCGGCGCCCTCGTTCTGAATGGCGAGGAGCTCGCGTTGCAGGCGGTCAGGCTCGACGCCGCCGCGCTCGACCCCTCGTGCTACACGCTGACCGATAACACGCTGGCCATCGTGGGCGTGGATTCCGACCCGCTACCCGATGCCTTCGTGCTGGAAACCGTCGTGCGCATCAAGCCGGACAGCAACACCCAGCTCTCCGGCCTCTACCGTTCCCGTGACGGCTACTTTTCCCAATGCGAGGCCGAGGGATTCCGCCGCATCACTTTTTTTCCGGACCGGCCCGACGTGATGGCGCGCTACACCTGCACCATCGAGGCTGAACGCGAGCGCTTCCCGCGTTTGCTGTGCAACGGCAACCGGGTCGCTTCCGGCGTCAGCGAAGGCGATGCCTCACGCCACTGGGCGCGCTGGCAAGACCCGTTCGCCAAGCCCTGCTACCTGTTCGCGCTGGTCGCCGCGAAGCTGGACCTGCTGGAGGATGAATTCGCCACCCGCTCCGGCCGCGCGGTTCGCCTCGCGGTGTATGTCGAACCTGGCAAGCTCGACCAGTGTGGCCACGCCATGGCGGCGCTGAAAAAAGCGATGCGCTGGGACGAGGATCGCTTCGGCCTGGAGATGGACCTCGACCACTACATGATCGTCGCAGTGGGTGACTTCAACATGGGGGCGATGGAGAACAAGGGCCTCAACATTTTCAACACCAAGTACGTGCTGGCCCGCCCCGACACCGCGACCGACAGCGACTACCAGGCTATCGACCGCGTCGTCGCCCACGAATACTTCCACAACTGGACCGGCAACCGCGTCACCTGCCGCGACTGGTTCCAGCTCTCGCTGAAGGAGGGCCTCACCGTCTTCCGCGACCAGGAATTCGGCGCCGACACGCATTCGCGCGCGGCCACCCGCATCCAGGAAGTGCGCGGCCTGCGCGTCGGCCAGTTTCCGGAGGATGCGGGGCCGATGGCGCATCCAGTGCGCCCGGCCTCCTACGCCGAGATCAACAATTTCTACACCGCCACGGTGTATCAAAAAGGCGCCGAAGTCGTGCGCATGATCCAAACGCTGATTGGGCGCGCGGCGTTTCGCAATGGCATGGATCTGTATTTTCAGCGCCACGACGGCCAGGCCGTCACTTGCGAGGACTTTGTCGCCGCCATGGGGGATGCCTCAGGCGTCGACCTCACCCAGTTCCGCCGCTGGTACGCCCGCGCCGGCACGCCGCGCCTGCAAGCCGAAGGCATTTGGGACGAGGCGATGCAACGCTACACGCTGACCCTCACGCAAAGCCTCGCCGCCACCGCCTACGAGCAACGTCTCCAGGCAGCGGGCGTGCAGACCGACGCCGGCCCGCTGCACATTCCGGTGGCCCTCGGCCTGGTGCTGCCGGAGGGTGCGGATGCGCCGCTACGCCTGGCCGGTGAGCCCGCGCCGCGGGGTACCACGCGCGTGCTTTCCCTGACCGAGATGAGCCAGACCTTCGTCTTCGAGGATGTTCCGGCCGTGCCCGTCGTCTCGCTGCTGCGCGATTTTTCCGCGCCGGTACGGCTCGACCTTGAGCAGACAGATGCCGAACTCGCCCACCTGATGGCGCACGATTCCGATGCGTTCAACCGCTGGGAGGCTGGCCAGCGCCTCGCCACCCGCGTCCTGCTCGCCGGCATTGCCGTCGGTGGCGAGGGTACGGCCTGGATACCCGAGGCCTTCGTCGCCACCTGTGGCCGCGTCCTCGACGCCGGCCTGAATCTGGCTAACGGCGGCGATCCCGGGCTGGCCGCCGAAGCTCTGGTATTACCGGCCGAGCAGGTGCTGGCGGAAGAGGTGGCTGGCCGCGGCCAGGCCATCGACCCCGAGTCGATCCACCGCGCCCGGGTCAACCTGCGGCGCCACCTCGCCACCCAACTGCGGGGCCGCTTCGAAACCCTTTGGGCTGCACTCGCCCCCAGCGAACCGTACGCCCCGGACGGCGCCCAGGCTGGCCGCCGCGCCTTGCGCAACCTGTGCCTCGGCATCCTCGCGGAAAGCGACGAGGCCTATTTGCGGGCCTCGGTGTTGCCGCGTCTGCTGGCCCAGTTCGAGCAGGGAGGCAACATGACCGACGTGATCGCGGCGCTGGCCAGCCTCGCCAATCTCGATCTACCCGAACGCGAGACCACCCTCGCGGCGTTCTACAGACGCTGGCACGACGAAGCCTTGGTGGTCGACAAGTGGCTGTCGGTGCAGGCGACATCCATCCTGCCTGGCACCACGGCGCGGGTGCGCGAACTCCTGCGCCACCCGGCCTTCGACCTGAAGAACCCGAACAAGGTCTATGCCCTGGTGCGCGGCTTCTGCGCCGCCAACCCGCGCCACTTCCACGCGCTCGACGGCAGCGGCTACCAGTTGGCGGCCGACGTCATCATCGAACTACAGGCGATCAACCCGCAGGTGGCTTCGCGCCTGGCGCGCTCGTTCGACCGCTGGCGCCAGTTCGATGCCGTGCGCCAGGGCCACGCGCGCACCGCGCTGGAGCGGATCAAGGCCTGCGAGGGCCTGGCGAAAGACGTCGCCGAGGTGGTCGGCAAGGCCTTGAACCTGGATTGTCCATTAACGTGAAACAGCCAAAAAATGGCTGCCAAGTCGCTGTTTATACCCTTCGGTAGCCGCGATGCGCCGGCATGCGCAAAGGAGAGACGCTCGCCAAAACCACACGCCTTACTTTTGCGGGGAGCCGAAGCTCGCTCAGTGCGCTTCTACGCCGGGGCCGAAGTAGCGGTAGCCCATGCGCATCTGGCGGCTGACTTCGAAGCGCTTCTTGTCGGCGCCACTGGCGAAGCTGGCGGCGATGCTGTTGAAGGCCTGCTCCGCCCAGGCGCCGTCGAGCAGCAGATCGGATACGCCTTCGGCCCAGCGCAGCTTGTCGGCGGCCGAGGCCAGCTTGGCGCCGCAGGCGCTCATCAGCGGAGCGATTTCGGACTTGGGCAATTCATAGGATTTCAGGCGGTTAGCCAGTTGCACGCAGGTGTCGCCGTTGCCACAGGCGGCAGCGGCCTGGGCGAACAGGGCATTGGCGGCGGTGTGGTCACCGATGTCGCGGTACAGCTTGGCGATATGGGCCAGCGCGTAGTGATCCTTGGCGCGGCTGGCGGCATCCCCCAGCAGCTTGGCGGCGAGCGCGGAGTCGCCCAGGGCGGTCTGCACGGTTTCGGCCATCTTGGTGTAGTCGTAGGGGTTGTCGCCGAGCGCGCGCTCGGCCACGAACACGCAGGCGCGCGCCTTGCCATACGCGGTGTCCTTCAGTTCGCCAGCGCAGGTCATGATGATCTCGCGGAACCAGACGAAGTCGGCGGCGGCGGCCACGCTTTCATCCAGCAGCTTGCCCAGCCAGGGCTTGTCGCCAAGGCGGTCGACGGCCAGGATCAGGGGCTTGAAACGGGCGAAGTGGAAAGCGCCTTCGCCGCGCATCAGGTCTTCGGCGGAGGTCAGCAGCTTGGAAGCGTAAGAGGCGTCATCCAGTTCCGCCATGATGCGGTCGGCCAGGCCGATGAACTGCTTGACCGTCTTGGCCTTTTCTTCCTCGTTCTGGATGGCGACATACTTGGCCTGGTTGGCTTCGCGCTTGGCCAGACGATCCTTCAGGCGGGTCGCGCGCTCGACATCGGTGGCGGCGTGTTTGTCCACCGCCTCGACAATTTTGCGCATGTCGTCGAGGTTGTTCACGGCATCCTCGGCGCGGGTCAGCATGTCGGCCACTCCGGCGGCATTGCCACGGGTGGCGTTGGCTTCGACCAGTTGCAGAAACTCGCCGGTGCTCTGGGCGATGGCACTGCCCTTGGCCAGCACGGCCTGGGTAAAGGTTTCGTTGCCGGCGGCGGCGGCCAGCACCTGCATCAGGGCGGTGAAATTCTTGGCGGAGTCGAGCGCCTTGTCGTACAGCGCGCCGGCGGCGGCCGGGTCGATTTCGCCCATCGCGCCGGACAGCACGATCAGGTCGGCCGGGTTACCGTACTTGGCCGCGCCTTCGTTGATGATTTCCACGGCTTTCGATTGATCGCCGCCGCTGGCCAGCATCTTGGCCAGGCGCGCGAAGTCACCGGCGCGGCCGGCCTTGGTTTTGATCTTGTCGGCGATCTGGCCGAACAGGGTGGCGTCGTTCAACTCGGCCACCACGGCGGCCAGCCCGTAGAGTTCTTCGGTGGCTGAAACTTCCTTCAGGGCACCGGCGAGCGCACGGCCGGCCGCGGCGGCATCCCCCAGCGCCAGCCACTGGCCCATGCCCACGGCCACTTTCTCGCTGCCGTCCATGGCGAAGTCGGCACCCTGGCCGAGCATGTCCTTGGCCTTTCCGGCCTCACCCAGCGCCTGGTAGCCAATGGCCAGGGCGACGAAATCCTTGGTGAACATGGCGTCACCGGCGACCTTGTCGAGCGCGGCTTTCGCGCCGGCGTCGCCGGCGAAGGCGGCGCCGCTCAGGAGTTCCTTGGCGTAGGCCATATCGGCCGGCGCCTCGAAGGCTTCGCGGGCAAGGGCGAACAGATCGGCGGCGCTGGAAGCAGTGGCGGCGCGGGCGGCCAGGGTGTCACGGGTAGCCATAAGACAACTCCTTGAGAATTTAAGGAAAACGGTGATGGGTAGTGCCCCCGGCTCGGGAGCGGCATCCGAGCCCCCCGAGAAGGCCAAGTCAACCCTGGGGCGGTCCAGCGATTGACTTGATGAGCGTGATGGCGCGCGAGTTTACCGAGGCGCCCCCGCGCTGTCAGCGAAGCTTTGTTTATGGGCCGATGGCGGGGGTTTATGAGCATTTCGCCATGGCGATCTTGTCGCGCGCCGATTTCCGCGATAATTCCCGAATCTTTTCAAGCCTTTTTCGGTGCCATGTCTATCGCCCAGTTGTTGGTCCGTCTGGCTTATCGGCTGCAAGCGTCCGACCGGCATGGCCGCCTCAAGGGCTTCTTTCGCAAGCTGCTGACCGATCCGCGCTCGCATCGCCGAGCGCTGTTCGACGCCTTCATGCTGGTGCTGGTGCTGTCCAGCGTGATGCTGCTGATCTATGGGGTGCGCCACCCGCTAGGGCCCTGGGCCGATCTGTTCGAGGCCTTGGTGGTGGCGGTGTTCGTTAGCGAGTACCTGTTGCGTATGTGGCTCTACAACGACAGCCACACGATCCTCATCGAACACTGGGAACGCGCGGAACTGATGGGGCTTCCGTTCAATACTGGCGCGGCGCTATGGGCCGTGCTGCGGCGAAAATTGGCTTACATGAGTTCACCCCTGGCCATCATCGACCTGCTGGCGATCCTGCCCAGTTATCGGCCGCTGCGTTTCCTGCGCTTGTTTCTCCTGTTCCGCCTGTTCAAGCTGTTCCGTTATGCGCGCAGCCTGAGTGCCTTCGGCGAGGTGCTGGTGGAAAAGCGCTTCGAGCTTTACACCCTGTCCCTGTTCGTCGGCTCGGTGGTGCTGATCGCCACGGTGGCCATCTATCTGTTCGAGGCCCAAGCCCCGGGCAGCCAGGTACTCACCCTGATGGACGCCCTCTACTGGGCAGTCGTCACCCTGACCACGGTCGGCTACGGCGACATCGTGCCGACCACCACGGAAGGCCGCGTGGTGGCGATGGTGCTGGTGTTCGCCGGCATCGGCGTGATTTCCTTCGCCACCTCCATCATCGTCATGGCCTTCCAGGAGAAGATGCGCGATCTGCGCGACAACCGGGTCTATGCCGAGGTGGAGCGCAAGTCCGACCTCACCATCGTGTGCGGTTTCGGGCGCATCGGCCAGGTGGTGGCGGAGCGCCTGGCCGCCGCGCGCGAGCCCTTCGTCATCGTCGACAAGCAAGTCGAGAGCATTGAACTCGCGCGCCGGCGCGGCTTTCCGGCGGTGGCCGGGGACGCCACCGATAGCGCCCTGCTCGCCAATCTCGGCCTCGGCCGCCAGGCCTCGCGCATCCTCTGCCTGACCCATGACGACGTGAGCAACGTCTATATCACCCTCACCGCGCGCCAGGTGTCGCCCGACATTCTCATCATCTCCCGCGCCAACAAGGCGGAAACGGTGAAGAAGCTCACCCAGGCGGGCGCCACCCACGTCGTGCGGCCGTATGAGGTGGTGGCGCGCATGGCGGCGGAATTCATCGGCCAGCCGGTGGCGTTCGACGCCCTCTACGATGTGGTCACGCGCGCCGTCGGGGTGTTCCTGGAGCCGCTACCGGTGCGCGCGGGCGACTGGCTGGCGCTGCGGCGCATCGGCGCGATCGACTTCGCCGCCCAGCACTTGTTGCTGTTCGGCGTGATCCGCCCGCACACCTCCCCTGGCGAAAGCGGCCACCGCCGCTATGACCTCGCGGGCCGCCATTTCTACTTCAACCCGGGCCCGCGCCTGCAACTGCGCGCGGGCGACATCCTCATGCTCATCGGCTATCAGGCCAGCCTGGCACAGTTCCATGAACAAGCCAGCCGACGAAAAAACATATGACCCCCAGATTCGCCCTGTTCGGCTGCAACCCGCTGGCCATCGAGGTGGCCTGGCGCCTGTCGCTGGCGCGGCTGCCCTTCGCCATGCTCGACCGCGATGCCGGGCGGGTCGAGGCAGCACGCCAGGAAGGCCTTGCCGCCGAGCGCATCGACTACACCGACGACGCCGCCCTGCGCGCCGTGGGCATCGGTAGCCATATCGAAGGCGTGTTCTGCCTGCTCGGAGAGGATTCGGAAAATGTGTTCCTGGCGATCTCCGCGCGGGCGCTCGACCCCGCGCTGCGTATCGTCGCCGTCTGCCAGGCGCCGGAAGCCGCCGCCAAACTGCTCGCCGCCGGCGCCGACAAGGTGGTGGACCCCTACGAAATCAGCGGCGCCCGCGTGCACGAATTGATCGAACGCCCGGAAGTGGTGGAACTCATGGAACAAACGGTGTTCGGCCTGCAAGACCTCAACATCGCCGAAGTCACCATTCCCTCCGGCTCCTGGCTGCATGGCGTGTACCTCTCGGAACTGCGCCGGCACATGCAGCAGAACGTCATCCTGCTCGGCGTGGTGGATCTGGAGCGGGGCAAGGAACTGATCTTCAGCACCCGCGGCATCGACCACCACCTGGATTTCAACGACGTCCTGGTCGTCATCGGCCCGAGCAAAGAGGTCGAGACTTTCCGCGCCATGATCGAAAACGCCCTCCCGCCGGCCTTTGACAGATAATCCCTTGACAGATAATCCCGCCCTACCCTACGGAATATTTTCGCGAATGGCCTATTGGCCTATGACACCGCCACGCCTTTCCCTGGATAACGCGCCGTCACCCCGCCGCTTCTCGATGCGGCGGAGCGGATTGGCGGCCATCCTGGCCTTGTTGCTCGCGCTGCTCCTGCTGCTCGCCGAGGCTGGCGCGCTGGCGCATGGCTACATGCACTTCCCGGATCAGACCAGCGGCGACGAGCCGGTGTGCGCACAGTGCCTGGCCTTTGCCGCGCTGGGCGCGGGCGCGGCCAGCGCCCCGCCGACCTGGTCCGCGCCTGCGGCAACCTTTTCCTTCGACGCCCTGATTCCGCTGGCGTCACCCACGGCCTTTCGGCCCACCTACCAGAGCCGCGCGCCGCCGAGTCCCAACAGGTAATTCTTCCGGCCTACCCCGTGTAGCCCCACGCGCACCGCCACGGAGTGCGTTGGCGCACGGCGCACCCTACCTGATTGCCAAGGATTCACCATGTTCAAGCCACCCCTGCTCGCCGCCGCTTTGGCGTGCGCGCTGCCCCTGCCGGCCGCGGCCGTCACGGATGCCGATTTGGCGCAACTGCGCGCCGAGTTCGATCAGAAACTCAAGGAAATCCAGGCCGCCTATGAAGCCCGCCTGGCGGAAATGGAAGCGCGCCTGGCGCCACCGACTGCCAACCCCGAGCCAGCCACCAGCCCGCCGGCCAGCGCCGCCAACCCCGAGCTGTCGCTGATCCTGCAAGGCAGTTACGCGCAGAGGAAAGCGGGCGAGCGCCGGCCCACGGGCTTCTTGCAAGATGCCGGGATTGGCACGCCCAGGCGCGGCTTTTCCCTGAACGACACCGAGTTGATTCTGGCGGCCAACATCGACCCCTATTTCCGCGGCCTGGCCAATGTGATCCTGGCCGACGGCCAGGCGATCGTGGAGGAAGCCTGGTTCCAGACCCTCGCACTCGACCACGGCCTGACCCTCAAAGGCGGCCGCTTCATCTCCGGTATCGGCTACGCCAACGAGCAACACCCGCACGCCTGGGATTTCGCCGACAACAACCTGATGGTCCAGACCCTGTTCGGGGAGCACCTGGTGCAGGATGGCCTGCAACTCAAATGGCTGGCGCCGGTGGATACCTTTGTTGAACTCGGTGCGGAAATCGGACGCGGCAGCGCCTTCCCCGGCTCCGAAGCGGGTGGCGACAAGAACGGCGCTGGCGCCTGGACGATCTTCGGCCATGTCGGCGGCGATGTCGGCGAATCGAATGCCTGGCGCGCCGGCCTGTCCTGGCTGTCGGCACGGCCACGCGAACGGGAAAGCCTGCTGCTGAATAACACCGGCATAGACACCCTCAACCTGTTCAGCGGCCGCTCGAACACCTGGATCGCGGATTTCATCTGGAAATGGGCGCCGGACGGCAACCCGAAGGAACGCAACTTCAAATTTCAGAGCGAATACTTCCAGCGCAATGAAACGGGTGAACTGGTCTACGACAGCGCCGGCGCCCCTTCACCCGGCGCCTACCGCGCCCGCCAATCCGGCTGGTATGCGCAAGGGGTTTACCAGTTCATGCCGCACTGGCGCGCCGGCCTGCGTTACGACCGCTTGAACCAGGGCAACCTGGATTACGGCGCCAACAACGCCCGTTTGCTGCCGGCCGCATACAGCCCGAACAAGTGGAGCCTGATGGCCGACTACGCGCCGAGCGAGTTCTCGCTATTCCGCCTGCAACTGGCGCGCGACCGCTCGATGCAGGGCAACCCGGACGACAGCCAGATCAGCCTTCAATACCTCTACAGCCTGGGCCCGCACGGCGCACACAAGTTCTGAACCAGGCGACACAGCGGAGGGTGCGCACGGTGCACCCTTCGTAATTCATCCAAAGGAATCCACATCATGTTTATCCGATTCATTTTCCTGACTCTGCTGCTGACGGCCAATGCCGCTCAAGCCGCCCTCAACGTCCTCGCCTGCGAACCGGAATGGGCGTCACTGGCCCAGGAACTGGCCGGCGACCTGGCGCGCATCACGTCCGCCACCACGGCGCGGCAAGACCCGCATCACATCGAGGCGCGGCCATCCTTGATCGCCCGCGCGCGCAACGCCGATCTGCTGGTCTGCACCGGCGCCGAACTGGAAATCGGCTGGCTGCCGCTGTTGCAGCGGGAATCCGGCAATGCCCGCATCCATCCCGGGCAGCCGGGGTATTTCGAGGCGGCGGCGCAAGTCCGCCTGCTGGAGAAAACCGGCAGCGCCGACCGCGCCCAGGGGGATGTGCATCCCGGTGGCAATCCGCATTTGCAGGCTGACCCGCGCAATCTGCTGAAAGTGGCGAATGCGCTGGCGCCGCGCCTGGCGCAACTGGACCCGGCCAATGCCGCCGTGTATGCCGCACGCAACCAGGACTTCCAGAAACGCATGGCGGCGGCCATCGCGCGCTGGGAGAAGGACGCCGCCGGCTTGCGCGGCGTGCCGGTGGTGGTGCATCACAAGAGCTGGAGCTATCTCGCCGACTGGCTGGGCCTGAAAGTGGTGGCGGACCTGGAACCCAAGCCGGGCATCGAGCCTTCGGTGTCCTCGCTTTCCAGCCTGCTGCAGCGGCTCAAGGCGCAACCGGCGCGGCTGATCCTGCGCACCGCCTATCAGTCGCCCAAGCCCTCCGAATGGCTGGCCAAGCGTGCCGGCATGGCCGCTGTGGAATTGCCCTACACCGTGGGCGGCTCGGTGGCGGCGCAAGACTTGTTCAGCTTGTTCGACGACACGCTGGCGAAGCTGAGGGGAGCGCTGAAATGAATCTCGCCTCCCTCGAACCCGCCATCCTCCTGCCCGCCTTCGTGGCGGGACTGCTGGTGCTGGCCAGCCATGTGCCGCTCGGCCAGGCGGTATTGCGGCGCGGCATCGTTTTCCTCGATCTCGCCATCGCCCAGATCGCCGGCCTGGGCGTGGTGATCGCCCATAGCCTGGGCGGCGAGGACAGTCCTTGGCTCACTCAAGCCGGCGCCGTCACGGCGGCCTTGCTTGGCGCCTTGTTCCTGCGCCACATGGAAAAGACCGCTGGCGCCAGACAGGAGGCAATCATCGGCGTCACCTTTGTCGCCGCCGCCTGCCTGGCGCTGATCCTG
>Ga0210011_1003177_pt1 | contig 12765 bp, 9 predicted proteins | sample CryGeymeta201502_FD_183972 | JGI IMG/M metagenome (GOLD analysis project Ga0210011, IMG submission 183972) | Groundwater microbial communities from Crystal Geyser aquifers in Utah, USA - Crystal Geyser metaG 2015-02 (SPAdes) (version 2) | ecosystem: Environmental > Aquatic > Deep subsurface >...
TGATTCAAAAATCACAATCTTATCATCATACAAAGATGTTAAAAATTGATTTAAAAAGAACGGATTCCCTCCCGTCTTAAGATATGCAATTTTTGCAATTTCTTCTGACTCCTTACGGCCTCCAGTAAGATGCTCAACTAAAGATTTAACATGTGTAATATTCAATGGATCTAAATGTATTTCATTGATCTTACAATTTACTTTCTTCAAATCTTGGACTAAAATTTGGAATGGATGACCAGATCTAGTTTCATTATCTCGAAAAGCAAAAATAGGAAAAAGATATTGAACGGATTTATCACTCAAAATATTTTTCATCAAATCTAAACTAGGCTGATCCGCCCACTGTAAATCATCTAAGAAGAGGACAATGGGTGAATGCATACTAGCTAAGGCTCTCACAAATAAATTAAAACTGTGATAAAAACGGTTTTGTGTTTCTTCGGGATTCAATTCAGTAAGAGAAGGCTGCTTCCCAACTAAGATTTCTAATTCCGGGATAATATCAATGATAACTTGGACGTTTGATTTAAGACTCGTTAATAAAGCCTTGCTTCTTTCCAACTGCCTTTCCTCACTCTCGGTCAATATTTGGCGAATCAAATCTTGGAAAGCTTGGATTATAGAACTAAAAGGCACATCCTTTCTTAGAAGTTCATATTTTCCTGAAATAAAATATCCTCTAGAACCTACAATTGATTTTTGAATTTCATGTATTACTCTTGATTTTCCAATGCCAGGAGATCCAGAAACTAACATCAATTCATTTTTACCTTCACAGACATTTATGTAAGATGAAATTAATTCTTTAATCTGCGAATCTCTTCCAAAAATTTTCTGGGGGTAGACGAATTTATTCGAGAAGTCTAGAGAACCTATGACAAAATCAGAGAGATTCTTTTTAGCTAAATAGAGTTCTTGCAAAGTTTCCAACTCTAATTTTAAACCGTTAGCAGATTGGTAACGATTCTCTGGAGATTTATATAACATTTTCAAGATCAACTGATTCAGTTTGTACGGAATATCAACTCGCAATTCATTCAAAGCTGTTGGCTCTATCGCAATATGCGAGTGGATCAATTCTAAGGGATCCGAGGATACAAAAGGTACAGTCTTAGTCAAAATTTCATAAAAGGTTACACCTAAAGAATAAATATCTGATCTATAATCAACTGATAGATTCATACGACCAGTTTGTTCAGGCGAAATATATGGAAGAGAGCCTTCAATCGTCTTAGGATTGTAAATATCCAAACTTTCATCTTGGAAAACTCCAGATATTCCGAAGTCAGTTATATAACAACGATCAATGGAATAATCTTTAAGGCTAACTATAATATTATGAGGCTTAATGTCTCGGTGTATAATATTCTTAGCATGAATCTTAGTTAAGGTGTCAGTCAGCTGAATTGCTATTGAGAAAAAATCTTCAATGCTAATTTGATTTGATTTTAGAAAATCCCTAAGAGAAATTCCTGCCTTATCCTCTAAGATAACAGCTATTTCAGATTCAATTTGTATCATCCCATTTACAGAAATGATGCCTTCAATATTTAGGTTTTGGACTAATTGGATTTCTTGTCTAGTTCTTGCAATTTGAAAATCAGAATGAAACTCGCGTTTAAGAATCTTTAATACAACAGGTTTGTGATCTTTTAAATCTTCAGCTCGGTAAACATAAGATTTTTGTGATTCGGAAATTTGTTCGAATAATTGAAAATTACCAAATAATTCACGTTTCATAAGTTTGAGACCAGTAACTTAATTTTTGATAAAACGATTAAAAAATAGAAAATTTATCAAGTAACTTTAAGTTCGGAAAAAATGGCCATTAATAGGATAATTGACTCATAAAATAATGAATTTACTAGCACTTTTAGTGATTAATTAATTTTTTCATAAATTACAATTATCATACCATCTTTAATAGGGTGACTGTCCCAGTAATTTCCATAATCAATAAAAAAAGAATCAATAAGTTGCTTCGCGGAATTTGAACTATTTCAATACAAAATTTATTTTCCATCTTCCCACATTTCAAATTATAAAAAATACCACCACTGAATCTATCCAATGAATGGATAAATATTTCCTGATCTATCTTATTTTTAGGTCAATAATTTTCTCAGAAACATGCAAACACAATGGTCTAATCCTGCTAAATAATAACTTTCCATTTACCCAATAAATTATCTCCTGACTTTTAGAATCATTTTAGAGGATTGGTCATAGATGAAGGATAGCAAAATCAAAACAAAATCGGATGTAATCTTAATAGGCGCTGGAATCATGAGTTCCACCTTAGCTATCCTACTCAAAGAATTAGATCCCTCCTTGAAAATCACAATCTTAGAAAGACTCGATGCACCTGCCAGAGAAAGTTCTAATGCCTGGAACAATGCAGGCACAGGACACTCTGCATTCTGCGAACTGAATTACACACCCGAAAAACCCGACGGCTCCATTGACATCCACAAGGCATTGCATATCGCTGAGTCCTACGAAGTCTCCAAAGAATTCTGGTCTTACTTAGTTGGCACCAAACACGTACTACCTGCCAAAAAATTCATCCACACCGTTCCCCACTTCAGCTTTGTCTGGGGTGAGAAAAATGTTAACTTTCTCAAACGACGCTTTGAGGCACTAACCAAAGATCCATTATTTGAACCACTGGTCTACTCAGAAGGAATCAATCAAATCACAGAATGGATGCCACTTGTTATGAAGGGACGTGATCCTCAGACTCCAGTTGCTGCTACGAAAATGGAACTCGGAACCGATGTTAACTTTGGAGCACTTTCTCGCGGGATAATCAGCTACCTAGAAACTCAGGACAATGTGTCCGTCAAATTCCACGAAGATGTAAGAGACCTCGAAAGGGAAAAAAATGGACTCTGGAACCTAACTTCGACTAACCTTGAGACTCAGATGACCGAGCACCACGAAGCTGACTTTGTTTTTATTGGTGCAGGAGGAGGCTCACTACCTCTTTTGGAAAAATCCGACATCCCCGAAGCAGATGGCTACGGAGGTTTTCCAGTAAGCGGACAATGGTTACGCTGCAAGAATCCTGAAATCATTGAATCCCACTTTGCAAAAGTCTACGGCCTTGCATCTGTCGGATCACCACCCATGTCTGTGCCTCACCTCGACACAAGAATCATAGACGGTAAGAAAGAACTTTTGTACGGACCGTACGCAGGCTTCACAACAAAATTTCTTAAGCAAGGTTCCTACTTTGACTTAGTCCGATCACTTGAATTCACGAACATCTATCCAATGATATCAGCCGGAATGCACAATCTGTCCCTAACCAAATACCTAATCACACAGGCAATGCAATCTCATGACGATAGAATTGATGCACTCAAAGAATACTTCCCGAATGTAAACAAAGACGATTGGGAACTGGTAGTAGCAGGCAAACGAGTGCAAGTCATCCGTGCCGACCAAGAAGAAGGCGGAGTCCTAGAATTTGGTACAGAAGTTATTTCCTCCAAGGACGGTAGCCTCGCTGCACTACTTGGTGCTTCACCAGGAGCATCGACAACAGTGGCGATCATGTTAGAAGTTCTACAGGACTGCTTCCCAGAAAAAATGAAATCTCCAACATGGCTTGCCAAATTGAAAGAAATGATCCCAAGCTACGGCGAAACTTTTATCGGCAACCCAGAACTCGTTCAAAAAAGCCGAGCCTACACCAAACAAACGCTCAAGCTCAACTACCATTCTTAATTTTTGGGCGTTCCCCAGCACCAAACACAACTTAACAATCAAATCCATCCCCAATCTCGCTGGGTCGGGCTCTCCCTCGACGAGGGCGCTCGGTCGATCCCTAACGCTAGGGATCTTCTTTCGACTACTAAAGAAAATTAGCTTATTTTTTCTTGGAAACCTGACTTCCTCTAATGATGTACCATTCATGTAAATTCATCTTTGTCTCATCTTCCGTAAACTCTGAATAATGGTAGTATTTACCATCGCCTGAGTGAATCGTAAGTGCAGAGAATTTCAGAGGATTAGCAAGTAAAGGAGCCCTGAATTGAATTGGCATAGAAGTGCTTCCTCCAAAAGTATTATGTGTGTAGGATTTAACTTCTTGTAAGGATTTAGATTTATATTTAGCTAAATCTAAATCCCTTCCACCTTTAGAAATAATTTTTGATTTTAATCTTAGCACTTCAGCTATTTTACGATTTTTATCATTATTCAAAACAAGCAAGAAAAGATTTTTTCCTTCGTCAGTATATAAGTTGAGATTCGCACCAGAATCCACTAAAAAATTAGCAATATCAAACCTTTCTGCAACAATATGTTCTCTTAATGGCGGAGAATACAATGCAGTAGTATAAAGATATTCTTTATAATTTCCTAAATTAAGATTAGCTCCTTTAGATACCAATAATTTTGCAATTTCGAGTGTCTTAGCTTCACCTAGAGCTGACCTAGTTCCCATTTTAAACCGAGCATAACTTGCATTGTAATCACACTCATTCGATCGCAAATTTGGATTTGCCCCTTTATCTAATAGCAAGTTAGTTAATTCTAAATTTCCTCTATTTGAAGCTACTATCAATGGTGTGTCACATCCAATTTCATTTGGATCCTCTCCATCATTCACTCTCTGAGTAATTTCAGCTAAATTTCCATCTTTAATTAATTTTGTCATAGGAGTCTTGCAACTCATAAACATCATTACAAAAAACAAGAAGATCAAAGATTTTTTCATAAAACATCCTTATGTTGTTATATTTTAAGTTAACATTCTTAAAAATTTCTAATAAATCAATCCAGTTTCACCTCCCTCCCACCCCCAACCCACAAAAAAAGCCCGCCTTGTTAAGCGAGCTTTTCTATCCCTTCGAATCTTTGTTCAACAATACAGCCAAATCTTTTTATTGGAATTTCTTCCAATCTTTTTGCATCTTTGTTCTTTGTCCCGCACCATTTAGGTTGTTCACGGGTGTTCCGCTTGCGACCGTAAAATGGTGCTGGATGGCGCACTTACCTGTTTTTGATTGCCCCGAACGTATTCAGAGCAATTGTAATATGGTCAAGCCGAACGAGCTATTAGTATCACTCGACTGAATCCGTTAACCGAACTTACATCTGTGACCTATCAACCGGGTCATCTTCCCGGGCTCTTCAGGGAGATCTTATCTTCAGGTGGGCTTCCCACTTATATGCTTTCAGCGGTTATCCCGTCCGAACGTAGCTACTCAGCACTGCTTCTGGCGAAACAACTGATACACTAGTTCAACTCACTACGTGAGGTTGACGAGTATTTGCTAAGCTTCGCCCCGCAAATCTCTAATTCTCGCTCCCTACGGGTCGCTGTGAATGGTTCGACAACCCGGTCTAAGATCCTCCGTACACTTAGGGCGTTCCCCAGCACCATTTAGCTCGTTGCCGGGGATTCCGCTTGCGAGCGCTAAATGGTGCTGGGGTCGGGCTCTCCCTCGATGAGGGCGCTCGGTCGATCCCTAACGCAAGGGTTCTTCTTTAAGCTCCCAAACTACAACCTCTTTGCCAAACCTTCTAGTAACAACCGATTGTTCAAGAAATTTCCTTCTTCAATGACCTTTTCTGTCTTCCACTCATCTTTAAGATAGAACACATCTACTAGATACCTGTCGTAGATATCCGAACCGTGAGTCTTCAGAATTAGAAACTTACAACCATCTAACTCACGCCCTACAAACTTCCTAGCCTTCTGGCCATCCTTAGATTCAACTTCAGGAGCATCCAGACCACGAAGCCTTAGTCTTTGTTCCATAAAAATCCCAAAACCTAAATCAATCTGAACGAGCAAAGTGTCACCGTCCACAACCCTATCCAAGTACGCTTTGTACGTAAACAGCTCTCTTACGCTAGCTATCTTTTCAAACTGGAAACTATTTCTTGACTTACGAACAGACACAAGATCACCCGACTTGAATCCATCTAAGCCAGAATTATCGCCTAACTCGTATTTAACCCTAAAACCCAGATCAAGATTCGGCACGACTCGTGCCAAATTGATCGAAAAATTTCTACCAACACGGTAGGTAAAAAGCCCCAATTTAGGTCGTTTTAGCAGTTTCTGAGAGAAATCACCCTTATCGTCATCCCCGAATTCATTCTTTCCTCCAGGCTTCTCAGAATTCTCTGATTCTTTTATCGAGGCTATCATTGCCAACAATTCCTGGGAGGTAAGACTCTGTTCAACAATTTGCTCTTCGAGATCCTTGCGATTCTTCGAATTCTCAACACTTAGCAGCAAACGATAATTTGTCCAATTGATCTGCGAGTTAATTTTCTGGATCTTATATTCTTGGTAGAACTTCCTCATGTAACGAAGATTTCTAGCGGAAAATCCACTACCCAATTTCCGATTCAAATCCTGTGCTAATGTCTGAATGATCTTTTCGCCATACTTCGCTCGGAAAACTTTATTCTGTTCCACCTCAACAATCCGCTCTCCTATCTTCCAATTCGATACAAGCACCGACTGGTTCCAATCAGCATCCCCATCAGCTAGGGCAGTCTCATAGATTTGGGAAATTTCTTCGATTAAGGATTCGTAGGTGGATGGCATTTGTCTAAGAGATATTGTTTAAAAATAAAATCAATATTTAAAACAATAACTAGAGTTACCAATTTTATAAATTTTTCATCTCGAATGAAACTTACCCCAAAAAGCAACCGAATTCATCCTTTTCAACGATCTGTATGAACTCTGAGAAATGATTCACAATAGGATTAGGTTCGTAGCTATGCCATTTTAAATCGGCTCTCTGCCAATAGATTTTCCAAACCTTACTTTTTTTTATAAATGTGGCCTTCGCTATGGGATTTTCAACCATTTGCGACTTATCATTCCAGCTAGGATTCTTAGAAAATATCTCAACACTTTGTTTTTCAATTCGATAAGAAATATTGTTTAAATTTTTTACATGAGCACCATCGAAACGATTCTGCAAAAATTTTTCAAAATCTCTTTGGATGCTTTTTAATTCGAATTCAGAAAACATATCTACATTAAGTTTTAGAATTAATTTTACTCTACTCTAATTTTTTTTTAAATTAAGAATAAATTAATTTGAATAAGATGATAAACATAAGTATAAATCAACCTTGGTTCTTCTTTTCCAATTTCTTGATGTCTTCTTCAAGTTCTTTCAAGCTCTCTTCTTTCTGCTTCGCCTTTTCTTGGAGCCTATATTTCTCATATTCTTCTTCTGACTTTTGCAGAGCCTTATCATGACTAATCTTTCCTGCATGAGTGAGAAGTTCTCTTGCGTTCAATTGCAGTATCGCATCCAGTCTTGCAATCCAGTCCTTCATATACATAGGAACTCTTTGCTGAGCCATGGTTTCGGCAAAGGCAAGGTATTGTTCCACAAGAAGACCAAGCAATTTGATCTCGTCCTCATTCAAATAATTCTTTGCTACACTCACATCGGATTTGCGAATCGACGTCGTATTTTTCTTATCCAAAGATAGCATACCCATGAGAGGAAGTTCCGCATTCACTCGAAGATAGACAAGTTCCGCGGCTGTCTGCTGACTGATTGCCCACAAAAGTTTATTTTGAACTACTTTAAAGAACTCAATCGTCTTCTCATCCTTGGGGTCGTAATCAATGCTAGTTGTATAGATATCTTTGATCTTTTGGTAGAAAAACCTTTCCGAGAGACGGATTTCTCGCAGGCGTTCTTGCAACTCGTTGAAGTAATTCATCGAATTGCCCTTCTTGAATCTCTCATCATTTAGGGCAAAACCCTTAATGATATATTCCTTCAATCTCTGTGTCGCCCAGATCCGGAATTGTGTTCCCTGGGGAGATTTGACCCGATAGCCGACGGAGATGATCACGTCTAGATTGTAACCATTCACTTCGTTTTCTTGGGTCTTTCCTGCTATTGCACCATGGGGACTGGTTGTTCGGAATTTCCGAACAGCCACTGACTCGTCCAATTCTCCTTCCTCGAATATATTCTTGATATGTTCACTGATTGTAGATTTGGATTTCTGGAACAACTCACAGATCTGTGCCTGAGTCAACCAGACTGTCTCGTCTTCCAGGCGGACATCGATTTGGATATCACCAGTTGAGTTTTGGTAGAGCAGGAATTGGGAAGAGTTGGAAGATGATTCAGTCATTTTATAAATTGATTCCTACAAAATACTTGTGCAAAATTATATTGGTATTTTTATTCTCTCTTTTAGATTCTAAGTATTTTTAAATAATTATTTTCTTCGCATGTTGAGTCGAGCAAGCTGATCGGTTTTTGCATCTTTAATGGATATAGCCATCCTAGAATTTTATACTATTTATCTAGATTTCGTCAAGTATAATCCGTAGTTAAATTCCAATCTCCAAGCTCACCATCCCAGTAATAGAAATGCATTAAAAACTCTCAGGGCGATCCCCAGCATCCAACACCATTTGAATGTATCTGTAACATATAGAAATTCTCTAACAACAAATTGTGCTGTCTGCTCGGTCGGGCTTCTTCGGGGTGCGCTAACGCTCCCGTCTGCTTACAGCAGACCAAGCCCTACGAATCCCTATCGCGGGAGAGAAGAAGGGGATTTTATACTGGGATAATTCACCTCGGGTTAAAACCCGAGGCATCATAGGGATATATCTGTGGTTCTATAAGGCGGATGAAGATACCAATTCGTAATTCTTAGATGCATATCTCTGGTGAGTTTCCATCTAGCATTAGGCTAAAGCCTAACGTCTAGATGGGGGAGGAAAAAGTAGACCCGCTCTTTATAGCAAGAATAACATCTAAGATTCTATAGGTATTTTTTATAGTTGCTTAAGAATGGATTGTTTTATTCAATATAACCTTCTTTTAATATTTTATTCCATTCATAATGATATGGATGATTCGAATTAGGTGAAAATTTGCCTTTTTCTTGAATCGATTGGAGCACTTGCTTTTTATCAATTGGCAATTCAGAATTTTCCAAGAAATTCAAAACAATCTCAGGAGTTGTCCATAGTTTCTTATGTTCTGGATAAGATTGATAGACTCGAATTGCCTTTTTATCATCACTTCCAAAATCATACCCTCTAGACAAGGCCAAAGCAATAGAATACGCTTCTCCATCATCTATTTCATTGATTAAATCTAAAATTAACTCAGCTTCTTCTTCATTGGGTTTAAGTATTCTTCCTTCAAGGGCGGATTCTTCATAAGAGTATTTTTCATTAATTGGGAAAATCTCTTTATTAAGAACAAATTCTGCTAACACTACATCTTCATAAATTTCGAAAAAAGATTTCAGATAATTGGAACATAGTAAATTAATTAGAACACAACTATCTAAAACTAACCCATTTTCAGAAATTTTCAATCTTACCTCATATTCACATGCAACAAATCATAATGAGGCGAATTCATTGACTCCGACTCCAATAAACTCCTAACTGACAATCGATCCAATCCTAAATAATAAGCTACTTGCCCTTCTGAAAACTGTTCTAGTTTATATAACTCCATTACCATTTTCTGATACATATAAGGATAAGTTGCTGAACTCTCATTCTCTTCGTTGTGCAACGGAGATTTACCTTTATGAGGGCGAGTTAAACTATCGAATTTAATTCCATTCCTTTTCATGAAGTCGTAAGTCCCTTTGGGTAGAAGATTTAACGAAACCAATTTATTAGTAATAGCTTCATAAGATACTCCAAAATACACAGCTAGATAAGCAATGTCCAATTCAGTAAATTTTTGAGTTGAATTAGCGATATGATCAAACATTTGTTTTACTTTAATATCTGGCATTAAAAAGTGGGAAGCAAATAAATTTGCAAAAGTATCCGATTCTTCAATTTTGTGTGCATGCTTAGATTCGCCTTCTTCATCAATTGACATTTTTCTTCGATCTGCAAGAAAATGAGCATATTCATGCGCCAATGCGAATCTCCTTTTCTCTATCGAGTGTTTCTTGTTAACAAAAATACAACCACCTACATCATCATTAAAGATATAACCTGCAGTAATACCAGACTTTTCTATTGGAAAATAAAATACTAGTAAGCCGATTTCTTGTTCTAGAAGTTTACGCATAGACAAAATCGGATCATTTCCTAATGACAAACTGTCTCTTTGTTTTTCTGCTAAGGTTTTAGCCCCTTCATGAAGAGAATACTTTTCTCTGTCGAAAGGTTGTATAGACTCTGGACTTACTCTAGAGTATTTTATCTTCCTTTCTAATTCTATATATTTTTCTATATAACCATAGAACTCTTCTAATACAATTTCCTCTTCTTCTTTAAAAGCATGGCTGCTAATATATTTGCGAAATTGTATTTTATAGTTTTTTAAATCCACTTGTGAGGACTGTTTTAGTTCAGAAACAGATATACCTAAGACTTCCGCTATGCGCAAGATCTCGCTTGCCTTAAGATTTCTCTCTCCCTTCTCAATGGCTGTAACAGAAGTCCTAGACAAATTCAGTTTTTCGGCCAAATCTTCTTGAGTCAGTTTGGCTTTTTTTCTATAAAACTGAATCTTTTCGGCTATTCGTTGTTTTTCTATATCTAGCATAATTTCATACTATGCTGTTGCTCTGATTCTTTCAACATCTTGTTTGTCAATAATAAATTTACTTTCAAACAGCTTCCATTCTTGGATATAAGCATTCAAAAATAACCTCAATTTATTCTTAAAAAGAGATTGTTCAAAACCAGAATCTTCTTCTGCTCTATACAAATCTGGATCATTCTTATATAATGCTTCTAGTCCTCCTTGGCTAAGTAAGGATTCTATTTTTTTATATTGTCCATACATCGCTTGAAACTCCTTTCTATGAATTAGTTCTGGATTAGAAAGACTAGCTTCAACATAGTTTTTACTATCTTTTATTCCAGCTATGTGGAGAGAAAATCTTCTCAATATACAAGAAGTGCAATAACCACATTCTCTTGGCTTATTTTTTTGTCTGTGCGAACTATCACAACTTGATGTTATAGTAATCTCATTAGTTCTTTGTAAATTTTTTATGTTACTCAACATATTAGATTTAGTTTCAAATGCATAAGGATTCTCAATCTTAATATCTTCCCCAGATACGAGCTTAAAGAACTCCTCGCAGCGACGATGGCTCTGGAAAGTAGCAGTTATGGATTGATCTAAGCCGTAATTTCCCGGAAGCTTCAAATTCAATGCACCTACACCATTTTCATACATATAAATCTCTTTTTGCCCTAACAAAAATGCAAAACTCAATCCAGATAATAGAAAGAACAATCCTCTGGTTCGAGAGTAAGGATATCCATTTTTATCATGGTTCTCATAAGTATTATGAATAAAGATTCTTTCCTTAACATTAGGTAGTTCTAATCTAATTTTTTCAAAGAGTAAATTTTGATTATATTTTTTGTGATTATTGCCCTCAAAGCTTGCTAATACGAATTTTTTTTCAGGAAATTGTTTCACTCGATCCATCAAACCAGCATAGGAATCTAATCCCCCACTCCAAAAACAAATTTCTAAATTTTCTTCAATAAAAGGAAGTTTTGGATGCTGGTTAAGGGAATTATTCTTATCTGAGGTGAATACTAATTGCCAATGAATATCAGAAAAGTAATAAAGTAAATCTTGTAACTTATCCTTGATTTCTTTATTATTCCAGAAAAGGAATTCTCTTACAGGGAGTGAAACATTTACTAATACATCGTTTTTATTTCTATCCTTTTTCTTTATAAAACGATCGATGTAAGACAACACATTTACAATATTAGTTAAATCCAATATTCGATCTGACATTTTGCTATTAACAAAAACAGAACTTTGTATATTTGAAATAATAATTAGCTTAGAATTCTTATTATTTAATAAGAATTCATACTTTTGATTTTTTTCGAAACTATTCTTTTCGACAATTTTTGAAAGTATTTCTATATTAAATTGCATTACTTACCTTTCTTAATTGTTCTGAATCCAATAGATTAAATCTTCCAGAAATTTTCGGGTTCGATACTTCATTATTTTTTTCTTGAAATACAAATTGTTTAGTAATATCCGAAACCACTTGATTTACTATTTTCTGAGTTTCGTTAGAATTAATTTCCATTCTTAAATTTTTCAATTTATTCTTATCTATAGCTTTTTCAGGAGATAAGAAATTAATTCTATCTAGACATTCTTTCTGTATAATATTTTCAACAAACTGGGAGATTATAGTTTCGGATAAAAAAGGATTTTGAAATTTTGACTTTATTGCATTCAGAAATGCATCTTTAGCTAGATAACGCAAAGTTGGTTTCCTAGATAGCTCAGATTCCTGTAATCTTAGATCGAAGATAGTATCAATTTCTCTAATAGAAGAATTTTGCAAATCTTTGCTTTCGAACTCATTTCCTAACTGGAATAGAAATTCTAGTAAGTCGCTACCTCCTATATCTAGAAAGGCTTTTATTTCCAAGCGAAGCATATCTCTAGCCCCTTGGTAGTCCTTTTCATGGATTCTGCTAACGAACCCCCGAAACGCCCTTGGAAACTTTTTAACCCAATCTTTATCTGCCATGAGAAGACAATATTTCATTAACAACAAAATGTCAAATATATTTTAATAAATGTCAGGTTTTTTTCTTACATTTAATGCCTTTTTCAGGGCAGAAACGGGCTAATTCCCCACCCCCAACTCACCCTTAAACGCTCTCTGTCTCAGGCTCCCGTATAGGTTCTCCAACTCTCTAAGGCTTTCACTATACGTCTCTTTCATAGCCTCCACCTTTTCCACTATCTCCGCGAATTGATT
>Ga0210011_1003190_pt1 | contig 12730 bp, 7 predicted proteins | sample CryGeymeta201502_FD_183972 | JGI IMG/M metagenome (GOLD analysis project Ga0210011, IMG submission 183972) | Groundwater microbial communities from Crystal Geyser aquifers in Utah, USA - Crystal Geyser metaG 2015-02 (SPAdes) (version 2) | ecosystem: Environmental > Aquatic > Deep subsurface >...
AAATTGACTACCTGGTCAACGCCTTCACCCAACTCAAGCGCAACCCCACCGACGTGGAACTGATGATGTTTGCCCAGGCCAACAGCGAACATTGCCGTCACAAAATCTTCAACGCCGAGTTCACCATCGACGGCGCAGCGCAGCCGCACAGCCTGTTTGGCATGATTCGCCACACGCACCAGACCCACCCCCAGCACATGCTGGTAGCGTACTCGGACAACGCCTCGGTGATGGTCGGTAGCCAGGTCGAGCGGTTTAGTGCAAAATCGGCTTCTAGACCTTATGGAATAAGCGCAAGCAGCTATCAAAAAGAAAGTGCTCTGCAACACATTCTGATGAAGGTGGAAACCCATAACCACCCCACCGCGATCTCGCCTTTCCCTGGCGCAGCCACCGGTGCAGGCGGCGAAATCCGCGACGAAGGCGCCACCGGCCGCGGCTCCAAACCCAAGGCCGGCCTGACGGGCTTCAGCGTCTCGCAAATTAATTGGGGTCAGATTCCAATTAATCCGCAAAATCAAGATTCTGAAAATAATTGGAATCTGACCCCAATTTATGGGAAGCCAGGGCACATTGCCAGTCCGCTGCAGATCATGATCGAAGGGCCGCTGGGTGGGGCGGCGTTCAACAACGAGTTTGGCCGACCCAATTTGCTGGGGTACTTTCGGGAATACGAACAAAGCCTGAGTTACCAGATCACCGATGCCAGTGGCACTGCGGTCGAGCAGACCGAGCAGCGCGGCTACCACAAGCCCATCATGCTGGCCGGCGGCCTGGGCGTGATTGACGACAGCCAGACGCACAAAATCCAGTTTCCGGCGGGCACCTTGTTGATCCAGTTGGGTGGCCCGGGCATGCGCATTGGCATGGGCGGCGGCGCGGCCAGTTCCATGACCACGGGGGCCAATGCGGCGCACCTGGACTTTGACTCGGTGCAGCGCGGCAACCCCGAGATTGAGCGCCGGGCGCAAGAGGTCATCAACCAATGCTGGTTGCAAGGCAAAGCTGGCGGCCCCTGCGGTAGCGGAAACCCTATTCTGGCGATTCACGACGTGGGCGCGGGCGGCCTGTCCAACGCCTTCCCCGAGCTGACCAACGATGCCGGGCGTGGCGCGCTGTTTGATCTGCGCAGCGTGCCGCTGGAAGAATCCGGCCTGGCCCCCAAAGAAATCTGGTCTAACGAAAGCCAGGAGCGTTACGTGCTGGCGATTGCACCCGAGTCTTTGGCGCAGTTCAAGGCCTTGTGCGAACGCGAACGCTGCCCGTTTGCGGTGGTCGGTGTCGCAACCGTTGAACGTCAGCTGGTGGTGGGTGAGGTCGACCTGGACAGCGCAGTACACGAAGTGACAAGCGTGGGGGTGGCGGTAGACATGCCGATGAACGTGCTCCTGGGCAAGCCGCCCAAAATGCACCGTGACGTGAAGACTGTCAAGCGCGAATTTGCCCCGCTCAACCTGACTGGTGTTGATTTGCAGCAAGCCGCCATCAACGTGCTGGCGCACCCCACGGTGGCCTCCAAGCGCTTCCTTGTCACCATCGGCGACCGCACCGTCGGTGGCCTCACGCACCGCGACCAGATGGTGGGGCCCTGGCAAGTGCCGGTGGCTGACTGCGCCGTGACACTGGCCGACTTCAAAGGCTTTGCCGGCGAAGCCATGGCGATTGGCGAACGCACGCCGCTGGCCACCGTGAACGCCGCTGCAAGTGGCCGCATGGCGGTGGCCGAGGCCATCACCAACCTGCTGGCTGCACCCATCGAGCTGGACCGCGTCAAGCTCAGCGCCAACTGGATGGCCGCTTGCGGCGATCCGGGCGAAGACGCCGCACTGTATGAGACCGTGAAAGCCGTCGGGCTGGAACTGTGCCCGGCCTTGGGCATTTCGATTCCGGTCGGCAAAGATTCGCTGTCGATGCGCACGCAGTGGAAAGACGAGGCGGGCGTTGATAAAAAGGTCACCTCGCCGGTGTCGCTGATCGTGACCGCCTTTGCCACGTTGGCGGATGTGCGCGGCACGCTGACCCCGCAATTGAATGCAGCCGAAGAAACCGCGCTGATCCTGATCGACCTGGGGCACGGCCAACACCGCATGGGTGGAAGCATTCTGGCGCAAACGCTGGGGCAGATGGGCGACACCGTGCCGGATTTGGATAGCCCGCAAGACCTGTTCAAGCTGGTCAAAGCGGTGAATGCTTTGCGTGCCAGCGGCCATCTGTTGGCCTACCACGACCGCAGTGACGGTGGCTTGTTTGCGGCGGCCTGTGAAATGGCCTTTGCCGGGCATGTTGGTGTGGCGCTGAATGTGGACATGCTGGTCAGTGAGGGCGACGGCATCAGTGACAGCCGCATGGACTGGGGTGATGCCAAAAACTGGGCCAGCCAGGTCAGCGGTCGGCGCGATGAGCAAACGCTCAAAGCCCTGTTTACCGAAGAACTCGGTGCGCTGCTGCAGGTGCGCAAAGCCGACCGCGACGCGGTGATGCAGGTCTTGCGCGCCCATGGTTTGAGCGCCTTCAGCCATGTGGTCGGTCAGACGCGCCCGGCCACCTCGCAGATTCAGGCGGGCGTGGGGGAGGTGCAAATCTGGCGCGATGCCAAGTCGATCTTCAGCGCCAAGCTGGCTGACTTGCACCAGGTGTGGGATGCCACCAGCTGGAAGATTTGCCAGCAACGCGACAACCCGGCCTGTGCCGATGCCGAGCACGCGGCAGCGGGTTTGGCGGCTGATCCGGGTCTGCATATTTATATGCCTAATCAGGCTCTAGCCCTTATAGAACAAGCGCAAGCAGCTATTCAATCCGTATCATCGCCAGCCATCGTGTTGTCCCGCCCCAAGGTGGCGGTGCTGCGTGAGCAAGGTGTCAACTCGCACGTGGAAATGGCCTACGCCTTCACCGAAGCCGGTTTTGAAGCCTTTGACGTGCACATGACGGATTTGCAAACGGGTCGAGCCAAGCTGGCCGACTTCAAAGGCTTGGTGGCTTGCGGCGGCTTCTCGTATGGCGATACCCTGGGCGCGGGCATTGGCTGGGCGCGTTCCATCACCTTCAACCCCGTACTGGCTGACCAATTCAAAGCCTTCTTTGGCCGCACGGACACCTTTGGTCTGGGCGTGTGCAACGGCTGCCAGATGTTTGCCGAGCTGGCCGACATCATTCCCGGCGCACAAGACTGGCCACGCTTCACCACCAACCAGAGCGAGCGTTTTGAGGCGCGCCTGAGTATGGTGGAAGTGCTGGAATCGCCGTCGCTGTTCTTCCAGGGTTTGGCTGGCAGCCGCTTGCCAATTGCCGTGGCGCACGGCGAAGGTTTTGCCAACTTCAACTACCGAGGCAACGCCGACAAGGCCATTGCCGCGATGCGCTTTGTTGACAACACCGGCGCAGCCACCGAGGTCTACCCGTTCAACCCCAACGGCAGCCCGGGCGGCCTGACCGCAGTCACCACCTTGGATGGCCGCTTCACCGCCATGATGCCGCACCCCGAGCGCGTGTTCCGCAACGTGCAGATGAGCTGGACTGATCAGGATGTGTCAGCCTTTAGCCCGTGGCTGCAGTTGTGGAGCAATGCGCGTAAGTGGGTGGGGTAGAAACGGGCTCAAGTCGATTAAGCCGGGCGCGATTCAACTGATGTGTCGGCGCGAAAAGCCAGAGCGTCAGGTCAAACTACTGTCGGCGCACGCCTCACACGCAGTAGCCCGGTCGCATAACCCGATCACTGCGCCTGCCTTTCAGCCGTTACCCAACGCGCTGGCGATCCCGACAAAGAAGAAGCGCCACCGGTGCGCTTGAGCGGTGAGCGCCTGAAGGCCACTTTCCGTCGTGGTGGCGAGGTCATGTCACCGCGGCAGTTGCGCAGCACGCTGGACCAGTTGCGCTCCATCATCGACGCCCAGGTCAGCGAGGTCGAAGGCGGTCGTCGCGCCAGTGAATTCGCCCGCTGGTACGCCCAAGCCAAACCTGAGGAACGGCGTGACTGCTGGTGGTTGATGAGCGAGCAGTTTGCGCCAGATGCGCAGTTGGTCTCGGTGGCGCGCCAGCAGTACGAGGCTGCGCTGGGCAGCGTCGACGAAGGCCGCGCCGAGATGGCCTTGCGCCTGGCCCTGGTGTCGCCCCGCGCTCGGCTGTTGCAACGTTTTGCGGCGTTTGAAAACGGCGTGCGTTTTTTGGTTGAGCTGCGCGCCCAGCTGTTGCCGCACGTCAAGAACGATCCGCGGCTGCTGGCGCTTGACGGTGAATTGCAGGGACTTTTTTCGACCTGGTTTGACGTGGCTTTTCTGGAGCTGCGCTCCATCAGCTGGGATTCACCCGCTTCGATGCTCGAAAAGCTGATTCAGTACGAGGCCGTGCACGACATCCGTGGCTGGGGTGATCTGAAAAACCGGCTCGATTCAGACCGGCGCTGTTACGGTTGCGGCAAACATCAGCAAGGCCTCGCACGCGATTTTCTAGTCCATCAGCAACACCCAGCGCGGTCTGCACGGGGTGAGCTTTGGCGACTCGTTGATCAAGCAGGTGGTGGAAACGCTCAAGCAGGAATTTGCCCAGCTCAAGGTCTTTGCCACGCTGTCGCCCCTTCCCGGTTTTCGCGCCTGGTTGACGCGCCACGGCGACGAGATGCTGGCCCGGCTGGACGACAAGGCGCGCGCGTCGAGCAAATCAACTGGTGCGCAGACTTGTCAGCCAAAGGTCTCAAGCAGTCGTTTGGCATGATGGTCAACTACCAATATGACCTGAAACGTCTGGACACCTACCGCGCCCAATTTGCCAGCGGTAAGATGGCGGTGTCGAGCCGGGTACGCGCCCTCAAGCTGTAAGCGGCGCTGCCCCAGAAGCCGGTTCTGTTGGGTTGTTGGCACAAGACGGTCTGGTCGGGCTGACCGACCGACCGAGAAAGATGAAAAATAATGAAGATTTTGTTGGTTGACGATGCCCGTTCGGTGGTGATGGTGATGACTTCCCGGCTGGCCAGTTATGGCCATGACGTGGTTCACGCAGGCAATGGCCAAGAGGCGGTGGCCACTTTTGCCAGCACCGCGCCCGACCTTGTGCTGATGGACATTGAAATGCCGGTGATGAACGGCTTTGAGGCCACCAACCGCATCCGCGCCCTGGAGGCGACCAAGCAATGGGCCTGGACGCCGGTCATTTTCCTCACATCGTCAGATACGGTGGAAAACCTGGTCACGGCCATCGAAGCCGGGGGCGACGACTTCATGAGCAAATTTGTCCCTGAGCCCGTGCTGCAAGCCAAGATGAAAGCCATGAGCCGCATTGCCAGCCTGAGAAAAAGTCTTTCGCAGGCCAATCAGAAACTGCAGGATTTGGCCAGCCAGGACGGTTTGACGGGGTTGTGCAACCGCCGCAGCATGGATCTGCGCACCGATCAACTTTGGCTGGAGGCGCAGACGCACGAGCGATCTTTTGGCCTGTTGATGATTGACATTGACAACTTCAAGAAATACAACGACCACTATGGCCACCAGGGCGGTGACGATTGCCTGCGTCAGGTGGCGCACGCCATTGACGCTACCACCCGCCATGGCAACGAGCTGGGCTTGACGCACGGCGCATTTGCCGCACGTTACGGGGGAGAAGAATTCACCGTCGTCGTGCCACAGGCCACCGTCGCCACCCTGCACAAGGCGGCTGACAGTATCGTCAAGGCGGTGTTCGCGCTGGGCATCGCCCATACGCTCAATGAGGCTTGGGGCGTGGTCAGCATCTCGGTCGGTGGGGCCCTGAAAAATCCCGCCCAGGGCGAACTGGTTGCGGTGTTCCGTGAAGCCGATGCCCGGCTGTACCAGGCCAAGAGTCAGGGCCGCAACCGCGCCGTGGTTCCTGATGCCAGCAGTTCAGTGGCCGAAACCGGTGAGGCTGGCGGGACGGGTCTTGTAGAAAGTCATTGAGACGCCTTGCGCCAGCGCGGCGCATGCGTCGGCCAGTTCGCTGCGCGACTGTTTGGCCACCGCCGGTTTCATTTTGCCCACCACGTGCATCTCGCACGGCTTGCAGTCAAAGCGCAGCGTCAGCTTTTCTTTGCCGTTGATCAGTTGCAGCGGCTCGGCTTTGACGAACCCTTGCACGCCGGTCACGCCCTTGGCTTGCTTGGGGCACAGGCTCAAGGAAAAGCGCACGCAGTGCTTGGTGATCATCAGGCTGACCTCGCCGGGCTCTTCGATCGACTCGTACGCCGGGGCGATCACCTTGACGCCGTGCCTGGCGTAAAAGCGGTGTGCCGCAGTGTTGAACACGTTGGCCAGGTAGCTTAAGCTGTCTTCAGGGTAGGGCGCCGGCGGCTCGACTGCTGGCGCGCGCGTCCAGCGTGGCAGGGCGGTAGCGCGCTCTGCTTCCAGCGCGGCAACGGCTTGTCGACGCAGATTGTTGAGCAATGAGGCGGGCAAAAATAAATGGTGAAAATCGGCTTTAGCGCTTGATCCGTCTGCGCTAGCAGCTATAAAAATCGTATTGCCCAGGCGGTTAAGCTGGGCTCGGATGTGGTTCAGAGCCTCTGTCTCGTTGTTGGCTTTTTGGCGCTCTGTGGCGGGCCAGGGCAGTTGCGTGGTGGCGCTGTGGCCGTCTTCGTCAGTGAGTGTCAACTGCACGCTCTCGGTCAAGACCTGCAGGTGCGCCCAGATGCCAATGCGCCGGTCGCTGCTCTTTTTGCTGAGCACGTGCAGCCAGTCCACATCGCGGTTGCGGTTGACCTCCACCCCTTTGCGCAGGTCTTTCAGTGTCGCCAGCGCGTCTTTGGGGTAGACGCGCCACGTGCCCTTTTTGGCGCTGATGGTTTCGGCGCGGTTGATCGCCAGGCCAACCAGCTCTTTTTGCAGGTCGTAGTAGCACAGGCCGTCGCCGTTGTGCAGCACCGTGCCGTGGTCGCTCAAGTCCAGATCGACCCAGTTGGAGCCGACCTGCAGCACAAAACCGATCGGCAGGCCCGGGTTCTTGGGCGTATCGAACGCGCCGATGCTGTCCTGGCGGCCATTGACAAAATAGTCGGTGAATTCGCGGTTGAAGTTCTGGTTGGGGTCGGGTGTGAAGGTGAACGTCGTCTGGCCGCTGCTGGCGCGCGCCAAGGGGTTGGCACTGTGCGCACGCTCGTCGATCAGCGTGTCAAGCAGGGTGCGGTAATGCGCGGTGATGTTTTTCACATACGCCATGTCTTTGTAGCGGCCTTCGATCTTGAAGCTGCGCACACCGGCATCGACCAGCGCGGCGATATTGGCGCTCTGGTTGTTGTCTTTCATGCTCAGCACATGTTTGTCATGCGCGACAAAGCGACCTGCTGAATCGACCACTTGGTAGGGCAGGCGGCAAGCCTGGCTGCATTCGCCCCGGTTGGCGCTGCGCCCGGTGTGCGCGGCGCTGATGTAGCACTGGCCGCTGTAGGCCACGCACAGCGCACCGTGGACAAAAAATTCGAGTGTTGATTTTGCGGGGTCGGTGGCGGCGCGGATGGCGGCAATTTGCGCCAGCGTGAGCTCGCGCGCCAGCACCAGCTGGTTCAAGCCCACGTCCTGCAAAAAACGCGCTTTCTCGGGCGTGCGGATGTCGCACTGGGTGCTGGCGTGCAGCTGGATCGGTGGCAGGTCAAGCTCCAGCAAGCCCATGTCCTGGATGATGAGTGCGTCCACGCCTGCGTCGACCAACTGCCAGGCGAGCTTGCGCGCAGGCTCCAGTTCGTCGTCACGCAGGATGGTGTTGAGGGTGACAAAGATGCGACTGCCAAAGCGATGTGCATGGCTCACCAGCCGGGCGATGTCTGCTACCGAATTGTCAGCACTTGAGCGTGCGCCAAAGCCCGGCCCGCCGATGTAGACGGCATCGGCGCCGTGGTTGACGGCTTCGATGCCGATGTCAGCGCTGCGCGCCGGCGCGAGCAGTTCGAGTTGGTGGGGTAGCAAAGACATGGGCGCGATTATCGGCGGCTGGGCTAATATCCGCGCAAACCGAAGAAGGAGACAAACCATGTCGTGCTGCCACAACTACTACCTGGCCACCGAGGGTCATGAGAGCGTTTTTTCGGTGGACATCGCCGCCATCAGCTTCGGCCACGGCGTGCTCGAGGAAGCGGGTGCGCAGGCCAAGGCGCTGGGCATGACGCGGGTGGCGCTGTTTACCGACAAGACGCTCGCCAGCCTGCCCTACGTCAGTCAGGTTCGTGATGCGATTCGCGCCGCTGGGCTGGACGTGGTGGTGTTTGACGAGGTCAAGGTTGAGCCGACCGACCAGTCGTTTCTGGCGGCAGCACGCTTTGCCGTTGAGGGACGCTTTGACGGCTACGTCTCGGTGGGCGGCGGTTCGGTCATTGATACCTGCAAGGCGGCCAACCTGTATGCCACCTGGCCGACGGGCGATTTTCTGGACTACGTCAACGCGCCTATCGGTGCGGGCAAAGCGGTACCAGGGCCGCTCAAGCCCCATATTGCCTGCCCCACCACCTGCGGCACCGGCTCGGAGTGCACCGGCATCACGATTTTTGACCTGCTCTCGCACCGTGTCAAAACCGGTATTGCCTCCAAGCGCTTGCGGCCGTCGCTGGCGCTGATCGACCCGGCTGCCACTTACACGCTGCCCAAGAATGTGGTGGCCTCCAGCGGCTTCGACGTGTTGTCGCACGCGTTGGAGTCGTACACCGCGCGGCCCTACACCCAGCGCGTGGCACCGGGCACCGTGTCACTGCGGCCGATGAGCCAGGGTGCCAACCCGTGGAGCGACATCGGCTGCGAAGCCGCGCTCAAACTGCTAGGCCAATACCTGGTGCGCGCGGTCGTTGATGCCAGCGACCATGAGGCGCGTGACCAGATGATGTACGCCGCCACGCTCGCCGGCATTGCGTTTGGCAATTCGGGCGTGCACGTACCGCACGGCATGGCGTATTCGGTGGCCGGGCTGGTGCGCGACTTTCAGCCTGAGGGTTACCCCAAGCACGAGCCGATGGTGCCGCACGGCATGAGCGTGATCGTCAACGCGCCGTCGGTGTTTCGGTTTACCGCGTGCGCTTGCCCTGAGCGCCACCTGCACGGCGCCGCTTGCCTGGGCGCCGAGACGCGTGACGCGCGCGCGGACGACGCCGGTGAGATCGTCGCCGGCCAGCTGATCAAGCTGATGCAGGCCACCGGTATCCCCAACGGCGTGGGCGGCGTTGGTTATGGCGAGGCCGATGTGCCTGAGCTCACCACCGGCGCCTGGGCGCAACAGCGCCTGTTGACCAACGCGCCGCGGGCGGTCAGCCAAGCCGACCTGAGCCAGCTGTACCGCGACGCGATGCGGTATTGGTAGGGCGCAGTCGGTTAAGAACTTTTCGTTGTTAGGTACTTACCAATCAATCGTTGGGAAGCAGGCGAATGCTTGGTAGAGTGCGGCCCTTGCTTCATCAACCTTTGGGAACACCTTATGTCGACATCCTGGAAATTTGAAACCAAATCTGTTCACTCGGGTTACAGCCCCGACCCGACCACCAAGTCGGTGGCGGTGCCGATCTACCAGACGGTCGCCTACGCCTTTGACAGCGCGCAGCACGGTGCTGACCTGTTTGACCTGAAGGTGGCTGGCAACATTTACACCCGGATCATGAACCCGACCAACGACGTGCTTGAGCAGCGCATCGCCGCGCTTGAAGGCGGTATTGCCGCGCTGGCGCTGGCGTCGGGCTCGGCGGCGGTGACGTATGCGATCCAGACCATTGCCGAAGTAGGTGACAACATTGTGGCCAGCAGCGCGCTCTACGGCGGCACCTACAACCTGTTTGCGCATACGTTTCCGCTCTCGGGCATCACCGTGCGCTTTGTCGACCCGAGTGACCTGGCGGCGCTGGAAGCCCAGATTGACGACAAGACCAAGGCGGTTTACATCGAATCGATCAGTAACCCGCAGGGGCGCGTGACCGACATTGCTGCGATCGCCGACGTAGCCCACCGCCACGGCGTGCCGCTGATTGTGGACAACACGGTAGCCACCCCGTACCTGCTGCGCCCGATCGAGCATGGTGCCGACATCGTTGTGCAGTCGTTGACCAAATACCTCGGTGGCCACGGCAACAGCATTGGCGGGGCCATCATTGACTCCGGCAAGTTCCCCTGGGCCAACTACAAAACCAAATTCAAACGCCTGAACGAACCCGACGCGAGCTACCACGGCGTGGTCTATACCGAAGCGCTGGGCCCGGCTGCCTACATTGGCCGTGCCCGCGTGGTGCCGCTGCGCAATACCGGCGCGGCGCTGTCGCCTTTCAACGCCTTTTTGATTTTGCAGGGCATTGAAACGCTGGCGCTGCGCATGGACCGCATCAATGACAACACGCTCAAGGTGGCGCAGTACCTGCAGTCGCACCCGAAAGTGGCGTGGGTCAGCTACGCGTCGCTGCCGGGTCACCCCGACTACGCGCTGGCGCAGAAGTACCTCGGCGGCAAGGCGTCGGGCCTGTTCACCTTTGGCGTCAAGGCAGCGCCGGGCGAAGGGCGCAAGGCGGGCGCGGCGTTTCTCGATGCGCTCAAATTGTTCACGCGGCTGGTCAACATTGGCGATGCCAAGTCACTGGCCACGCACCCGGCGTCGACCACGCACCGCCAGTTGTCAGCTGAAGAACTGGCCAAGGCCGGCATCCCGGAAGACGCGGTGCGTTTATCGGTTGGCATTGAGCACATTGACGATTTGCTCGCCGACCTGGCGCAGGCGTTACAGGCGGTTTGACTTATTCAGGGTGCGCGGACCTGACGCGCGCCACCAGCGCCGTTAGTTCGGGGGCAGGCAGCGGCGCGGCTTGAGGGTTGATCGCCTGGGTCTGCACCATGCGCACCAGCGTTTCAACCTGCGGCGTTAGCGGCCCGAAAAAACGTGCCTCCGAGCCGCGGGCCAGCAGCAACGTGGGAAAGTCTTCCACGTCCAGCGGGTGCAGCAGGTCAGCCTCGTCTTCGATGTCGATCCACAAAAACTGCGCCTGCGGGCAACTGCTGTGCACTTGCGCGCGCGCCTGTTCAAAGCGGCTGCGGTAGTCGCGGCAGACGCCACACCACTGTGCGCACAGGCAGACCACCAGGATGGGTGCGTTGGCAGGGGTGATGGTCATCGGGCAAGGTCGGCAGTCGTCATGGGCAACACTATAGCCAAGCGGCAACAGGCAGCACACAAAACAGTTCTGCGTTTGCTACCATGATCGCCAAGCATGCAAGCAACTTCTCACACTGGCCAGCGATTGGACCGACTCGACGCCCTGCGCGGCGTGGCGATGGCGTGGATGACGCTGTTTCACTTCAGTTTTGACCTGAACCATTTTGGCTTCATTCAGCAGGACTTTTACCGTGATCCCCTGTGGACCTGGCAGCGCACGCTGATCGTCAGCCTGTTTTTGTTGTGCGCCGGTGCAGGTCAGGCGGTGGCGGTGCTGCAAGGGCAAAGCTGGGCGCGTTTCTGGCGGCGCTGGGCGCAGGTGGCGGGCTGTGCGCTGCTGGTGTCGGTGGGATCGTGGCTGATGTTCCCCAAGAGTTTCATTTACTTTGGCGTGCTGCACGGTATCGCAGTGATGTTGATTGTGGTGCGCCTGACAGCGCATTGGGGACGCTGGTTGTGGTTGCTGGGTGGGCTGGCCATTGCATCTAAATTCATAGCTTCTTACGCCCTGAATATATGGGCTAGCGCCGATTTTGTTCATCAGATGAATGGCATGGGCTGGAACTGGCTGGGCTGGATCACGCGCAAGCCGATCACCGAAGACTATGTGCCCGTGTTCCCCTGGCTGGGAGTGATGTGGTGGGGCGCGGCTGCCGCGCCGCTGCTGGCGCGCTGGTTGCGTGGTCAGGCTGGTGGCCGGGGTGTCAAAGCGTTAGCGGGTTTGGGCCGCTGGAGCCTGGGCTATTACATGGTGCATCAGCCGGTGTTGATCGCGCTGGTAGGCGCCATGAGCTGGCTGCGCGCATAAAAAAGGCCGGAACGTGTCCGGCCTGAGGGTTCGCGGTGGAAAGCCCTTATTCAATCTTGGCTTTTTTACGCAGGTCTTCCTGGTAATTGGTCAGCTTTTGCTGCTGCAGTTGTTGTGCCACTTGCGGTTTGACGTCTTCAAGCTTGGGTAGTTGCGCTTCGCGCACGTCGTCCAGGCGGATGACGTGGTAGCCGAATTGTGATTTGACCGGCGTTTCGGTCAATTTGCCTTTGCTCAGGCCGGTGAGTGCCTGGGCAAATTCGGCCACGTAGTTGCTGGCCGGTGCCCAGTCCAGATCGCCGCCCTTGGCGCCAGAGCCCGGGTCTTTGCTGGATTTTTTGGCGATGTCTTCAAACTTGCCGCCTTTTTTCAGCTGGGCGATGATGGCCGCGGCTTCGGCTTCCTTCTCGACCAGGATATGGCTGGCACGGTATTCCTTGCCGCTGTTGGCCGCAGCAAATTTGTCGTATTCGGCCTTGATTTCTTCGTCGGTGACGGCGTTGGTTTTTTGGTAATTGGCAAACAGCTCACGGATCAAAATAGCCTGGCGCGCCAGCTCCATTTGTGACTTGAAGTCGGCGGTGGTGTCCAGGCCTTGCTTTTGCGCTTCTTGCATGAAGATTTCGCGGGCGATGACTTCGTCCTTGATCTGCTGTTCGATCTCGGGGGTGACCTGGCGCCCCGAACGCGCCACCTGCTGGCTCAGCGCTTCCACGCGCGTCAAGGGGACCGCTTTGCCATTGACGATGGCGACGTTCTGGGCCAGAGCCAGAGGCGACAGACTGGCGACCAAAGCAGCCAGCGCAAAACTTG
>Ga0210011_1003222_pt1 | contig 12651 bp, 4 predicted proteins | sample CryGeymeta201502_FD_183972 | JGI IMG/M metagenome (GOLD analysis project Ga0210011, IMG submission 183972) | Groundwater microbial communities from Crystal Geyser aquifers in Utah, USA - Crystal Geyser metaG 2015-02 (SPAdes) (version 2) | ecosystem: Environmental > Aquatic > Deep subsurface >...
AGCCTAAATCCTCGATCCCATGTTTAGCCATATAGCTAAAGCCTACTTCTAGCCTTCAGAATAGGCTTCATTAGCCATAATACCTCGATCCCATGTTTAGCCATATAGCTAAAACCCATGTTTAGCCTACATACAATTCACAATAGTCGAAAATGACCAAAACCATCATTTTTGATCATTTTTGATAAAAATGACAATTTCATAAAAATGCTTCCATATTCTAGGAATGACATTTATAAAATTACAGATTTATCATTTTTGATCATTTTGATCATTTTGATCATTTTTTGTGATTTCCTTAAGATCTTTGATGATTTTTTAGATCAGAGAGAGAAAATATATCAGTCTAAAACATATTGTTTTAGTTTTAAGAACTTAGGAAATGTTGCTAAAGAAGACAGCCATGAAATAGAGTGTTAGAAAAGCGGTCAACTGCAGATCTCTGCACGAACATGGTGAGCAATAAACCATATCTGTGTTCTCTTAATCTGAAAACATCAGATTTTACAGCAGTATCAGACTCTTGCTTGTAGTCACCAATTAAAGAATAAACCCTGAATGATAAAGATCTAAACATATTATCTAATGATTTTGCTCCTACACGTGAAACAGACTTCTCAATAGATATAGCAGGACAACAACCAAGCCCGAATAGAGAAACATCTAAATATAATTGGCCGTCAGTAATAGATATAACATTAGTCGCTATGTAAGCAGATAAATCATTACTCAAAGTCTCAATAACAGGTAAAGACAATAAAGAACCTAAAGATAATGAATGGGATAAACAACAAGACCTCTCAAGTATTCGTGCATGAAGATAAAATACATCTGAAGGAAAAGCTTCTCTGCCAGCAGGTTTCTTAAGATACAAACATAACTGCCTGTAGGCAACAGCATGCTTAGAAAAGTCATCATATGAAGCATGACAATGATTACCAGAATTTCTATATAACTCAGAAATAGAAGTAGCAGTCAACGGACTTATGAACTGTGCAGACATCGTAAACGTTACAGCAGCTAAAACAAAAATAGTAAATCAACCTATCATATTGTAAGCCAAATTATAAAATGAACGTAAAGATGAAGAAACCCTCTGACCTATTGCAGATAAATTGGCTAACATACGCTTTCGATCAGGTGAATAACCATTACGAAAACATTGCGAGTGAACAGAAGCACAAATAAGCTGAGTTTTACCTGTTTGGCGATCTCCAATAACAAGTTCACGCTGACCTTGAGCAACAGGAAAAAGAATATCTGTGAGTCTGTAACCTGTATGTATACCTATGAAACGTCTTGATCGGCTTTGAATTGGTGGAGAAGAACCATCTAAACTAACTTCAATTAACAAACTAAATGGAAAAACCCTAAATCATCTAGAAACCATAAATAACTGCAAAAACCTAAAATCGACCTATAACATCTATTGCTATATAAAGGGTTTGTGAAAAACACACAATATGCAAAGTATAAGATCTACCTAAATTATAAAACAAAAAAAGAAGAGAGATCGTCTAAAATCGTCGATTTTGTCAAAATATCACAAAATCTCATAAAGTTTTTCACAATACTATAGCACATTGTAGGAGAATTTAGAAAAATAGATAAATTGTAAAATTCAAGATTTAGAGAAATCCAGGAAAATCGTCATTTTTAGACGATTTCTACGATTTTAATACGTATTAAAATCGTGAAAAATCGTGAAAAATCGTCTAAAATCGTCTAAAATCGTCAATTTTGCCAAAATCTCATAAAATGAGATAAAGTTTTAAAAGTACTGTAGCACATTGTAGGAGAGTTTTATAAAATCCATTTCATGGATTTTAAGGATTTTGGCAAAATTCTAGAGTTTTAAACTACAAAAACACGAAAATTACAAAATTCATCAAAAAAACGTCGTTTTTTGACATTTAAGGATTTTAGTAAATTTACCAAAAAGGTAAGAAAAGTAGTAAAGTAATAAAAATAAAAAAGTACGATTTTTCAAAAAAATTGAAAATTTTTTATAAAAAAGTGAAATTTTTGAAAATTTTTGAAAAAAAATCACAAAAATCGTAAATTTTTTAACAAAATCATTCAAATATTTTTAAAATCTACAAACCAAGCAATATGCTATAGTAATATAAAAGAATATAAACATAATTTTAACAATTTTACATATTTTACTAAAAATCGTCAAAAATCGTCAAAAATCGTAAAAAATGAAAAAAATCAAAAAATTCTCTTTTTTAATTTTTTTGATTATCATCTTTTTCTTATTTCTATGATTTTTGTCAAAAAATGGTGATTTTTGTAAAATCGTTTTAACAAAAATCATCATTTTTACAGATATAGGTAAAATAGTAATAAAATAGTCGATTTTTTAGAAAAAACGGTAAAATCGTCAAAAAAGTGAAAAAAGTGAAAAAAACAGTAAAAAAGTTGTAAAAAAACCATACTAGAAGCTGATAGGTAAAAACACGATTTTGGCCATTTTCGACCCTACTTTACCTTGTCCCAGAGACCGTCTGACCACTTTTTGACCCTAAAATCGACAAAAAGTCGAAGGGTACCCCCTTCGACATTTTTACGATTTTCACGATTTTAATACGTATTAAAATCGTAGATAATACAGTATAAAACGACCGATTTTGGCCAAAATGGCCATTTTAGAGATAGACTCCATACAGACATTAAGTGACAGACTAGGACAATATAAGGTCTAAAGGAAAGATCTTTAAGACAAGATTTAGAGAAATCCAGGAAAATCATGGAAAATCGTCATTTTTAGACGATTTCTACGATTTTAATACGTATTAAAATCGTGAAAAATCGTGAAAAATCGTCTAAAATCGTCAATTTTGCCAAAATCTCATAAAATGAGATAAAGTTTTAAAAGTACTGTAGCACATTGTAGGAGAGTTTTATAAAATCCATTTCATGGATTTTAAGGATTTTGGCAAAATTCTAGAGTTTTAAACTACAAAAACACGAAAATTACAAAATTCATCAAAAAAACGTCGTTTTTTGACATTTAAGGATTTTAGTAAATTTACCAAAAAGGTAAGAAAAGTAGTAAAGTAATAAAAATAAAAAAGTACGATTTTTCAAAAAAATTGAAAATTTTTTATAAAAAAGTGAAATTTTTGAAAATTTTTGAAAAAAAATCACAAAAATCGTAAATTTTTTAACAAAATCATTCAAATATTTTTAAAATCTACAAACCAAGCAATATGCTATAGTAATATAAAAGAATATAAACATAATTTTAACAATTTTACATATTTTACTAAAAATCGTCAAAAATCGTCAAAAATCGTAAAAAATGAAAAAAATCAAAAAATTCTCTTTTTTAATTTTTTTGATTATCATCTTTTTCTTATTTCTATGATTTTTGTCAAAAAATGGTGATTTTTGTAAAATCGTTTTAACAAAAATCATCATTTTTACAGATATAGGTAAAATAGTAATAAAATAGTCGATTTTTTAGAAAAAACGGTAAAATCGTCAAAAAAGTGAAAAAAGTGAAAAAAACAGTAAAAAAGTTGTAAAAAAACCATACTAGAAGCTGATAGGTAAAAACACGATTTTGGCCATTTTCGACCCTACTTTACCTTGTCCCAGAGACCGTCTGACCACTTTTTGACCCTAAAATCGACAAAAAGTCGAAGGGTACCCCCTTCGACATTTTTACGATTTTCACGATTTTAATACGTATTAAAATCGTAGATAATACAGTATAAAACGACCGATTTTGGCCAAAATGGCCATTTTAGAGATAGACTCCATACAGACATTAAGTGACAGACTAGGACAATATAAGGTCTAAAGGAAAGATCTTTAAGACAAGATTTAGAGAAATCCAGGAAAATCATGGAAAAATCGTCATTTTTAGACGATTTCTACGATTTTAATACGTATTAAAATCGTGAAAAATCGTCAAAAATCGTCTAAATCAGCTAGAAACCATAAAATGTCTTCCTAAAGTTTAACAAACAATCACGTTAAGCTATATATTATAGGGCCTATATGAATATAATAAAACACATAATTCAAAATATCTGTAATTTAATCAAAAATCTACGATTTTTAGATAAATCGTCGATTTTCGGTTTTTACAGGTAAATACATGAAAAATGGCAATATAGGCAAAATAGGCTAAAATGGCCAAAAACGGCCAAAACAGGTAAAACAGTCAAAACGGCTAAAATAGACAATAATACATAAGAGAATCCCATATTAACTGGCTTATTATAATGAAATAGAGAGAATGGCTAAAATGGTCATTTTAGAGATTTTGGTCGATTTTGTAATAAAATAATTACTGAAAAACCCCTATAATTAGATAAATCGTTAATATAGCCTAAAACAATCAATGATAAAAGCCTATATTACCTGTTACTAAATAGTAAAATCTTAAATAATTGAGATTTTAGCTATTTTGATAGATTTTAACGATTTTCAAAAATGTAGGGAAATATATGAATTTCGGCAATTTTGCCAAAATGACCGAAAATCAACGATTTACCATTAAAAACCCAAATTACAGTAAAATACCAGTAAAATACCATAAAAGAGCCTTACATTTACTTTATCTTTATATAGAAATACTTAAAAATCAGAGATTTTAGATTAAAAATGGCCATTTTTGACCAAAATCCGGAAATTTGCGAATAGATCCAGCCAGTTAAATCGAAAAATAAAGAAAAATTGTGAAAACGGCGCATGATCATAAGCTAAAGTTGCTATGTTAATCTGGGATTAGCAGGCTAGTCCCAATTAACATAATATATTAATCGATGATTTAATATATTGAAAGACCGAAATTTTATGAAATTGTGTCATTTCCAGAAATCTGAAAATTGACACTTTTCTTGTAGTTATATTTTTACTAAGTATACTCTTTAGAGAGCCGTATACTTAGTAAAGTATTAACTATTTATTTATTTATATTAGTGTCAATCGAACGTATGATCCAAGCCTTTAGTGCGCAAGACATACACATTGATTAAAAGAGGGGCAATCTATCTTTTTTTGCATCAGCTGCCAGCAGGCTTGAAAATTTTTATAAACAACTTTTTTAGAAAAGTTGTTTTAAAAATTACATATTTTTTCATATTTTGATGATTTTTTTAACATTTTGACACTTTTTGAAGATTTTTTAAATCTGAAAAATTGTCAAAATTAATTACAATATGAAAAGCAAAGATGCATAGATAGATCTAAAATAGAAGATAAGTTACACGAGCCAGTAAAAATCTTCTATTAGGCTTGGATGTCTAAAGGAGTTTTCGACAGATACGTCCCAACCACCGTTCATTCGTTAAAACATAGCTTTTAACATCAATCACTGAAATATTAAGAGCTTTCATCGTCTAATTATGAACTGACTTAAAAACTCTATTAGAGATATTCTCAGACTAAACTTTAACTAATAAATCTACAGAACGCTATAATCAAGATTCGCAGGACTGTATTATGTACTCCTTCAACTAAAGAAACGTATTATAAATCAATACTATGTTTGTTTATAATAATTCATTTCTTAATGTCTTGGCATAATCGATTTATTGAGGTGTTTACTTGAGCTAAAGTTATTTTTTGTTGTAGGGTTATAATTCTTAGCAAGAACTACTGTTCCAATTAATTCTCAAGAAACTCAATCAAATGATAATATTGAATGTAAGACCTCAATCTAACTCGTTGGTCTCAAGACCACCCTAGATACATGCAGGCCCAAAAAAATTCGTTATTTTCAATCCAAGCATTGGATCTGATCTTCGCTTTTCGATACTTGACAATCTAGTGATACATAACTAAATTAATCCTTTACTAACTAACCAGAATAGCTAAAGACTTCATAACACAACTTGTTATCATTAGACCAGTTAGAACAAGTTGCTATCTGTAATACTGTGATCTTAGATTTATCACAGTAGAACTGACAGTCTTATCTATTTACAATAGTTAACGTAAACGATTAATTTGAGAAGACACTGTCTCCAAAGTTTGATAACTAACCAGAATATCTTTTTATATTGTCCATAATTTGTTACTGATTTTATGCTTAAACACAAATTACTAAACATAGCATTGTGACTATTTACCAAAAGGTTGCTTCACAATGCTACTGTCAATTGCAGATATTTACAATATTTAGCTCAAACTCTCCCGACAGATAACACGATTCTAAATTACAATCTCTTAAGAATGTTGCACTATGTTATTAAACAAACTACGTATTCTTAGAATAACTAGTTCCTAAACAAACCTTATTCAATCTCCATTGAAATTGAGACTTGCGCAATAATTCCTCATTTCTATACTATAAATGACAAAGTTTGAACATCATAATGCTTCAAAATAGTGATTAGAATAATCCTTAAGTAAATGATGGCTGGAAAGAACTCAGAAGTATAAATAACAATAATACTGTTGAGAAAGATATAACTATTGTTCAATTATTCGTTTCATTAACGTAACACTTCAATACGACTGCTACTGACAACGGGACTGCTCATACGTGGTCAAGTATTACCAATAACCGAAACACCCGTTGCATTACGTCATATTCACGAATAATAAACAATACCAATTCATTCTAAATTAGTTTATTGTTATGCTCACTAATCTGTCTAAACAACAACAATACTGAAGAGCAAGATATAACTATTAGTCAATTATTAGTTTCATTAATGTAACACTTCAATACGACTGCTACTGACAACGGGACTGCTCATACGTGGTCAAGTATTACCAATAACCGAAACACCCGTTGCATTACATCATATTCACTAATAATAACTAATACCAATTCATGCTCTATTAGTTAGTTGTTATTCTAACAAATTCCGTTCTTTAGCTATATCATAAAATCTCGGATTATTCTGATAACGTAAAGAATCTGAAACTATGATATCTAAGATAAGTAAATTGTCTAAATCTAAATCCATTAAACTAAGTGATTTAGATACTAACACAATTCATCTCTATACATTATATATCAATAGTATCATAATCTCAGATTATAATTTTATAAAATTAGAGTCTATAAGATACTTAAAATTACATTCAATCCCTAAATTAACAACAATACTGAAGAGCAAGATATAACTATTGTTCAATTATTCGTTTCATTAACGTAACACTTCAATACGACTGCTACTGACAACGGGACTGCTCATACGTGGTCAAGTATTACCAATAACCGAAACACCCGTTGCATTACGTCATATTCACGAATAATAAACAATACCAATTCATGCTCTATTAGTTAATTGTTATTCTAACAATTCTTTTCATTTCTTAAATCTCATAATCTACATTTTATTTTAAAGATTATAATATTTTAAATCATATTATGATTTTCTAAACTGTTAGAGAACTCAGAACCTTTCATACTTCTTCGAATCCCTAATCAATCATCTGGCTGACGGCATATCTCTGTAAATCTTCTCAGAGTTTAAACTTCTCTACCTAAATTTTTATTAATAGTTCTCGTCTATCTTCTGCAGAGACATTTAAAAACTAAAAATAAATTGTCTAAATCTAAATCCATTTGTCCAGTAAATGAAGCTAAGTGATTTAGATACTAACACAATTCAATTTTTACATATCATACATACCTCATTATCATATATTCCTCGAATATTGAAAATTAGCAACCATCTAATTTAATTATTGCTCTTAAGCTCCGGAACACCAATAATGTCAAAACATACTATTAAAGGAAATCTCTAATAGCGAGAACCTTTAAATTACCAATTACATACTAGCTTTGCCCATCTAATTAAGCTCAACGAGAGGCACCGTCTCGCTGGATCTAAATTATTGCTCGGTAAAACTACCTGAAATTTTATTAATTGACTGGCTAATTATTTAAATCTATTCGCTATAAATAATGAACTACAACCCTACAACTGCAAACCTAAAATAGTCTGTGAGTTAATATACGCCACAATCATATACGGCCCGACGACTCGAAAGACATAATATTTCTTCCTCGAAGTTGACACCATCACTCTATTATACATTGCATAACTTCAACGCAGCTACCGGCTAATACTTACACCGAAAAGTGCTGCTCTATATTAAATTTAGGCTACGCTAAATCTTAATAACGTGCTTATTTACATATAACTTGTAAATTATCACTCTAGAACCTGTCCAAACAAAGCAAGAGTCTTATTAGATTATATAGCGCCGACTCTACAAAAAAAGGAAATACCGGAACAGTCCCCTCTTGTAAATTTAACTACCCAGAAAATTTCCAATTCACCTGCTTAGATGGCTAACCATTGTGGAATAGGGCTCTGTAAGTGGTTGCCTGCCTCCCCCTTTACTAGTGTCACTCTCTTCGATATCAGAACTCACTACCTGACGGGAAGTACGTAAGTCTCATAAATGTTAATGTTATTAAAATCATGAGCTGAATACGACTCTGATAGTGAGTTTTGCACCTGTCGACCGGGTGAATAATTTGAATCATGAACTTTACTCAAATTACTTAACTTGTCAGACAGACTTCTCATTACAAATATAATCACTCTCTCCCCCTCTCGAAGAAAAATCTATTATTAAAATAATATAGATTTTGATTATATTTGATAATTTAAGTCGTGAGTTCTTCAAACTTGTTCCTTACCACGCTAAACGGTTGATATTTGATTTTATCACGCTAATGCTCGGATTATATCGTTGAGCTTAAAATCAAGTGCTCAGGCCTGTTCCTAAGTACCCGGAGGCTATTTGTATACATTGTCTCTTAGTTATTTACCAAGATTACTTTCAAAATGTAGGAAACTGATGTAAACACTCTAATTAATATTATCTCTGCTATAAGATAAAAGGTTATTAGAGTCTGTTTCAGCGACCATTTCATGCCGGCAATAGCTTCGCAAGCATAGTATACTAATCTAATATAAATAAAGATTTGAAGGAATCTCTTAAACATTAGTAGTATAGTTTTAGAAGGCACTTAACTAATTATTGCTGATTTTATTATTAGTTTCATTAACGTAACACTTCAATACGACTGCTACTGACAACGGGACTGCTCATACGTGGTCAGGTATTACCAATAACCGAAACACCCGTTGCATTACGTCATATTCAACAATAATAAACATCAACAAAAGTGTTAGTACCTTGCATCAATTTATTCCTAGATACATTTCAAGTTCTTAATTTGGTAAATTATTCAACTTCAATTTACAAATATCACTTTCCGACTGCTATTCTGCATATATTGAACTATAACTATAAATACCTAGTTAGTGTCTACTTCGATAGTTAGCTTTTAAGTTCGATAAACTTAAAATCGTAACAGTCGGTATCCAAATTAAACAACGTTCACACACTACTGTAACTTTTGTTCCATAGATTACCGTGATTACATCAGTACTACAAGATGTAATAAGAGCTAATTACTTACATTTAAAGCTATTTATATGTATATACTCCTAATATATCATATTTTTTGATAACTAATCCTAACAACTACAGTAAACCTTAATAATATTATATCTAACATTGTAAAATTGTATCCTACCACAATAGAAAACATTTAGAACCTATTCTATTTATCTCAGCAGTAAGATAAATATATGTGTTATAAATAATACCCATTATACAGTGTTATGATATAATTTAATTATTAAGCAAGTACTTGTTTATTCCTTACGGATTAGTTAATAAATTTAATTCAATTACTTCCCTGATTCATTATTATATACTCTCGTTATAATAACTAATCATTTACCACTAGGGTCCTTTAATTCTTCAAAGTAAAGGATCTTAACTTGCCAGACATACTTTTAACCCCACACTCATATCAAATACAATAAAAACCTTTAGTGATTTTGATTACATTTGATGTGTCTTTACAATTAAGAATTCGATTTCACCTCGTCCTCAGATTCCAGATTCTATACATGATCACACTCGGCAAAATCCTATCATTAACTCTCATTTACTCCTAGATTTGTGTTCAATTAAAACACATCACTATAAAAGTTAGGTATATTTATGATTAAATAAATATATCCTGGAAACTTTTCTTTCAAAAGTTAGTAGACTGTGTTACTAACTTGCAGAATCCTTATTACAACTGCTACTAGAAACAACTAGATACTATTATTAAGGTTCCATTCGTTCTTAATAAAATGTGTAAACTGTTATTATTAAGGTTCCGTTCGTGCTTAATAATAATCAATAATCTAGTTGTTTGTTTCTGAACTATTAAAACTGTAATTAAAATAACAGTACTAATAACGTTGCTTCTATAAAGATGAGATACTATTATTAAGGTTCCGTTCGTTCTTAATAAAATGTGTAATATGTTATTATTAAGGTTCCGTTCGTGCTTAATAATAATTATAATAATCTCATCATTTGTTTCTAAACTATTAGAACTGTGATTAAAATAACAGTACTAATAACGTTGCATTATAGCATGTCTAGTATATGAACGATATTCTACAAATCTCATCATTACTCAAGCTACTGATTGAAAATCCCGCCACGATGTTTTCTCTCAGATACGGCTGTGTAGCATATAAATAAGCTATAAGTGTAAACACCAGCCTTTATATAACGAAGATAACTGTGACAATGTCCTACTATAGACTAATAGTTCTCCCCCTCTAGAAGATAAACTAAATCCCTTGGAATATTAGTTTCTCTATATAAGTCTATAATAGTCAATTGCTACAGTTAGTGTATACTTCTATTATCTTTAAATTACTTTTAATGTTTTAAACTTAAAGTCTAAATTTAAATTTACTTAATAATCTATGATTATATAATTAAAATATTTATATTTTTATTATCAAAACACAATCGTCCTAACAGATAGTATCCGTCTTCAATCAACATACAATAGGTGCTAACTTGGAAGTAAAGAAAATAAATATATTTTCTATGCTATATAAAACTAATGAAGTTATTCATGAGTAATATTTTGATACTCATTTCTTGAGATTATAGAATTTGACAGGTTGGTCGGTTCCGTATCACTATAGAAGACCAAGTCAAATTAAATAATTCTTAACAAATAAGGAATTTCAATTAGAAGCATGCTAACAAATTGAAATTCGTTGAAATGAGTTATTGACTCAAAGATCGTAAAATAGGAATCCTATCCTCCGATCATGAGCAATACTATTTCTCCATGAATTGCTGATATAAGGTTTTGTATAGTTAGAAATACAGTATTTCTTACTTACTAAGACAAAAATGTTTTTTAACGCGCCCACGACACACGCAGGTGTAACGAGGCTAAATCAAAAAACTACAGAAATGAGAACTCTATCCATCGAGAAAACAACTGTCCATCGTCAAACCGGCAAAATCGAAAACCATCTTTTCCCCTATAATCCCCTGTAAAACCGTTATATAATCATATCCATAGTAAAAATCTCCTTGATGATTTTGACCAAAATGACCAAAAAAATCATAAAAAATCTACTTTTCTACAAGATTTAGATCTAATAATCCCGCCAATGGACAAACGAGATCCTCGATCATAAGCTAAAAGGTGAGTCGTTCCTAAGTTTTGTTGGCAAGTGACCTAACCTTTACGAGAGCTGCATCAATCATAAAGTGGCCGGGTTGCTGGATTCGAGAGCTGGTTCCTTCATTCCAAGCATATAGTTTTTTGACATAAACCTATAGCCATAACTGCGGATACCCATCGTCTATACCAAAAGACGACCCCATTCACAATAACAGGTACATCACTGTTAACGAATTCCGAATGAGCTACCATTTAAGGTAGGAACTAAGACACTGTCACGTAGCACCATCCAGTAGCTAAGATATAGGAACTAAGTCTATATCTAATAGTGTACTATAGGGTCGTGAACCCCTATAGTCACGGTCATACGACCACGAGTCTAACGTTCCTCGTAAACAGACTAAACAAAACTAAACCAGAAAGGTTGCCATAGACTTGGTCTTCGTCTATAACAGGACGTACACTAATGCTTACGTCCGTCGGGTTCAAAGTCTCAGGACCAGTAACCTGAGCTGCATTCCCGTAACAACATCTAAAAAGACGATTCAGAAGAAATGTGACATCTAATCAAATACCAAAACTATAAAAACTAACTCAGATGGATGCCATAGACTTGGATTTCTGTCTATAACAGGACGTACACTAATGCTTACGTCCGCAGGTTCAAAGTCTCAGGCCCATTATCCTGATCTGCAATCCTGTATAACATCTAAAAAGACGATTCAGAAGAAATGTGACATCTAATCAAATTACCAATAGTGTGAAACTAAAGGTAAAAGCCTATTTATAGGCATAAAGATATATAAATATATCTTTATATATCTAATAAATACATAATTTATTAGATAAACTCGTAAATTGTTGATTTTATAAGATCTCTGTTAAAATGACTACTTATTAGCTTAAGTTCAATAATATAAACTACTGAATCTAGAAAATATCCTGTTTTTGGTCATTTTTTGATGATTTGACCATTTTTGACAAAATCACTAAATTCACAAAAACGCTTCCATGTTTTAGGAATGACATCCTAAAAATCACAGATTTAGAGATTTCTGTCATTTATCAGTTTTTGATCATTTTTTGATCATTTTTGATGATTTTGTCAGTTTTGTCATTTTTGATAAAACTGCTAATTCTAAAAAAACGACTCC
>Ga0210011_1003231_pt1 | contig 12637 bp, 9 predicted proteins | sample CryGeymeta201502_FD_183972 | JGI IMG/M metagenome (GOLD analysis project Ga0210011, IMG submission 183972) | Groundwater microbial communities from Crystal Geyser aquifers in Utah, USA - Crystal Geyser metaG 2015-02 (SPAdes) (version 2) | ecosystem: Environmental > Aquatic > Deep subsurface >...
TAGCCACCAGGATTGGTACATTGCGTAGCTGTCAATTGGCTTCCGAAGAACCCATCGCTATCATTATCTACAGCCAAGTACCACACGGTATTTGGGTTGATGGCATCGTTGGCATCATCGCAATCTGTATTATCGGCAACATAGCCTACTGGTTGCGATACTGCTAATTGACTTACAGCAGGATTACCGAATGTGTCACTGTCAGAATCTTGATACCAGGTTGTTAATGCCCCATTGATTATATTGATTGAGTAATCTTCAACTTCTCCAAAATCAAAACTACCACATGACGAAGGAGAAACATTATAACGTAAAATAACTCTCATTCTGGTAGTGCCTAGAGATGCTGTATTAGGAATGGTTATGTTAGTAGAAACAGGAGTTGTTTGGTTTGATGGGCTATTTAATATCCTCTCGGTAACATCATCAAAAACACCATCTTTATTATAATCAATCCAAGCGGCTATGGCTTCATTAAAAAGGGTTCCTGACCATACTTTGGTTACAAAAATATCATAAGATGCATTTTTAATTACATTGGTTGAAATTGTTGAAGTAAAGTCTGAGTAACCACCTGTACCTGCATTTGTTGTATTATTAATTGTGCCAAAAGTAACATTTCCAATGTATTCATCATTTGTGCTATTTCCATTAGCAGTGCAATAACTTACTGCTAGTGTTGAAAAACTTAATGAGCTGGAGTAAGCAGAGTTGTTTGTACCACAATTAGATCTTACTTGAATTTCATAATTTGTAGATGCTGAAAGTGTAGTTAGATTATTGTTTGTTGATGACAAGCCAATGATATCTGTCCAAGCTGTTTCCCCAACGATTCTATATCTAATATCGTATGTGGCCGATGGAATATTATTCCAAGAAATGGTAGCTGTTGACGCGGTAATTGATGAGGCATTTAAACCTATAGGAACAGATGTTTCACAAGGAATTTGTACGCTTATAATTTTAAAATCGTCAATAAAGAAACCATCAGAAGTTGTTGAGTAGTTTTCAGATACGTTTAGACCATCTGTTCTAAAGTTAAATCTAATTTTGACGTTGTTTGAATTAAGCAGAGAAAGATAATTATCGTCGATCACAATTTCTTCCATGACCCAGTTATCCATTCTGTCACCATCATATATTTGACCAGCGCTATTAGCCTGAAAATTTGCATATGTTGCACTTTTATTATCATGACTGGTTGTTGCGCTAGTAGCCTCTGGTTTTGTGTAATTTCCTTTTAAGGATATCCAACTTGAACCACCATCAGGAGAGCCTAATACTTCAACAAAGTCATAATTCCTTTCAATATCCCATTTTGTATAAAATTGAATTAAAACTTCGGTGGAATTTGAAAAATCATAACTATTAGTTGATGTTAATGTCTTAGTTATATTATTAGAATAAGTTCCTGTGCTTAAAGCGTTTGAACCAGAGTAAGCATCTGCAGTTGTGTTTATCCAACCACCAGATTGTGTCCAACCAGTTAAACCGTTAGTGTCCGGAGTATGATTAAATAAAAGAGTTGGTTGATAATACTTTTCAAAATCAGCTTCATAAATAATGCCATTATCATTAGATAATTTTACATTATATCTAATTTTTTCGTTAGCATTGATACCAGGATTTAACTGTAATGTAGCAGTGACTGTTCTTTGTTCAAGAGCATTCATTCCTGTTTGTGTAGAAGGAGATAAAATGCTAACAATGTTTGATGATATTGGAGTCACAGTTAATGTAAAGTTACTTGCTGTTTGACCAACACGTTCAATACCAAAATCTAAATTTGCTGTTGTGCTTGTAATAATACTTTGTGTTAAGTCATGTAGTTTAGCATATTTTCCGCCGTGATAAGCAGTTCCTAATGAAATTCTCACAGACTGTTTTGCTATTGGAACTATTAGGGAAGGCGTAGGCCAAAATCCTGAACTTCCATGTTCTGGTGTGGTACCTAATATTCCTTGACCAGATCCAAAAGAACCATTACCATCTGGAACAGGTGGGTTTATACCATCATCATAGCTACCTGCCATCCAATCGTCAGGCAAACCATTAGACTCATAAAAAATAGTAGCTCCGTATAGGTATCTATTATATCTGGTCATTTCTTCATGCCATTTATAAAACTCATCTTCTCTTCCAGAACTTTTTGTAGGAATACCGCCATATGGATGTGGAACAGAATTAGCATAAGAGTGATTCCAAACAGACGTTTTAAAATTTCTGTTTAAAATAAAATCTACCATTATCTGTGTTTCAGGCTCTGAAGCTCTACTTGGTCCTCTATAAGTACCAGATGATGGTGTTCCTGAAGATCCAATATTATTATAACCCCAGAAATAATCAAAGTTTCTATTTAAATCAACACCTCTATCAACAGAAGTGTTTCCAGTTCCACCTGTAAGGGGTCTTAGGTTTTTACGTTGCATACCACCACCACTTGAATTTATGTGCTCATTCCATCTTAAACCATCAGGATTAACCACGGGAACAAAGTATAGTTCATTATTATCTACAAGTTCTTTAATGGCAGAATTTGTATTGTAATTTTCAATAAGATACCACATAAAGTAAATGTTGTTCATTAAAGCACTTACTTCTCTAGAGTGTATCATAGAGGTAAACAACATTTGTGGTTTGGTGTTTTCAGGAGAACCAGATTCATTTCCGGTAATTCTAACATAATAAATAGTTTCTGGATTCCAGCGTGTTGTTCCTTGTCCAACATAAGTTAAACCATTATTTGTTATGGTGTTTGCAGGATTTCCCCATGTTTTTTGACTAGTTGGTGAAGCATCTTGTTTAACAGATACTATATTTAAACCATTGTTAACCGAGTAGGTGCGCATTTCATCTAACTCAGCTTTCATTTGGCTAAGGGTTAAACAACCACCCATACTTCCCAAGTTAAAATTAGTAGGCGTTACCCAATCAACTTCTGCACTACCAGTGTACTGTAGATAGTTATCTTTAATGGTGTTAGTAACTGTTTTTTGAGTTTTAGTGACAGATTTGCCTCTGTTTAATTTGCTAATAGCTTTCTCAAGTTTTAAATCTGAATTCGCTTTAGGTAAATCATTTATAGCTCTTTCTTCATAAAATGAACTCAAGTTTTCTATTTTAGTTACGTAAGGAATCCCTAATTTATCTAGTTTATTAATTTCATCATCAGATAATTCTATCTGTACGCCGTTTTCCTTAAAAACAGCACCACAGTGTAAATCAACTCCAATTTTCATGAGTTCAGTTAAAGTTGATTGAGAAGTATTTTGAACAATAATTCTTTTATAAATTTCTTGGGAAAAACTTAATTGTGTTAGTGAGATAACAAATAAGATAGCTAGTGTAATTTTTTTCATGAGATTTGAGTTAAAAGCAATTTATGGAGCGAATATAAAAATTTGTTTTAAAAAAACACTGTGAAATGCAAAAAAAATCGACAAAGTGTATAATATTTTATTTTTATGTAAATTAAATACTACTTTATACTTTCGTTATTAAAAGTTTTTTAGCTATTTTTTTAATGGGAACATAACTCAAAAAATTTAATAAAGGGTTTTCTTAAAAATTGGAAGGGTAGCTTTTCTTAATCGATAATTACTGACCATTAAATTATTTCAGCAAATAATTAATTGAAATTACTTATTTTGCAGTTATTATTTTCAGTCTCACTTATTTTGGGTATTTAAAAAATAATCAAGTAATCATAAATAATTTTTGAGTTCATGAGTATAAAATATGGTTTATTCACATGTCTTTTTATCATAGTTTTTGCGTGTAAAAATTCATCAAAAACCAACAAAGAGTCTGTAATAACTAACGGCACTGAAGTTAGTAACATAGAGAAGTACCGCCCTCAATTTCATTTTACACCGAAAGTAAATTGGATGAATGACCCAAACGGATTGGTTTTCCAAAACGGTAATTATCACCTGTTTTATCAATATTATCCAGACAGTACTGTTTGGGGACCCATGCATTGGGGACATGCCAGAAGTAAAGATTTATTACATTGGGTTCACAGACCTATAGCCTTATATCCAGATAGTCTTGGGTATATTTTTTCAGGAAGTGCGGTTATAGATAAAAATAATACTGCGGGATTTGGTAAAGATGCCATGGTAGCCATTTATACATATCACGACCCTTTAAAGGAAAAAGAGGGCAGTATTTTATTTCAAACTCAAGGAATAGCCTATAGTAATGATGAAGGAGACACATGGAAAAAGTATGAGAACAATCCAGTGATAGAAAATCCTGGAATAAAAGATTTTAGAGATCCCAAGGTTTTTTGGAATGAAGAAAAGGCAATCTGGCAAATGGTTTTGGTAGCTAAAGACCATGTTCAATTTTATGAGTCTTATAATTTAAAAGAATGGAAAAAAATCAGTGATTTTAGAATTGATGATCAGCCGCCGTTAGGTGTTTGGGAATGTCCGGATTTATTTAAACTAAACGTTGAAGGCTCTCAGGAAGAAAAGTGGGTGCTAATAATAAGTCATGGCACTGGGGCGCCAAATGGAGGTTCTGGAACCAGATATTTTATTGGAGATTATAACGGTACAACCTTTACTACCAATCAAAAAGAAAGTCTGTGGATTGATTATGGAACCGATAATTATGCTGGTGTAACCTTTAATAATGAACCTAATAATAAGCGAATTTTTATTGGCTGGATGAGCAATTGGGATTATGCCACCACTACACCAACAGTATCTTGGCGAAGTGCTATGACCTTACCCAGAGAACTTTCAGTTATAAAAGAAGGGGAAATGTTTTATTTAAAAAGCTCATTAATTGAAGGATTAAGTAGTTTGGCCAAGAGTATTTCAAAAGTGGAAGTAACAGGCAATATTCCTTACCATTTTAAATATGATAACCTTCAATCAAGTATCATTACGTTCGATGCTGAAGTCCAAGAAAAATTGCTTATTACTTTTTCTAATGATAAAAAGGAGTCCTTTCATATAAGTTATAATAAAAAAGATGGGGGTATTAAATTAGACAGGAGCCATTCCGGACAGATTGATTTTAGTGAAAAATATCGGTCAAGTTCTAAACAAACCATGCATATAGGTTCTAAAGATAGCTTATCGTTTAAAATAGTGTTAGACGCTTCATCTATTGAGATTTTTATCAATAATGGTCGATTTGTCATGACCAATCAAATTTTTCCTAATGAACCTTTTAATAATTTTGAAATCGTTCCAAAAGAGAATGTAAAAATCAATAATTTTAAAATTCAAAGATTGCGAAAAAGCATTTGATAATATATAAAAGGATGGCTAGAATAACTTGTTTTGGAGAAGTTTTATGGGATGTGTTTCCAACCCACGAAAAAATTGGTGGTGCACCATTAAATGTAGCATTAAGATTAAATTCATTTAACCATGAAGTTTATATGATAAGTGCTATAGGAAAAGATAAAAGAGGAGAAACCCTTATAAATTACATAACTGAAAGTGGATTATCTAAAGCCTATGTTCAAATGAATGAAACTTTAGAAACAGGTGCAGTGCAAGTGAGTTTGAATGATAAAGGTTCTGCCTCTTATACCATAGAATTTCCACGAGCTTGGGATGCCATTCAGTTCAATGATGACTTAAAAGCTTTGGTTTTAAGTTCTGATGCTTTTGTTTTTGGTAGTTTGGTTGCTAGAGATGATACCTCAAAAAAGACCTTATTTGAGTTAATTGAAGCCTCTCAATATGCTATTTTCGATTTAAATTTAAGACCACCACACTATACAAAAGAACTTTTAATACATCTTATGAATAAAGCTGATTTTATTAAGTTTAACGATGAAGAATTGTATGAGGTTAGTGCATATTTAGGATCCAAATATTTATCAATGGAACAAAATATACGTTTCATTTCTGAGGTAACCAACACAAAACATATATGTGTTACCAAAGGAAATCATGGTGCGGTTTTATGGTACCAGGATACTTTTTATTATAACAGCGGTTATTTAGTAAAAGTAAAAGATACGGTTGGAGCAGGAGACTCCTTTCTTGCATCATTAATCAGTCAATTACTCAATAAAGTAAATCCACAGGATGCTATCAATTTTGCTTGTGCTGTAGGGGCTATGGTTGCAAAAAGCGAAGGTGCAAACCCAAAGATTACACTAAAAGAAATAGAATCTTTTATGAATCCAGAATCATAAATTTCTCATAAGAGATTTAACCAGATGGATATTTAAAAAGGGCTTGTTAATTTTGCCCTTTTTTAAATCCATAAAGGTTTTGTTTAATAAAATCATGAGGAAATTTATCATCACCTTTAAATCCTATTTCAACAGTACCACTATCTTCTGGAATATAATTTGTTTTAAAGATATAATCCCAAAGACTTAAACTAATGCCATAATTTACCCCATAAGATCCTTTAGGTAAGGTATAAGCATGATGGTATAAGTGCATGACCGGGTTGTTGAAAATATACTTCAGTGGTCCATAGGTAATTTTAATGTTTGAATGATTTAGGTGGCCAATAGCAATGGTAATAAAGTGAATAATATAAGCCTGATTAGGTTCAAAACCTCCAATGATCATTACACCAAACGTTTTTAGTGGTTTATATAACACATTTTCCATCCAATGATATCTCAAGTGAGCAGCAAAGCCCATTTCTTTTACACTATGGTGAACTTTATGAAATTTCCATAAAAATGGATATTTATGTAATAAAACATGGGTAAACCATTGTACAAAGTCTAGAATAATGAAAAACACCAACAGCTGTAACCACATAGCCCATTGTGAAATATCAAAAATTGCCAAGGTTTTTGCCGTAACGTTTAGATCGTTAAAAAGCAAGCCAATGACTTTATAAAATCCACTTATAACAATGGAGAAAGCGAAAAAATTAAAATACATGTAGAAAGCGTCCAACCAAAAATCTTTTCTTATAATGGATTGTTCTTTTCTCCAAGGGAAGGCTATTTCAAAAAGCCAAACAATAACAGAAATAGCGGTAAGCCCCCAAAAATAATTGTTATACCATGGGACTTCAAAAAGTATTGATTTCCATGTCCATTCAAGGGTTCCATTAAAGGCATTAATAAAGGCGTTCAAGTACTTTTCCATAATAATTTAATTTAGGTGTTATAATGTCTTGTTATTTCCAGTTTTAATTCACTCAATCTTTTAATACATACCAATCAATATTTGAAAGGATTTCGCGTCTTCCTTTATCAATAGGAGGATAGTTTGTGGCTAAATAATTGACTATAATTTCTTGATTTTTTCCCAAATCGGGTAAATTTTGGGTTTCTTGCATCCATTTAATGGTAGCATTCCAACGTTCCACATTCATTCTGTTTTGAAGCACTAATTTTGATGAGTGACAGTTTGTGCAATTTCGTACTACAGTCATTAAGCCTTCAGCATCAACAAAACCAGTGCTAACATGGATACCGTTTTCTATTCTATCTGGATCTAATGCTTCTACGGTTGCTATAATTTCTTGTTTTTCTTTGAAACTAAAAAAACTAGGATTGGCCATATAATAAATAAGCAATCCTCCAGTAATGACAAACAGGCTAAATAGTACCAGCAAAAACCGATAAACTTTTTTGACTTGATTATGGAAATCTAATTTTTCTGACATTTACGTTACTTTAATCGCAATTCTATGACAAGCATTGTTTAAATACCCTTTCGGATTCCAGCCCGGCAATAACATAGGTTGAGCTACGCCTTTAGAATCGGTTGCTTTAACCCAAACCTCATAATAACCCGAATCAGGAAAATTTACAGAAGCAGTAAAATGTTGCCATGCGAATCTATTTACTGGTTTTTCAACGATACATGATTTCCAGGTTGAACCAAAATCTATAGAATATTCCATTTTTGAAACTTCTAAATCACCCGCCCAAGCATGTCCTCTTATTTTTAATGCTTTTCCTTTATTTATTATGGCTCCAGATTTTGGGTAGGTTATTAAAGACTTCACAGGCATCGATTCAATAATACACATATTCTCTTCCTTAACCTTTTCTCCTGGCGCTACTGGTTTACAAGGAACCCTGTAGGCATCTCCAGTCATTTTTGGTCCATCATGAACTTTATTTCTAATGCTAATTCTATTAATCCATTTTCCTGAAACCGAAGCCGGCCAACCTCCAGCCACTAAACGAAGTGGATAACCATGAGCTATTGGAATGTCTTCATCATTCATTTTAAAAGCTATTAAGGTTTCATCTTCAAGTGCTTTACTCATTGGGCATCCTCTGGAAATGGGTTCTTTGTTTGGGTCTCTACTTAAATGAATATCGGTTGCATGATAACCAATATAAACGGCATCTTTTTTAATTCCGGCATCTTCTAAAACATCTCTTAAACGAACTCCTGTCCAGTTAGCACAATGTACAGCGCCAACCGTCCATTGATTTCCTTTAGCAGGTGGACTAAATTCACTTCGTCCATTTCCGCCACATTCTATGGTTAATTGATAGGTGTAATGTTTGAATTTTGATTTTAATTCAGAAAGTGTATAGGTCTTTTCTTTAGCAACAGATTCTCCATCTATTTTTAAAACCCAATTTTTAACATCAATATCTTCAGGAATCAAGCCGTTATTTCTAATAAACATGCATGAATTTGGGGTTACCTTATCATCTAATATATGAGCTTGTGCTTCAATATTCCAAGGTTTATCATTAAGAACTATCATGTCCTTGTTCTTATTAAACATTTTATAAGGATCTGGATCCTGCAATGCTAGTGGCACATAGCCATCAAGCATTTTAGAACCAAAAACAATGTTGGATCCAATAAGGGTTGCAAACGAGCCTAGCGTTGCTTTTTTAACAAATAATCTTCTTTTCAAAAGGATAGAATTAAATTAAAAAAATACATAAATTAACACAAATTACGACTTCTAAAATATATGATATGTAACAAATGTTACAAAATTTATAGTCAGTCAATTATATATTGCTACAAACTTAAACTAAATAACATGGAAAAAAATTTTGCAACAAAATTTACCGGATGGGCTTTTGTCTTTGCAGCCCTACTATTATGGTTTGGATGGGCACTTTCACCACATCATGTTGGTGAATATTTTAAAGCTTCAGATTTTGAAGAAATAGGAAAAAATGTTTGGTACTGGATATGGATGTACAGGATTCATATTTTTGGTTGGGTAACCATGGCCATTGCCATATTTGCATTTGTTTCTATGGCTGGAAAAAAACCGTTTGGTGTATTGATATTACCTGGAGCAGGCATGATTGTGGTAGGAACTTTTACCATAGCCATTGCTGCCGCATTTTATTATAACTATGGTGCTTGGGGCGTTGGTCAAACCCTAGGGAAATCTCCCGAAAACATTAAAGAATTTGTTGATGGCACACTTTTTACCAATCAATATGTAACTTGCTTTGTGCGTTTTGGACGTATATTTTCTGGAGTAGGCTTAATATTATTGGGTTTTGGTCTTTTAAAATGGCGAATGCTGAGTAAATGGTTGGGATATTTTACGGTTTTACTCGGACTTTTAGCTATGGGAATTATACTCTCAATTCCAGACAATTTTGAGATATACAAACCTGTTTTTCATGTAAAAGTGGTTTGGTTATTGGCTATGGGAGTTTCTATAATTTCCAAAGGAATTAATCTGTCTGAAACTAAGGCTTAATTCAATTTATGTTTAATGTTAGGCTTAAAAATTTTTATAGTTAAAATTAATAAGACAAAAGACTTGTCCTAAAAGTCGATACAGATTATTTAGGACAAGTCTACTTAACATTATTTTGTAAACGGAACGGCAACACGTGTTGTGCCCCAGCCTAAATGCATGGTCACACCTTTGTCTGCTTCATCAAAAGCAATTGAAAACACATCTAAATAATCCCCGGTAGAAACTGGCACAGATAATCGTGCTACATCATTGGATTCATTGTAAAAATAGGAGCCCCATACATTTAAATCTTTGCTAATTATAGCTGTCCATTTATTCTCGCCTGGGATGGTGTAAAACGTATAAGTTCCAGCTTTAACTGTTGTGGTGCCTAATTTCATGTCAACATAAAGTGTTAATTCTGAGGACTCATTAGCACCAGTTCGCCAAACTTTTCCATTGGGAGCAAGCGTGGCTAAATCTCTGCCATTAAGTTGTGGTCTACTGTAAACAATCTTAATGAGTTTGTTTGAAACATTGTAATCTGATGGAAAAGAAGCAGCATCCATAGGGCTTTTGTCTAAACCTTTAAAATCTTGAGCATTGGTATTAAACGTTAATAACATTAATAAGCAACAAAGGCTTGCTGTGATAAGATTCATTTTTTTCATGTGATATTTTTTATTTTTCTTAAAAATAAATTAAAACTGATATAATTTTCTTAATGTTTTATTAAAAAATTGTGGTAAGTTTAAAACTCTTTATTCTTTTATGAATTTTATAGATTCTCTCATGTAATTATTATGAAAATTCACAAAGTAAGTACCTGAAGCTAAATTGCCAACATAAAAGGAATACTCTTTTTCTGTATTTGAAGTAAGGATAAATTCTCTTGATAATTGTTTTATAAACTGACCATTCATGTTGTAAAGTTCAATAAGAATGTTATCCGCTTTTTCAAAATGAATATTAAATTCTAAATATGATTTTACAGGATTATTTTTCATTGAAATTTTTAATGAAGCCCCTTTCGGATTATAATCAGTATTTGCAGATAAAGTTTCAGTTGTAAATTTATAAATTGAAGTACCAGAGGCATATGCTAATATGTTGTTAATGAATAAAATTCTATTTAGATTGCCTCCAATGTTCAAATTGGTCCAGGTTTGTCCACCATTTAAAGTTTCTTAAAACCTTGTGGTATGTCCGCCCATCCAACCATGGTTTTCATCTAAAAATCCAACGGCTTGAATATCAGTTTCAGAAGCATTAAACGATTGCTAGGTTTGTCCGTCATCAGTTGATTTTATGAGTTTGCCAAGATTTGGTGTTACCGATTCAACAGAGCCAAAAATAACATTATTATTAGCTTCTAAAATCTGTAATTTCCACACATATTCGCCTACAATATTTGAGTTGAATATTTCAGTCCAAGTGAGGCCGCCATCTATCGTTTTTAAAATGGTGGCACCAGTATCATTTCTGCCCGAAACAAAGCCTATGTCTTCGGTTAGAAAATAAATTTCGACAAGGGCATTCGCGTAAGCTGACATATCAATGAATTGCCAAGTATCGCCGCTTTCGGTAGATTTAATAATATGAGCTGGCATAAAATAAGCACCACAGACGTAAACTGTAGAGGTTCCAACAGCATCCAAACCGCAAATAGCTGGAGGATTTGGAGATATGTTTGATACAATAGCCCAAGTCTCTCCACCATCAAGCGTTTTTAAAAAGTCACTATTAAGCGTTCCTAAAAAACCAATATTTTCATTTAAAAATTCATTATTTCTGAAGTAATAATTTTTGCCAAGTTGGGCTTCATTCAATTGCTCAGTCCAATTTTGACCACCATCTACGGTTTTATATACCGCAGCATAATAGCCATTTGCAGCCCAGCCAATCTAATCATTAATAAAGAAAACATCATCAAAACGTTGGTTGTTGGTGTTGGAAATAATATTAGCTAGTGGTTGCCATGTGGCTTGCGCGGTTATATTTAGATAGAAAAGCAGACAAAGAATTGTTAAGAGTTTCATTTTTGTTTGGTTATTTTTTTAATTCATTTAATTGTTTGAAATTCTTGGACATTCCATGTTTCAATTAAAAATTCATTAATGTAACGTGAATAATAGATAATAAAAAGAGTGTTTTTAATTTGTATTAATGACTGATATTCAGTATATTAATAGTATAAAAACACTCAAATGCTTAAAGATAAAGTTACAGAATTCTTTGTGAAATTGGATGATTTTCAGCAAGAATTTACTCAAAACATGGAAAATCATCCAAAATTAGTAGACGCTAAGGTTAAAAGGCGAAATAGAAAGGGCAAATTATCAGATTCTGAGATGATGAGTATCTATCTGCTTTTTCATTTTGGACAGTTTGCAAACTTCAAACATTTTTACCTGCAATATGTTTGCAAGCATTTAAATGACCTGTTCCCTGATTTAGTGAGCTATGAACGTTTTACGGCACGCCAAGAAAGAGTGCTGCTGCCTTTAATGCTGTATTTAAAATTTAGGGGTCTGGGCAAATCAAGAGGGATCAATTATATCGATTCTACACTTCTCAGGGTATGCCATATCAAAAGAGAAAAACAGAACAAAGTATTCAAGGGTGTAGCAGAAAAAGGAAAATCCACTATGGGCTGGTTCTTTGGCTTCAAACTGCATTTGATCATTAATGACAAAGGAGAACTTTTATCCTTTTACCTTACCAAGGGCAATGTAGATGACAGGAATATTGAGCTTATGACCGCCATGACAAAAGAAGTCTTTGGTAAGTTGTTTGGGGATAAGGGCTATATATCAAAGGCCCTTTCTGAGCTTTTGTTTCAAGATGGCATTCAGCTTATCACTAAAGTGAGGAAGAACATGAAAAAGCAAAACCTCTCTGATGTGGATGCTATCCTGTTAAGAAAAAGAGCTTTGGTAGAATCTGTAAACGACGAGCTTAAGAACATTTGTAAAATCGAGCATACCAGGCACCGTTCTGTTAAAGG
>Ga0210011_1003291_pt1 | contig 12497 bp, 9 predicted proteins | sample CryGeymeta201502_FD_183972 | JGI IMG/M metagenome (GOLD analysis project Ga0210011, IMG submission 183972) | Groundwater microbial communities from Crystal Geyser aquifers in Utah, USA - Crystal Geyser metaG 2015-02 (SPAdes) (version 2) | ecosystem: Environmental > Aquatic > Deep subsurface >...
TTTGAAGTTTCCCGATTCGTCTGTTCTTACAATAAAACTATGTCCTTGCGGATCCGGCATGTGATTCGGTCTACGATTTGTAATAACAGCAGTAACCAAAGCTTTTTGCGCGTTTCCCGAAGCATCCTTTACCGTTCCTGTTACACTGAAAACATCAGGCAGTAAAAGTTGTTTTAACCCAAAATTGAACGTAAGTAAATCTCCGCTTTTAAGAGTTACTTTTGCAGCTTGCTGCATCGTTTGAGCATTATCATAGAATTCAGGCACGTAGCCTTCGGCACCCGTAAAGATAAAATAATCTCCCGGTCTTAATTTCAGATTGAATGAGCCGATAGAATCAGTAATTGCCCAGGATGGAGGACCAGCCATAAATGAGACTGGCAAAAATTCAATTTTTGCTCTTTTAAGCGGGATTAAAGTTGATTCGTCTACAACCACACCGTTCACTTTTGCAATAATATCGTTTGCCTCAATAACCAGAACTTGAACTGTATCAGAAAAAACTTCCGGTTGATTTCTATAATTTGCCTCGATATAATAGGAGTACGATTTCCCAAGTGATACATTGTGATCCATGAATTTACCTTCACGAGTAATCCAAATCATTTCGAACTTTCCCGAATCGGCAATAGCTCCCTTTTTCTTATATACATTATAGTGATCCGGTAAAGTGTAAATTGCCGCATAAACATCGGGCCAGTTAAGAGCAACCGACCAAGAGTTCATCATTGATGAAACAACCGAAACTTGCAAATGCGGTTTTGGAATTTGCATCTGCGCTTTTGTTGAAGAGACAACAAACAGCATCAAACCCGCAAGTAGGAATAGAAGTTTTTTCATTAGAGTGATCCTTTTATTTTTTGATTGAAAAATAAGCTTTGTTACTGCTATGTTAATAGCCAATAGCATGCCACTTTCTTCCCCTTCATTAGGTTCGATTTTCGCAACTTTCGCCTTACGTTTTGCCTGAAAAACTTCTCCATCCGCCTGAACTAATTTCTACAGGCGCTAATCTCACCAAAAAACAGAAAACAGTTTCTAAATCCCAATCTATTTTTGTTATTTTTGTACAGAATAATATTACTAATAATGAATACGAATCCAAAAATTCTTGTTTGCGATGACGATGAAACCATCTGTTACCTTTTAAAAGAACAGTTAGTTGACAAAGATTTTGCCATTGATATGGTTTATGACGGTAAATACGCCATCGAAAATTTGAAGAAAAAAAATTATGACCTCCTCCTGCTCGATCTGAAAATGCCGATCATGCAGGGGGAAGATGTACTGAAATTTGTTAAAGAATATTATCCGTCAATACAAGTAATTATTCTTACCGCCGATACCGAAATACGAAAAGCGATAGACTGCATCAAACTTGGAGCTTACGATTTTATTACCAAACCCTACAACTTTGATGAACTTTTGCTTACTATAAAAAGGGCATTAGAGCACCGTGATTTACTCTTTCAAAATGAAGCGTTAACCAAACAAGCCAAACAGCATCGCGCAAGCAGAATTATCGGGAATAGCGAAGCGTTAAACCAACTGATACAGCTTGCGGAAAAAGCGGCTAAATCGGAATCAAATATTTTAATCGAAGGAGAAACAGGAACCGGAAAAGAATTGCTTGCAGAGTTTATTCATCAGCACTCAACAAGAAGGACAAAACCTTTTGTTGTAATCAATTGCGCTTCTCTGCCCGATCAATTAATTGAAAGTGAACTTTTCGGCTACGAAAAAGGAGCGTTTACCGATGCAAAAACATCAAAACCGGGGCTTGTTGAAATTGCAAACGGCGGCACTTTATTTCTTGATGAGATAGGCGAGACGAGTTTAACTATTCAGCCGAAACTGTTACGCTTTTTAGAAAACGGTGAATACCGGCGTGTCGGCGGCGTTAATTCGCTCTCATCAGACGTGCGGGTAATCGGAGCAACAAATAAAAATCTTTTAGAAGAAACGGAACTTAAATTATTCAGAAGAGACTTACTTTTCCGGTTAAATGTTATCACCCTTGTCGTTCCCCCTTTAAGAGACAGAAAAGATGATATTTTAACACTCGCAAATTTTTTCCTGGAATCCAAATCCCCTATTCGGGCGCCCCGCAAATTTGATGAAAAAGCTATTGACGCCTTGATGCAATATGATTTCCCGGGGAATGTCCGGGAGTTAGAACACATTATTGAAAGGGCAATTATTTTTTCTGACGACAATATCATTCACCCTGAAATTCTTTTTCTTTCTCTAAAGAAAAAGAAAGTTACACAACCTGCAGCTTCAGCAAAGCATCAAGAAAACAATGTGGAAGACTTATCCATTGATGATCTGGAACGAAACCATATTTTAAAAGTGTTGGATTTGAATGGATGGGAAAGAACAAAAACCGCCGTGCAATTAAGAATTAGTCAAAAGACACTTTATTCGAAAATAAAAAAGTATCATCTGGTAAAAGTGACGTAAACTAAACGACAGCAAGAATTTGAAAAACGAAAAATTTTATTCCCAACTTTTATCCGGTCTGGTAAACCAGCCCGACTCAATAACCTCTGCCAAATTAATCTGTGAAGAAATCCGGATGCAGCTCCAAACCGGGGTTGAGCTTTTCCTCTCGGTAAAAGATACAGATTTACACGTCATTTATTCTCGGTCGCCACACAATTTTTCGGAAGACGAGCTGCAAAAATCTTTATTTAATATTGATCCGCTCCAAACCGAACCCCCAAATGACGTAAATACAAAAAACCTATCGGTGCTTCTGCAAGTTGAACATGTTCTCCTTCTTCATCTTGAAATTCAGAGTGGAGAAGAAGTTCTGTTTATTATTGGAAGAACCACCAAACCCTTTACCGCAGAGGAAAAGGAATCCGCAGTATTTTCTGCCGAATTATTTAAAAGCGCGGCAAAAATTATTCAGGCTATTGAACTGAATGAAACCATAGAGACACAGCTGATTCAAAAACAAAAATTTGAATCGCTCGGCAAGTTAACAAGCGGGATTGCGCATGATTTCAGTAACCTTCTTTCAAGTATCTTCGGAAGCGTGAACATTTTAAAAAGAAAGGTTTCCCTAAACAATGATGCGCTTCGGCTGGTCGAAAATATTGAAAGTTGTGCCGTAAGGGCTAAAGATTTAACGTCCGGGCTTCTGGCATATGGAAAGCCAAAGCCAAAACAAAAAGAAATTCTTTCGCCAAATCAATTGGCAAATGAGATTGCCGGCGTTGTTAAACAAACTTTCCCCGTGGCGATAAACTTTTCTGTTCAACTGGGGGACAATATCTTCCAATTAATGGGCAATAGTACACAAATTTACCAGGTACTGCTTAATCTTTGCATCAACGCGCGAGATGCGATCGGAAAATCCGGCTCAATTATTCTTTCAACAAGAAACATTTCCGTTTCAGAAAAAAACTTGCATCAATATTCTTTCCTGCCAAAAGGAAATTTTGTTTGTTTTACAGTAAAGGATACAGGCGGAGGAATCAGCAAAAAAAATCTCTCTAAAATTTTTGACCCCTACTTTACAACGAAAGAAAGTGAAAGCAGTTCGGGGTTGGGGCTTTATATTACTTACGGAATAATCAAAGCCCATAGTGGAATTATCCAGGTTTCAAGTGTGGTTGGCGAAGGAACTTGTTTCGATATTTATTTACCTGCTTACGAAGACTCTTCCTTCCTTGAAAAAGTAATTTTGGAAAAGATTATTTTAATTGCGGATGACGAAGAAATGCTGCAGGATCTATTAGCTGAGCTCTTAGAGTCTCATGATTTTTATGTTATTAAAGTTCCCAACGGAAAAGAACTAATTCAAGTTTTAGGAGAAATAAGAGCCGATCTCGCAATTATTGATTATAACATGCCGGAAATAAATGGAGTGGAATGTGTCGAGCAAATCAGAAACCTTGGGTTTACAATTCCAATAATTTTATCATCGGGAAGCAGGGGATTTGCGAGCAGGGGTGAGTTCAATAATCTTAAGATAGATGCAGTGGTGAATAAACCATATGATTTTGATACGATGCTTGCAACTGTAAAAAAACTACTTTGACGGCTTTGCTCCCTCCCCGAGATCAATCATTTTGATTTCGCCTACATAGTCGGCAAAAATTGGTTTTTCAACTTGATTCAATTGCTCCAGGATATCATTAATTTCACCAACTGCAATATCAATATATTTTGTTTTATTGGTAATTGCTTCTTTGTTAATCTCTTCTTTGTGCAATTCCCGTTTAATTGCGGTAAGCGATAGCTTGATGAGCGTTAGCGGTTGTTTTATCTTATGATTTGCAGTAACCACCGTTGCGGTAAAAGTTTTCATCTTTTCAACTTCAAGAAAAAGATCTTGCGATTCTTTAACTTTTAAAGCTGAATTCACTCTCGCAAGCAATTCAATTTTGTTTATCGGTTTCTTGATATAGTCAACAGCCCCTGCCTGCAACCCCTCGCGCATATCTTCGGCTGAGATTTTTGCGGTAACCAAAATAATCGGGATACGAGAAGTGCGCGAATCATTTACCAAAAAACGGCAGACTTCAAGCCCGCTAATCTCCGGCATCATAATATCGAGAAGGATTAAGTCGGGTAATTGAGTTAATGCGGCTTCAATACCAGTTCTTCCGCCGTTCGCGGAAATAACCGCAAAACCTTCTTTTTGGAGTCTGTCTTGTAAATAAAAAATGTTTTCCGGTTGGTCATCTATTACTAAGATCTTTTTCATGCTTTGCTGTTCGTTTCTCCGCTAATGCTTTCGTTAATCGAAAAGCCAGAACGCCCGAATTGATGGGTTTTGTGATATAACTATCAAATCCTTGTTTTAGAATTATTTCCCGGTCTTCGATCATAGCTTTCGCAGTAACAGCTATAACCGGAATATCTTTAAGCTCCGGTTTTTCTCTTATTGCTCGTAAGGTTTGGAACCCGTCCATAACCGGCATCATAATGTCCAGCAGAATAACATCGGGTATCTGTTTCTCAAGGATCTCCAAACATTCCTTCCCATTTTTCGCCAGGACTGTAACACAATTACATTTCTGTACAATTTCATTTAAGGTAAAAAGGCTGTCGGGATCGTCATCAACAATTAAAACATTTCCGACAGAATTTTCATCATAGATTTTTTCTTTATCATGTTGAGCAATACTCACGCGCTCAATTTTTTCTTCCTCAAAAGAGAGAAGAGCTTTTTGCGTTCCTTGTTCAAGAAAATAAAAAGCATTGCGAATTATTTTCAGCACATCGTACGTACTTGCTTTTGAAGTAGCTGCTAACCCTGCTAGGATGCTCTGTCCATGAACAAATTCTTCTTCTGTAAGATTTTCAGGAAGCAGAAAGAAAAGTAATTTTTGAAATCCTTCCGACGAAAGAAACATGTCAGTACATTTTATTAATGCCTCCCCATTTTTATAAAAAGGATCAACAAATATTACATCTTCTTCAAAACCAAAATTTTCTACTTCATTGTGAAGCTGAATTTTCAAATCTACCGCAGAGAAAATACTTAAACTCTTTTGATCACCGAGTAATGCGAACGTTGGTTCTTCCTTGTGAATGATTTCTCTTATATGTTTTATCGCCAGCATAATTTCCGGTGGAGATACGGGTTTGGGAAGAATCTGAATAGGTGAAAAAGCAAATCCTCTCTTTTTCCCTTCGTTTATTGAATAAAATACTAAGGGGATATTTTTAATGGCAGGGTCTGCTTGAAGGTCATAAACGAATTTCCAGAAATTTAACGCCGGAAAAGAAGCATCTAAGAGAATAACCAGGGGAAGCGTTCTCTGTGCAAGCGCTAAACAGTGGTCAGGGCTTTCTGCAGGTATCGTATCATAGCCTTTGCCGTTAATGTAATTCGCTATTGTTTGTTGAATATTTTGCTGATGCTCCAGAAGAAGAACAGGTTTATGTTCGGTATCATTAATTTTTTTTACGATAGTCTCATCCAATTGTTTATTTTGAAATAGATGAACAACTTCAACAGGCAAAACAACAGAAAAGATTGAGCCTTTATTTAACTCACTTTTTACCGAAATGTTTCCTTTGAGCATTTCCGCAAATTTTTTACATATTGAAAGTCCAAGCCCCGTGCCGCCGTATTTCCTTGTCGTTGAGGCATCCGCCTGGCGGAATTCTTCAAAAATAAAATTTTGGTGTTCAGAAGAAATACCTATGCCGTTATCTTCGACTTCAATTTTTAAAAGATTGTTTTTCAGCAAAGAAACACGTATCTCAACGAACCCTTCGGCGGTAAATTTTATTGCGTTGCCGACAAGATTGATTAATATTTGCAAAAGTTTTGTGCGGTCTGTAGTTAGATAGAGTTTCTCTTGAGCATTACTGATTATACGAAGTTCGATATCCTTTTCTCTTGCAAGGTTTGAAAACGAAGCATTGAGTTCATCGAGCAGATCATCAAGAATAAAATTCTCAAATTTTATTTCCATCTTACCTGATTCAATTTTGGAGAGATCAAGAATATCATTAATCATATTTAACAGCCGCTTGCCGCTGCGCAATACAACCGAAAGCCGCTCACCATTTTTAGAAGAAATGGATTTATCTTCTAAGACTAATTCAGTTAATCCCAGAATGGCGTTCATTGGGGTGCGCAGCTCGTGCGACATGGTCGCCAGAAACTGAGATTTCAGCTGTGTTAGTTCTTCGGCTCTTTGCTTCTGAATTTCAAGTTCTTTTGCTTTTTGCGAAAGAGCTGTGTGGAGTTCTACTAATCTTTCATTTTGCGATTTTATTTGCTCATTCTGTTTTTGGTAATTATCATTCAATCGTTTTAACTCTGCAACCAAATTTTCCATTTGCACAAAAGCAATTGCGTTTGTTAATCCGATTGCAAGTTGTTCCTTTATCAATTCAAGGTACTCTTTTGCCGCTGCCGATGGGTTATTTACTGAACCGAGCTCGAGGATACCAATAGTTTTTTTATTGAATACTATGGGAAGAAGCAGAAGATACTTCAGATTAATCTGAACTAATCCGGACGAAATGACCGGCGGCTCTTCTTTAAATATAATTTCAACTGTTTCTGATTTCTTGAGCAAAGGTTTGAATAATTCCGATTTTCCTCTTAATACAAATTGCTTTTCATCAACACCATAGGAACTGACTTGAGTGATGTTTTCATCAATAACAGAATAAATTGCACCAACATTGAATTGAGTGATACGGATTATTTTTTTTAGAGAAGCCTCTGCAATATCCTTTAGCGAGGGATTTTGATTGATCATCGTTATGAAGTCCGAATACTCAACCTGAGCATTTTCCTTTCGTTCAAGCTCATCAAGCATTTTATTAAAAGCAACTGCAAGTGAACCGAGCTCGTCTTTGCTTTCAACCAGCATCCGGTTTGAGAAATTTCCGGTTTTTGTAATTTCAGTAGCTTCCGTTAACGAATGAATTTGCCTTCTGATGCTGCCCGTTAATAAGATCGTTAAGATTACCGAAAGGGAAAGTCCTGCAAACCCTAAAATCAGCAGAATGTTTTTTAGGTTTGTTTTAAGATTCTGTGTTTCATTGAGTGTAGTAAAAATAATAGCGCCGATTTTGCTGGTTGTTAAAAAAGGCTCTTTCATTCTATAGACAGTAGCAAGAAAGTAGGAGTTCTCCGTTTCCTGAGTAAAAATATCATAATTATTTTTGAAAGCGAGATTGTTACTTGCCGCAGCAATATTAAAAAAATACTGCTGATTAATAGTTTCGTTAGAATAGGCTGCGATGTTATTGTTAAGATAAATAGCTATTTCAGCCCGGATTTTTCCTGATAATTCATTTAAGAAATTTTGCGAAATAGCCTTACCGTAAAGATATGTCTCCCCTTTTTTGGTTTCATAGATGTTAAAAATAACCAGCGGGTTGAACCTCAAAAAAGTGGAGAGCTTACCACTCCCCCTTGGCGGGATGATTCCTTTGTTGAGTGCAATTGCCTCTTCATTGAAAGAAGAATCGGGGTTTAATTTTGCTACAAAATCAAGATTTTTATAGATGGAAATAGCTTCTTTCGAGAAAGGTTTTAGCTCATACTTATTTAGAAAAAGAGTAAACGCGTCATCAACTTCTTTTGAAACGCCGTGAAGTAAAAAAGCAAAATCGTTTGTTGAAGTAAGGAGCTGTTTGGATTGTTGGGCGGTAAGCACGTTATACATAATGCTGTAAAAGGCGGAACCGGAAGCTACAATGATCACCGCTACAATAACAATATTAATTAATATGATACGGTAATTGATTTTCATTCAATGAAGCAATCAAGAATCTTTTTGCAAAACTTTTCGAATTGTAATAATCAATTCGTCGAAATCATAAGGTTTTGAAATAAAATCTGTCGCTCCCATGCGGGCTGCTTCCATCGCGCTCACAACATCGGCATAGGCGGTTAAAACGATCACTTTAAAAAGAACATTTTTAACTTTGAGTTCTCTTAAAACATCGAATCCATCTTTTTCAGGCATTTTTAAATCGAGCAGCATTAAATCAATAGACTCTTTCTGTATATATGCTAAGGCTGCATCTGCCGATGTAACATAGGTAGTAGAATATCCTATTTCAGATAACTCCTCAGCTAAAACCTTGCAAAGGTTGAGATCGTCATCAACAATTAAGATCGCTTCCATGACTCTCCTACTTTTCTTTTGTTTCTGAATCGAACTGGTAGTATTTCACTTTGTTTTTATAGTTCTCCATTTCTTGTTTAATTACGTTTTCTCCATTCGGAAAAGCGAGGCGTTCTTTTAAAGTGGGGACTAAGTCAACCTTAACAACAATAACCAATTCTTTTTTTGTGACCGTAACATTATCACTTCCTGTCAAATAACGAAGCCCTAAAACCCACCAGGGAAGATCTTTTAAGAAAGGAATTCCGATGCGCTCTGTTTTTTGCTCATTTGAAAATAACCCGCCGATAACCGTTTCCTCACCATTAAGCATCAGAACTTGAGTTGTGGCTTTTGTTTTTTGAATTTCAGTTGTTAAAGCGGAAGGAAATCCTGTGCTGCGTTCAACTTCTAATTTCAGCAGTACATAATCAATCCCTTGATCATTATAAATTCTTGGGGTTACGGTAATGATTGAACCGGTTGAGAAAAAAACATCTATCACATTTCCGGCAAAATCTTTTTGTTTAATTGAAAAATCGGAACCGACTTGAATTCTTCCTTCATTTTTATCGCGGACGGTAATGTTGGGGCTGGCAATAACTTCACCGAGGTTTTCGCTTTCGATAAATCTGAACAGTGATACTGCTTCTCCGAAAAAACTACCGGCAGAAAACGAATTTGTGCTTGAAATCATCGCATCGCTGGAAACTCCTGCCGATGATGCAGCGCCTGATGTATTGGCAGGTCCGGTTGTTGTAATTCCCGTACCAATGTCCAATCCTTTTTTACTAAGAAGAAATTGCCAGTTGATTCCCCGTTGCCTTAATGCTTGAGTATCCATTTCAAAAAAGACTGCGGAGATTTTAACTTCTCGTGTATTGGCGTCTACAAAAACCTCTTCCTCTCCTTTTGCCGATGGATCCGGCTTCCTTTTTATAATGAAAACATCTTCCTTTTTTTCCAGAAGCAAATCTGCATATTGCACAATAATAAGCAATGCTTTTTCATATTGTATATTGGTTATTTCTACCCCGATTGGATCCGCTCTCTGAACAGTAGAAACAATTTTTCTTCCGGATTTAAGTTCACTTACCTTGCTGAGTAATTCGATAGCGCTAGAAAAAGGAAGATTTGTAGAAAGGGTAACAAGTTCATCGGGAGAGGTGTATCCTCTCAAATCCCGCTCGAAAGGATCTTGCGCAAAAGTAAATTGACTTAGTGCAAAGGCAAAAATAAAAATTAATGTTTTCATAGAAATCTCTGGTTTCATTTTTTTAAAGATCTATCTAAACTTAAAACTACGGTCTCAACAACGCCCCCTTTGTTGAGAACAAAAGTAACTTTTTTCCATTTATAATCAATGGTGGTTAAGTAACCAAGATAAACTTCATCCCCCTCGATAAGTAAGAATGAATTTCCACGAACGTCGGCAAGAAAAGCGCCATCCGGAACCAAGGCAAGCAATTTGGCTCCTTGAACATCAAGCAAACTTCGAATGTTCGGTGGTATTTCTGTCCGGATAAGGGGATAAAAAATATCATATACTCTGGGCGCTCTCAAATTATTTTCGGAATATGTTGAGGTAGCGTATCTATCATTAGCAGAAAAATAAACAGCGACATTCATAGTATAATTGATTAAAAATTCCGGTTCTTCATTTTCGGGAGCAAGAATGTAATTGCTTAAATTTAGTTTAGTTATTTTTTTAAGTTCTTTACTTTCTTCAATTCCATAAATCAATTGATACAGGTCGTTATAACTTCCATACCCGCTTACACGGAAATCGAAAAAAAGAAATTCTTTATCTGTTTTCTGCCCCACGTATTCGATATTAAATTTTGCCTTTCAGATAACCCGTGTGCTGAGTTGATTAAGAAAATCATAAAATTTTAAAGACGAGAGGTCTTTTGGAATATTAAATTTTCTTGCTGAAAGAATAGAGTCCAGCTTCAATGCTTTTCTCATTTTTTCTTTTAACTGTTTGTTCAGTTCATTAGGGTCATAGCTAAGCGCTTTGAGAGAGGTCAACTCCGCAGTTTTAGTTTTCAAGGACGGTTTTTGAAAGACATAGATATACCCTAAGCCCAAAGCCACAAGGAGAATAAGAACTCCTAAAAGAGCAAGAGTGTTTTTTGTTTTTCTATTCATGCAGCGCTCTCAACAGTTCTGCTTTTTTTATGGTTAGAACAAAACGAAATGCATCTTTCTCACGGATTGGCTCATAAGTAATATTTTGTAATATAGAGGTCTGTAGCCCGGTGGCAAATTCAGTGAGTACTTTTCTGTTGATAGAATGCCCATCTATTGTAACAACTGCGCTATCCGGAAGAATGATGTTTCGCACCCAAAAAGATTTTTTCTTCCCGACAAAGTCAGAGAGATTAAAAAGAAGTTTGTTCCAAATTCCCGTACCGCTCGCCGCTGAATCAAGGATGGCTTGTGTCTGATCAAAGTTATTGATCCGTGCAGTTAAATTCTCTATCTCCATCAAGGTGGAAAGGTTTTGCCGTTTTAGAATGGTTTGAAACTGAATTTCGCTTGCTACTTTATTTATTTCGATTTGTTCGTTCAAAATATTTGTTGTGATGAAAAACGCCGCAAAGAAAAGCAGGGGTAAAACAAGGTAGCCATGCCATCCAAACTGAAAGACCTTTTGGTCTTCTTTAATATATGCCGGTAAAAGATTAATCCCTTTAGTTTCTTTTGAAAGTTCATCCAGAAATTCAATTGCCGCGGCAAAAGGAACCGTGAAGGAGGATATTTTTGTGCGGGCATCTTCGTTTAGCGCAGAAACATCAACGTTATCAAAATCAAGTTTGCTAACATTTGCTTCGGGAAAAGTACCATAAAACGAGAGAATCAAATTTTCGGAATCATCTTCGCCACAAACTACAATGTTGTCTAAGTTCGGGATTCCGCCGTTTTCCATTTCAAGCAAGATCTTAGAAAAATAAACATCATACGTATGAAGGTTAGCCGTCCCTAAGTCAAGTGTAGCGCCGATGTGTTTTAATTTTCTCCCTTGTAAAAAAATCAGTTTGCTGTATTCTTTACCGATGTAAACAATGAGAGAATAATCGTCTGGAAAAAATTTTTTCTTTTTGGCAACATAATAAGCAAGCGAAAGTTCTGCCGATTTTACCGAAGTTAACCTGTAAACCCTTTTTCCGTTATACTTCGCCAGCCCACTGATCATCTTAAAGCAAGGGACATCCTGAGCTAAAAATGATGCAAGGGAATTTCCATCAGCTAAACTTGTTAAACCCACATTACTTCGGTCAAAGGGGCGGTCGGATTGTATTACCGTACTTTTTAAAGTATCGGTTTTCGTCTGCGCCCCGGTAATTCTTTTAGGTATTGTTTGATAAAAAATGGAGGGTTCTGTTAGTACTGGAATAAATTCGCATTTATGTAATTTAATCCCGCGCATTTCTGCGTTTACTAAACTTTCAAAGACTCCGCCGGTAGTAAACCCCTGCATATTTAAATTTGCCCCGCCCCCAGCATCAATTTGGATCCCGGATTCTTCTGCAATCATTTGAACAGATTCAGCGCCAATTTCGCTAGCGGACTGCTGTGACCCCAATACATCTACTGAAGCGGCGCGGAGAATTTTTACTTGATCATTCTCCTTCGTTACCACAATAATTTTTGAGTCGGAGCCTTCACAATATAAGCATACAAGCGGTTTCAATGATTTATAATTGATTATTGATTATTGTTGATTTTTTTGTTTTGATGAATATGACTTTTAAAGTAAACAAAAAGTTATTTATTATTGAGTTCACTCTAAAAACCCAAACATGAATTTTTTAACTTTGTTTTTACGCCTGCTGCAAAACACTTTTTCATTAAAACACCTTTTTAGTGAAGACCGATAAAAAATAAATATTA
>Ga0210011_1003295_pt1 | contig 12492 bp, 15 predicted proteins | sample CryGeymeta201502_FD_183972 | JGI IMG/M metagenome (GOLD analysis project Ga0210011, IMG submission 183972) | Groundwater microbial communities from Crystal Geyser aquifers in Utah, USA - Crystal Geyser metaG 2015-02 (SPAdes) (version 2) | ecosystem: Environmental > Aquatic > Deep subsurface >...
AAATCTCTTTTCGACCTTCGCTTCTGCGCGACAGAAGCTCGGCGTTCAAAGAGATAAATCTCTTTTCGACCTTCGCTTCTGCGCGACAGAAGCTCGGCGTTCAAAGAGATAAATCTCTTTTCGACCTTCGCTTCTGCGCGACAGAAGCTCGGCGTTCAAAGAGATAAATCTCTTTTCGACCTCACTTCAGTAGTTGCTTTATTTCCGCAACTACTTCGCTCGGTGTATAATGAGCTTTAATTAAGTATTTTGTTGCTCCGAGTTTCACCCCTTTTTCTACTTCTCCCTTTTGGCCAAGATTAGAGAGAATAACTATTTTTAAATTTTTCAATTTCTCACTGGCTTTAATTTCCTTAAGAATCTCCCAACCATCAACATGAGGCAAAACAATATCTAAGACTAGGAGGTCAAATTTCTCTTCATTCCCTTCTCCTTCTCTTAATTTTCTTAAACCCTCTTCCCCGTCATTGGCTACCTTAACCGAAAAACCTTCTTCTTTGAATTTGGTTGCATAAATGTCAATTAAGAAAGGGTCGTCTTCCACTAATAAAATTTGTTTCACAAATTTTCCTATCAATTACGAATTTTTTCCTGCCTGTCGGCAGGCAGGCGAATTACGAATTCGTAATTCGGTTTGATTCGTAATTCGTAGGTTGTTTATTTTTCTTCAGCAACTTGTAATACCTCTTCTATTGTAGTAATGCCTGCCAAAACCTTCAGGATGCCGTCTTGTCTCATAGTAACCATGCCCTGGCGTTCGGCCTCTTTGCTGATTTCTCTCTCCGAAGGCTCTTTTAGAATTATATCAGCAAGTTCGTCGGTCATCGACAAAATTTCAAAGAGACCAATGCGGCCGGTATAACCTTCATTATTACACTCTTTGCAGCCTACCGCCTGCCAGATATAGAGAGGTTTGGGGATTCCAAAATCCTTTTTAGCTTGGGAAGGAAGACCCTCGAACTCTTTTAAGATTAAATCTTTAACTTCTTTTTTGGCTAAGCCGCGTTTTTTACAGTTATCGCATAGCTTTCTCACCAATCTTTGGGCAATGGCAATGCTCAAAGTAGAAGGAATCAAATAGGGTTGAATTCCCAAATCAATTAGTCGGGGGATTACGCCTATTGCATTTGAAGTATGTAAGGTGCTTAATACAATGTGGCCAGTCAAGGCGGCGTGGGTAGCTAAGGATGTAGTCTCTTGGTCGCGAATTTCTCCAACCATGATAATATCCGGGTCTTGTCTAACTATGTGGCGAAGGCCCACGGCAAAGTCATAGCCAATTTCCGGCCTAACTTGGGACTGATTGATTCCTTCAATAAAATATTCTACCGGGTCTTCTAAGGTAACAATATTTACCCCTTCTTTGTTTAAAACTTGAAGTATGGCATATAAAGTTGTAGTTTTCCCGCAGCCAGTAGGACCGGTAGCCAAAATTAAACCATAAGGTCTTTCAATTGCCTGTTTAACTACTTCAAGATTTCTCTTTTCCAGTCCTAATTCTCCAAAAGTTTTTAGACCGATCGCTGGGTCGAGAACTCTGATTGCCACTTTTTCCCCCAAAGTGGTTGGAAAAGTAGAAACTCGGAAATCAATGGAATTCCCGTCGATTATTGTCGTGAATCTGCCGTCTTGAGGAATCCTCGTCTCGTCAATTTTTAAATTTGCCAGAATCTTAATTCTGGCCACCACGGCTGGATGAGTTTTAAGAGGTAGAAAGATTGAAGAGTGTAAAATTCCCAATAATCTGAAACGAACCCTTAGCCTATCCCGGGTGGGCTCAATATGAACATCGGAAGCTTTCCCCTCCACGGCATGTCTGAGGATAACGGCAACAATCTTGGTAATCGGAGCTTCCTCGGCCATCCTTTCAAATTCAGCTGCCGTTTTTAGTCTTACCTCCAGTTTCTCCCCTTTTAATTCCGCCTCCAACTCCTCTAAAGCCTTTCCCACTTCCCTTCTCAAAGTCCGACATTGTCTTAAAAGATTACTAAAAGTAGTGGGGGTGACGAGAAAAACTTCAAAATTGAATTTTCCCTGGCGAGCCAAAAACTTTAGAGCTTCTTGAGCTTTCAAATCTTCAGGATAAACCATTCCCACCTCAAGGGTATTGTTTTTCTTGACCAAGGGAATCATTTGATAGTGTCTGGCAGTTTCTTCCGGAATCATCCCTAAAGTCTCCAAGGGAACTTCCTGAATAGTGATTTTTTTTAGCGGTATTTTCAAATTTTCACTTTTTAAACCAAATAAAAAATCCTCAGAACAAATCCTTCTTCCCAAAATTACCTCTTCCTCCCGTTTTCCGCTTTCTCTAGTTTCAAATTCTAAAGCCGTCGCTTTTTCTTGGTCTAATATTCCTTTTTTAACTAATTGCCGAATTAAATCTGGCATACCCCGTAGTGAAATTTCAAATTAAATTTTTCTTAAATAAAAATATTCTTTAAGCCTACGTTTCAATAGGCGTTGACCTTGTGAAGTTTTCAGATATTTTTCTCTGCGCTTGGCATCATTCTCATTAAGACACGCCTCGTAGTAGATAAGTTTCCACGGTCTATTTGGTTTGGTCGAAAAATTTAAACCTCGATTATGTTCTTTTAATCTTTGAGTAAGGTTTGTAGTGTAGCCGGTATATAAACCGCCATCCTTTGTGCTTTCAATGACATAGATATAGTAAAACATAATCGTTTGAAATTCTACTACGGGGCATATTAATAAGGTACGAAGGGGTTTTCCCGACCAACTTTTTCTATTGCTTCCCCTCCCGAAATTTCTTCTTCGTAAGTTTTAATCTCTTCAAAAAGCCACAGCTCCTGAAGAATAGGATTGTCTAGAATTTTAAAATCGAGCTCTATTTTTTTAGCTTGTTCCAAAACTCCGGCTGGAAAAACCTGCTGCTGCTCTTTAACGAAAAGGCCTCGCCAAACCACCCAGCCAGCGATTAAAATGAGGAGCAGGAAAATTAAAAAGTAGCGCCTTTGAACCTTTCTTTCTTCTAAAAAAGTAATTGCCATTTTAGTAACTATAGACTTTAACTCTGAGGTTGAAATCGATGGGACCCTCCCCTTCCGGACTTGAAAAAGAAATGTTTTCGAGCTCAATCATCCTGGAGGTTTTTTCTAAAGTAGAAATAAAATTTTTAAAAGATGAGTAAGCACCCGCAACCGTTAGATTAACTCCCGTCTCTCGGATTTTTGGGCTCCAGCCCTCCTTAAGCAGTTCTTCCTTTAAGGGATTGGTTGGGGAGGGAGCTATTTTCTTTAAAACTAAACCATTTTGAGAAGCGGCCGTCTGAAGAAAATTAAACAAAGCCGGCAGTCGAGGGTCGGGAGATAAAGCCGAATTGATTTTGGCAAGACTTTCTTCATATTTTTTTAGTTTTTCTGAGGTTTCAGTAAGTTTTGAAAAATATTCTTTTTCTAATTGGAGGTCAACCCCTCTTTCTTTCACTTTTAATTGAAGTAAAGTCAGGTTTTTATATTTTGGGAAAGTGAAACCAACTGCCAAGATGAGCATTAAAAAAAGTCCGATAATAATAAGAAGTGGGCGAGGCATAGTTTATTTGAAAAAATTAACGTCGAAGGAAAGATCTAAAGTAAATTCAATTTCTCCCTTTTTCCCTAAGGAAATTTTAGCTAAGTCGATGTTTTTGAGGGTGGTTTCTCTTTTTAAAATTTGGATTTGTTGGCCTAAGGCCGGGAAAGTTTCGGCATGGCCAGAAACTACGGCGAGCCCTGCCTCGGGACTCAAACTGATTTGGGAAAACCAAACTTTGGGATGGATATTTTCCTCAAGAAAATCGAAAAATTTTGATGGGATGAGACGATGGTTAAGTATTAATCCAAAATCCCCAATTTTTTTCTGATAACCTAAAATTTCTTCCTCCAAAGCAATTTTTTGAGGGGTTTTTTCTCTGCTGATTTCGGCTTCTAAATTTTGGAGTTCCGTTAAAGATTTTTTTTGGAAGTGTCCCAAAATAAAGTAGCTCAGAAATACGATAATAAGCAGGGAAATCAAAACATAAAATAAAATTTTTAGCCAGAGAGGCAGTTCTACCGCCTTTCTGGGAATGATTTCAACCATATGTTATTCTAGGCCTCTGAACGCCATGCCGACAGCTATAGCATAAGCGCTGCTCATTTCTTTTAAAGTTTGCTCTAAAATCGGGGGGCAAAAAATATTCGAAAAAGGATTACCAATTTCTATTTCTTTTTTAAAATAACTTTGGAAATATTCTTTTAAACCGGGAAGGAAACTGGAAGCTCCAGCCATTATAATCTTTTGAATGTTTTTCCCCTCTGTTAGATAAAAATTCTGAGAAATTTTCTCGATTTCTTTCAAAATCACATCAACCAAGGGAAGCAATATTTCCCTTACCTCCGAAGCCGGAGCAGGTGGTGGAAGGGTGGCGTCCAAAGAGGACGGAGATGAAATCCCATATTTTTCTTTGAGAGCTTCGGCTTCTTTATAATCAACTCCCAACCCTTTGGCTATCACCTCGGTCAACTCATTTCCTGACATATCAAAGCTATAGGACATTTTTAAAATTCTTTTCTCAATAATACTACAAGTAGTGCTTTGAGCTCCGATATCCACTAATAAAATGGTTTCCTTGCGCTCGCCGACCAGGGACCTTACCAAGCCAAAGACTTCGGCTTCTAAAGCTAAAAGTTCAAGTTTGGTCATTTCAGCAATCTTTCGGTACTGATTAATAACCTCATTAGGAACAGCTACTAAAAGAATTTTTAATTTTTCTTTCTTTTGGTCAGAAACCCCACCCTCGATGACTTGCCAATCCAGGGTTACTTCGGCCAAAGGCAAAGGGACACATCGATGGGCTTCATATCTTACTGCCTGAGGTAATTCTTCTTTGGTCATTTGAGGTAATTCAAAAGAAGTAAAGAAACTGGAAAAATCGGGGATAGAAAAGACGACTCGGCGAGTTTTAATTTTTGCCTCATCCATTACTGCTTTTATCGCCCGGGAGATATCCTGAGTGAAAAGCGAAAGGGTGCTTTTTTCAAAAGTCCGGAATGGCTTTTGATAAAATATTTGAGCAGAGAGCTCGCCGTAGTTCTCCAATTTCCTTCTCTCTCCTAAACGAGATAACTCCACCATTTTAATAGAAGCCGTTCCGACGTCTATTCCTAAAGCTCTTTTTGGAATGAATTCTAATGGCGTCCAAATCATATATCGAGCTTCCGAAGGAAGCGAAGATGAAGATGAAGCTTTAGCTTCATCGACTCTTTTATTATATCATAAAAGTATGCGGAGGAAAGCAAAAAATTTCATCTTTGACCTTCTTTTCCCTAAATTCTGTCTTAGCTGCCAGAAAGAGGGAAACTATCTTTGTGAAGATTGCCAGAGCATTCTTTTAGTTTCGGGAGTCCATCAAAAAAATCCAACTCAAAACCTCAAGGATTTATATTTTGCCATCGATTATCAACAACCTTTGATTAAAAATTTAATAAAGCTGTTTAAATACCAACCTTTTGTCAAGGAGCTGGTAATTCCCCTAACTTCTTTAATAATAACTCATTTTCAATTAATAGAGAAATCCACAGCCGACTTTGTCAATTTCATTTTAGTCCCGGTGCCTCTTGAGAGAAAAAAACTAAAGTGGCGGGGATTTAACCAGGCAGAGGAAATTGGAAAAGAGCTTGCTAATTTTTTTGGAATCCCTTTAATCACTAATTGCCTAATCAAAATAAAAGAAACTCTTCCCCAAGTGGAACTATCTGACGAGGAAAGAAGAGAAAATATCAAAGGAGCATTTTTAGTAAAAGATAAAGAATTAATCAAAAATAAAAAAATTCTTTTAGTGGACGATGTTTATACCACAGGCGCGACCATGGAAGAGTGCGCCCGAGTTTTAAAGAAAGCCGGGGCAAAAGAAGTGATTGGAATAGTTATTGCCAGAGCGGTCCCCGGCCAAGACCAATAAATGTTCAACTTTGAAGTTTGAACATGTTTAAACTCGAAGTTTAAACAAATATCCGGAATGAATCCGGATTTTTAAATGGCGGAGGGGGTGAGATTCGAACTCACGAGGGACATTTCTGCCCTACCGCATTTCAAGTGCGGCCGATTCAGCCACTTTCGTACCCCTCCCAAAAAATAAAATTGCGGTGTGTATTTGAAAATATCCGAACCGATTTCATTAACGGGCTCGGCGGGCGGAAGGGCAAAGACCGAACCCCTCTTCCGCCCGCCTCGCCTTGAAGCGGAAGCGAAAAGGACGATTTCAAGTTTTTCTAATCCGCCTTTGGCGGATTGCTCGGTTCTGCCGAGCTTGGCGGCAAAATTTATCTTTTATTTAAAATTTCCTCTGCCTTTCGTCTTCCGGTTGCACGTAATAATATATTACCATTTCCATCAATATCAATGTAGGGCGATAATCTTTCAAATTTTATTGCCGATTGTTTAAAGTTATGTCGTTTCAAAAGGTCTACAAGTGTGTTTTTACTGATTCTTTTCGGGTAAATCTTGTATAAAATAAGCAAACTACACTCAGGAGCACTTCTAAACTTTTTATTGTCTACATAAATTCGTCCCTCAATTTCTTCAAAAATTGGATATCTACGTTCTGTTAAAGAATCAATGACTTTTTTTGCTTCTTCAATGTTTATTAAATTCTTTGCAGAAAACCTAAAAAGTTCAGCTAATATCCAAGAACACACGGGCAAAACAGTTGAGGAGTCCATTTCGTTTGCGTTTACTTCGTCAGAATCATGCCTCCCACCTCTGTTTGAAACAATATCATATACAAAAATACTCGCACGGGGTATTTGAAGCCGGACGCCGTCATCTGGAATAGTTGCTGTATTAATTTGATCTATAATTTTTTGGGCAAATGCAGTAGCTTTAAAATCTTTTTGTTTCGCCGGTAGAGATTTACCAGCATGAACCCACAATAATTTAATAACAGCTTCAATAAACTTACCGGCTTTTGCTAATGAAGTTTCCCAATCTCCTTCTTCAAATTTTTGTATACAGGAAACAAAATGACTAATAACAGAATTGACTCGTTTTGCTTCAAATTTTTGGCTCAACAGATTTTTTATTTGGTCTTCTGAATTCATAACACATTTTTCCATTCATTCGTTAAGTTATAAGTTCCATATTCTTTAGAATCAATCCAACCACGTGTTTTTGCATCGTTCGGATAAAACATATTGAATTTACCAAGTAAGGTTTTTGCGGTCATCTTATTCCAGTGTTTTTTTATTTCGCTTAGCTCGATATTCTTATTTACTCCGCCCTTAGAAAGATATGCAAGTAATAAAGTAAATCTTTTGGGACCACTTTTATCAACAACATATCTTTTAACAAATGTTCTTTCGTTAAAAGAAAAATTTATATTTTTGGCTGCGGTCTTTTTTAGAGTTGTTGTATCTTCTCTTACTTTAGAGTTGAAAACAGCTTTTTCAAGTTTCTCAATCCGTTCCTCCAATTTTTCAAGTTTAATCATAATTTTAGTTGAATTATTATTTGTCATATTTTTGATAAAATTATTTTCTTAATACGTATAACCAATTTTTTGTACCTTTGTCTTTAAGTCGATTAAACACTCTCCTCTTAGTAAGATTTAACAAATTCATCGAAACGGTAGTTTGAGGATAATATCTACCAATTTCTTTTAATTTTTCCATAATGGTAGAAATGTCTTTGGGCGTGTCGAAAAATCCTTCTTCGGTCAACGTTGTGAGCGCGCCTATTGCCCCTCTAGGAGTAGTGGTAATTCCTTTTTTTGCTTGTCTTCCTTTGTATGCTCCACTAGACAACATAACTAATTCGTCTAACAGGTTTTTTATTTGTTCTGCGATTTTTTGTGCTTTGTTTTTCATATATTTATAGGTTAATTATATTTACTACCTTTAATAATATGCGATGCGAGTTTTGTTGTCAAGCCCTTTCGCCATTAAAATCGGGGGGAATAGATTTTGAATTTCAATAATCATAATAGTTTTATTGTAAATATACAAATATCATTAAAAATATAGCTGTGCTGAAATACCCTTATTTTAGAACAAAAAAATCGGCATATGCCGATTTTTTTAATTATTAAATTTATTTAATTCAAAAGAAATATAACAAATGCTTAGAGTTTTATACAACCTAAAAATCTAATTGAAAGTTCTTTTGTTTTTTCTCTTGGGCTGCAAATAATCCTGATTCTATTTCTTTATCAATTTCTTTTAACCTTCTTTCAGCAATTTTTACATATTTTTCATTTGAATCTACGCCGATGTAATTCTTGCCTAATTTTTTGGCGGCGACAGCAGTTGTTCCGCTACCGACAAATGGGTCCAAAATTACGGCATTTTTAGAAAAAGCGGAAAGTTTTATTAAATACTCACAAATCGCTAGTGGTTTAACGGTCTTGTGGTCATTGTAATCGCCTTTTTCCTTTTTTGTCGGCTTTGGCAAAAGAAAGGTTTTGTCAATCAGTTCATTTATACTATCAACTGTGAAAACATTTGCCGGATACATATTATTACCAATTTTGATGTTGGTATTTAATAAACCAACTTCGTGTTTTAGCATATTATTTAGATATGTTTGGTCAGCCGGTTTTTGAGCCATTGCAATAGGTTCAAAACACGATTTAATTTGTGGAGTTTTCCATCCGTTCAATTTTTCTCTAATTTTTTCTTTAGTTTTTCTATCAATGTCCATCTTTTTAATAAAATGGCCAACACCCATCGCCTTCGCTTGATTTTGAGTATAAAGCCACATAAAAGCATCTCTAATTTCAAACCCAGCGTCATCAATCGCAGAAGCCATTCTGTGATAAAGTCTAGGACTTGAAAAAGAAAAGAAAAATCCACCCGGCTTTAATACTCTAAAAATTTCTTTTGATACTTCGAAATACCAAGAATAAAATCTTTTCCCCTGTTCGCGGTCAAATTTCATTCCGGCTGGCAGGGATTTAATCGTATATTGATTGTTTTGATTCGCCACTTTTTCGTGGTCCCAATTATTATCAAGTTTATCTAAAAAATATGGCGGGTCTGTTAGCGCAACATCAATAGAATTGCTTTCAATTTCAGGAAGCAATTTCATCGTATCAGCACAGATAATTTTGTTTATGAAATCCTTATTTTTCATAATTATTTTATGGATTTAGGATTTTTTCCATTAAACTCTTTGTATAATATCCTATAAATTTTTTTCCTTACCTCTTTATCAAAATTTCTAACAAAATTTGCGTCTGCCAATTTTATAACTCTGCCCTTATCATCATAAACCCATCTGTTCCTATCGCCTCTATTACATTTTTGGCACTGTGGAATAATATTGCCAGCAACTAATGGTTTATTCGGGTCCATATGTGCTTTTTGTAAAACAGTTTTTGTTGCAGGCCAATGGAATTGAGGTTTGCCTTCTTGAGAACCACAGGTGGCACATCTGAAATTATATTTTTCTTTTATTATTTCCCAATTAGCCGTATCTGCTACTCTATGTCCTTTTTTAAATGATGGGTAGGGTTGCTCTAAAGTATAAAGTTGATATGAACCTCTTTTGATGTTTAAAACAATATTGTCTCTACTGCCTGCGACTATCCACCACCCGCTTTGCGCGCCCAAATGTCTAGCTTGCTGAACATCGTTTGTGTCTGGATAATAACTCCTGACAAATTTAGTTAATTCTTCTTTTGTAACTTTTCTTGTTTTCGGGTAATCGTAAGCTAAATAAACCAACACGAGAGCATCTTTTGTAAACTTACCCTTTGAAGCATAAAGTTTTGGCAACTTTACTCCATATTGTTTGAGATACTTTTCGTGATATTCGCAAATGGTTTTATAAATACTCTCTATTGATTTTTTATTTAGAATAAGACTGTCTAACATAGTTTTATTTTATTAAATCTTCGATATTAACTCCGAGCGCTTTGGCAATTTTTGCCATAACAAGCACGGACGGCTTTTTTATTACATTACTTTCAATTTTGGTCAGGGTAGTGTATTTAACGCCGGATTTCTTAGCAAAATCCTCTTGGGATAATTCCTGTTTATTTCGGTATTTCTTTATATTTTCGCCTATGTTGATTTCTGTTGCCATATTTTCAATAATTTGATAGTATGTAAGTGATATGTTATCCTTTCAATATAATGATAACAAATATTATAAAAACAATCAAACAAAAAATGAGGAAAAGCCCGCTTCTGACCAAAATAAAGTTCGAGCCGACATTTTTTCAGGTTCTTTGGCGGTTTGCCTTTTCGCTTCCGCTTCAAGGCGAGGCGGGCGGAAAGGGGGTTTGGTCTTTGCCCTTCCGCCCGCCGAGCCCGTTTATGAAATCGGTTCGGATATTTTCAAATACACACCGCCAGTTGGAAAAAGAAGCGTTTGGCTCGCCCGCTACGCGGGCTCGCCAGCCGATTTTGAACGCAAAATTGAATTTTTTGTCTTTGTTCCGCAAAGCGGAACGCCAGAAGCGGGCTTTTCTGAATTTTTAACCAAAGAAAGATTATGAAATACTTTATCTACGCAAGAAAATCAACGGACAGCGAGGAACGGCAGATTTTAAGTATTGAGTCCCAGCTTTCCGAATTGAAAGAATTTGCCGCCAAACCTGCCTGCCGGCCAGGCAGGGAAAAACTTGAAATCGTTGCCTCGCTATGCGAGGCGCAAACCGCCAAAGAACCTGGCCGAAAAATCTTCGGCGAAATGTTAGATCGGATTTGCGCTGGCGAAGCCAGCGGAATTTTAGCTTGGCATCCTGACCGATTAGCTCGCAATTCCATAGACAGTGGAAAGATTATTTATCTGCTGGACACAGGAAAACTGCTTGATTTGAAATTCCCGACATTTTGGTTTGATTCAACGCCACAAGGAAAATTTATGTTGAACATTGCCTTTGGACAAAGCAAGTATTACATAGATAATCTTTCGGAAAATATCAAAAGAGGCCACCGCCAAAAACTGCGAAAAGGAATTTGGCCCGGCTTTGCGCCGCTTGGTTATCTTAATAATCACAGGACAAAAGAAATTGATTTGGACAAAGATAAAGCACCATTTATCAGAAAAGCGTTTGAAATTTATGCTACCGGCGAATACACGTTAAAAGCTATAAATCAGTTTTTGGCGGATAGCGGAATTTCAAGTTATATGAAAAGACCGCTTTCCGTTTCCTGTGTCCAGCGATTCCTCAAAAATCATTTTTACTACGGAGTATTTAGATTTAACAACGAATTTTATCAAGGAACTCACGAACCAATTATTCCCAAGAAACTTTTTGATTCTGTTCAACAAGCAATGAATAACAGAGGCAAAAAGAAACGAAAGAGAAAACACGAATTTGCTTTTTCCGGTTTAATGCGTTGTGGTAATTGCGGCTGCCTCATAACCGCCGAGAAACAAAAGGGACATAACTATTATCGTTGCACCAAGAAAAAACAAGCCTGTAATGAAAAATATCTGCGAGAAGAAAATCTTGTTGAACAGATGAAGTCCATCATTCAAAAAGTTTCTATTACTGACGATTGGGCAAAAAATATGTTTGCTGAATTGGATAAAGAAAAAGGACAAGCTAAAAAAGATAGTGAAATTTTTGTTCAAAATCTCCACCAGCAAAAATCTGAAGTTGAGCAGAAAATTGAAAAATTGTTAGACCTCTACATTGAAGGCGGGGTTTTAACCCTTGAAGAATATCAAGCCAAGAAACAAAAACTGCTCAACGAAAAACTGGATATTGAGCAGAAAATCAGAGATTTTGAACAAATGGGAAATAATTGGCTCGAACCGATGAAAGAAATGATTTTTGAGGCGAAACAAGCCAAAATTCTATTGTCGCAAGGCGACAATCAGCAAATCCTAACATTTCTAAAAAATGTCGGCTCGAACTTTATTTTGAAAGACAAAAAATTCAATTTTGCGTTCAAAATCGGCTGGCGAGCCCGCGTAGCGGGCGAGCCAAACGCTTCTTTTTCCAACTGGCGGAACATCGTGGACAATGTTAGAACTATATTACAACAACAAACAGAGTATATTTACATCCCAGATTTAAGTCCACGAGTCTAATACTACACTATCAGATTTTACCCTACCCCGCAAATCATTATTTCTATCTAAGATATTTATATTGACTTTAATTTTTCATCTATAATTCCTATCAAACCACTCTTTCTCAATGGAAACTTTTTATTATTGATTAGATAATATCTTCCTTCCTCAAAAGCCCCATAAACTAAAATTGGAACAAACTTCTTACTATCTCTAATAACTCCATGTATAAGTCTCGCTCCATTGTTAGGTGAGGTTTTGGGTAATAATATCCCAACTTTTATCTTATAAAAGTGTATTGTTGTGTTTTGTATCTTTTTCTCAGTTATAAAATCGCCTAAAGGCGAAGTAAAAACAGACGGCAACAAGGCGTCTGTTAATTTACTCATAAGAATTTTGTAATGATTATAAATATCTTGTTCTAAAGTAGGCCACTTTTTAAGTCTTTTCAAATCGCCCTTGATAAAATCCGTGCCAACATACTCAAGA
>Ga0210011_1003323_pt1 | contig 12419 bp, 9 predicted proteins | sample CryGeymeta201502_FD_183972 | JGI IMG/M metagenome (GOLD analysis project Ga0210011, IMG submission 183972) | Groundwater microbial communities from Crystal Geyser aquifers in Utah, USA - Crystal Geyser metaG 2015-02 (SPAdes) (version 2) | ecosystem: Environmental > Aquatic > Deep subsurface >...
GACCCGAGCCTTTGCTGTCCAAAATAGCGTCAGTAACAAAAGCAACGAGCAAGACAACTATACCATTCATATGATTCAAGGGTCAACGAGTGCTCACATAACGACAGGACCTGACCTGTTTAATATCACGCGATCCTGCAGTATATCCTACAACATGACAGGCAATTCTGATCCTTCAATGTTTGCAGGCAACGAGTTTTTGGATTCGACGGTGGTCTTTTCCAATGGTACCGTTGTGGCATTGTCTCACACGGAATATCCCGGAGACAAATACAACAACTGTCCCGGTCCTCACTATCCCCACTGTTGGACCGTCACGACAGGCTTGATGATATCGTATGATTTTGGAACCACGTGGCAACATGCCAAACCTCCACCGAGTCATTTGGTGGCGGCAGTTCCCTACGCGTACAACGCGACCCAATTGGCCAGTGGATGGGGCGATCCCACCAATATCGTCGAGGCTTCTGATGGCTTTTATTACGTGGCCATGTGGAATCGGAATCAAGTGGGACTCCAGGCTCCCGGAGTTTGCATGATGAGAACGGAATCCTTGTTGGAACCGTCGTCGTGGCGTGGTTGGAACGGCACCAGTTACGGAACCACCTTTGTCTCGCCCTACCACCGATCGAACGACCCGCATTGGAATCCTGCCCAACATCTCTGCAAAGTTCTCGACGTTGATGCTTCCGTCTTGAATCCTACAAAATGCAGTCCCTTTGGTTTGGTGTGGAGTACTTCACTGAAATTGTATCTGATGAGCTGGTCCTGTCTCAGTGACGGTCCCTTTTACATGACCTCAAGTTCCGACCTGATCCACTGGTCCACTCCGCAACGATTTTACGAAAAATCCATGTTGTCACCAAGTATTTCAAGGCATGTTACATCGATACATTATCCGAGTCTGATCGATCCTCGGGCACCATTATTGTATAAGGATCCTAATTATTCCACAATAACGTCAGAACCCTACTTGTTTTGGGTCTCATTTGGACACAGTCCGTACTCGGATGGTCGAACGGTCTGGGCCACTCCCCTCCGTATAAGGTCGAACAAGGCCTGAAAGAGCATTCAAAGAACGTCCATCGACCATGGGAAAAAAGAGAAGAATACCAAGACGCGAAGAAAATGAGGGCCCATAGAAATGACTACCCGATAACAATGTTTGCGGCGGTCATGGTCGAAACAATCGATCCAGGGGTACACATTCAGGCTGGAGAATTTCAGTATCGTCATCTGCAACAGAAGACGAAGTATTCGCATTGTTGTGATCATCGGTTCGTTTGATCCAAATCATGAGTCGTTTGGATAATTTAATCAATTGTCGGAATCCGCCAGCATTTCCTACCGTCTTGGTTTGGTTGTCACGGTTGCTGTCACCATCACCATTTCTAATCTTACCACTACTACTGATTGTATCATTTCCGGAGGATGAGGAAAAGAGCAAGGTTGCACCTTGGTAGGGATTGATATCTTCTTCCACCTTGTAAGCCACATAAAAGGGTATATCTTGTCCGAACGCATAATAAATATCTTTCGTCTTTTTCTCATCTGTGTTTTCCTCTTGGTTTGCTGTTGCTGCTGTCGCTGCTGCTGCCGTTGTTAATGCTGTCTTTTGAGCCGCCACTAATTGCTTCTTGGTCAACAACTTGCGTTTGCGTTTCCTATTGGCAGCATTGGTTGCTTTCGCAATAATATTCTTGCAACCAATATCTTGAATTGGAAAGCGATGAGGAAATTTTCGATGGTAGAACAGTTCCAATTCGTCTCCACATATTCTAGGAATGATCGAGTTGGTTAGTAAGTCCAGAAGGTGTTGGAAGCACTCACTGGAGTCATCATTGAACCAACCAATATCCTGTTCTTTGGATACGAGCAAAATCACCTCTACTGCATGGTATGCGCCCACGTGAAGCTCCAAAAAGGTTCTGGTTCCATTTAATTTCATGACAAAGAGGCCTGATTAATAAATAAATAGAGTAGAGAGTAGACTAGAGACTACTCGAGTAAAATATAATAATATTCATACCAGCATGGCCTACTACGAGTAGTAGACTACTACTACTCGTAAAACAAAGTAAATTTTTATTACCAAAATATAATGCAGTAGCAGACGAGTACAACTCCTAGTAAAAAATAATCTGCTCCAATTTGACTGATTTTCACCAGGGAAAAAATACACCAATTCAGGTAAGAAATACACCAATTCAGGTAAAAAATACACCAATTCAGTTAAAAAATACACAAATTCAAGGAAAAAATACACAAATTCAAGGACAAAATACACAAATTCAGGGAAAAAAATTGGGGGAAAATTTGCTCCCATGAGGGAAAATTTGCCCCCATCCTGTGGTGTTGGGGGAAAATTTGCTCCGATGCTGAGGGAAACTTTGCCCCCATCCTGTCGTGGAGTTGGGGGAAAATTTGCTCCCATGAGGGAAACTTTGCCCCCATCATCCTGTGGTGTTGGGGGAAAATTTGCTCAACTTTTAGGGTTACGGTCTACTAAATCTTTTTTTAGACATATTTGTTGTCACCAATCGAGGGATATCCCTACCCCGGGAATTGCAGAATTACCCCGGGATAGGGAAAAACACATTCCCGGGGTTGTTTTTGGAAGTAGCATTTGTTGGGCTTAAGTAATATCAACAGTTTTATTGTAACGTTTGTTTACTAAGTAACATTATTACTGTAATTAATGCTAGTACCTCCGATGTATTATTAAAATTTCTGATGGCCCACCAACTTTTCTGGATATTAGAAATTTTCATGCCGTCTTTCTTTAATTTGCATTTCCTGCTTCCTCCTCATTCAGATAATTTATTGAGCAATAGGTTAACTTATCTATTACCATTATATATTTATCTGTAACTTGACATTAACTTAAGCATGTCATCTTCTGTTGCTTCTAATGGTTCCTCTTCTTCTCCTAGTCGGAGTAGTTGTCAAAATGATAAAGCATTTGACTTCTACATTCCATCAAGTGATGATAATAGTATGAAAGCCATCCATCAACGGAAGTTTATGCAATTAGCCTATGGAATTGATTTGAATGTTGTTAAAAATGAGAAACAACTGGAAGATTTGTTATCCCTGCAAGAAGAATCTAATCTGTCTCTTACTGCAGAGGAGAAGAAGAAGTGTATTGGTGTTACTGGTACACTGGGTCCTTCCAAGAGGCTTACTCCAGCAAAATGGAGAAGACGTGTTCATGCCCTGAAATATTGGAAAACAGGTGATGGTAAATTTAAGAATGCCAAGCAATTTCAATTAGCCTATAGTGATTGTAAGAATCTTACTTATGGTGCTCGCCTGCAAGAAGTACACGAGAATGCAGAAGGTATTGATTTGCTTTATAAGGTGAAGCTGAACAAGAAAACTTTGGTCCTGGAAAAAAAAAGGGTTGTTCACATACTTGAAACATTTGATATTATCTACAATCACCATGTTTCTAGTAGCCATCATTTGTCGGATACAACAAAATTGAAAATTGATTCTGCTGGTTTCTATAATATAACCAGAGCAGAAGTTGAAGCATTCTGTGACACATGTCCAATTTGTAACCTGAAAAGAGAGGGTAGCAAAGCTCAACAGGGTGCAAAAGCCCATATACAATCCGGCAGTTTCAGGTGGCTTTGGCAACTTGATCTTGTTGATTACCGTGAAGATCCCCAGATTGGTCATAATGGTGTGACTTACAAGTGGTTACTTAATATAAAGGATCACTTTACAAGGTTTTGTATTCTCCGTCCTCTTCCATCAAAAGAAGCCAAGCATGTTGCTTCAGAGCTTTTCTTTATCAGTAATTTACTGGGCTATCCCATGGTGATCCAGACTGACAATGGTAATGAGTTCAAAGGTGAGGTTCATTTGTTAATTGAAGAACTTCAGCAACGAGATGAGAAAGCCATTTTTTTAACAACTGGTCAGCCTAGAACTCCACGTCATCAAGGTTCAGTGGAAAGAAGCAATGGATCTATTAAAAAAAGTATTGCAAAAGATGTGCAACACAAGAGAATGCTGGTGGAAGATCCTCAAGAAAAGAAAAAAATCAGTTGGCTGACAGAGTATCCCCGGTCCATGGCTTCTGCTAATTCTTCATTGAAATCCCGGAGGCTCTTTGATGATACACCATATTTTAGTTTATTTGGAATGCCATTTCAAGATCCAATTTTTGCTCATATCAATGCTGAAAGATTCAAAAGAAAATGCAATGTTGCCAATAGAGCAAACTTACTGGGTCATGACTACAAGAAGAGAATGGCTTTACTACATCGTGAAGGATTCCATGATGGAACGCAGCTCAATTTGGAAGATGATGTGGATTTTCTTGGTGACGATGATGATTTGGAAGAGACCACAACAAGGGTTGCCATGAATGATTTGGAAGCAACTAAAAGTAATTCTGAGAATATAGGTTTTGCTGCTAGCAACCAAGGTGATGTGAAAACATCAGTACCATCACCTACTTCTCTTCACATTCCGACTACTACTCTGAAGCAGGTGACGAAATCCATGAAAAATGACATGTTTTCATTATCATCTGATGATGATGAAGAGCAGGACAGAAAGCCGAAAGCTACATCACCTTCTCCTATTCTCTCTCGGAGGTTTGTTCACTTTCCTGAAGGTGAATTCTGTTCCCCCATATCCTCCCCCCCTCCCGTTGCAAGTAAAATGAAGGTTAAGTTGGAACCTGAAAAGATTTCCTTGTTGCCACCAGCAACGAAACCAAAGGAAGGAGAAATATATGGTGACTTCACAGGAAGTAGAAGTACGAAGGTATCTCTTGGTGTAGCATATGCCAAAGCACCTTCTCAGTTATTTCGTAATATTCGAAATATTAGTCACACCCTTCCTGGAAGTACCAAGAAGAAGAATACTGATCACAAATGCACTTTGTTGGAATTGTTTTGTGAAAAATGTAATATGTGTGAGGACAAGCCCAGTGGAAGTGCCGCAGGCAAATCACTCTCCACTATTACTGATAATTTCAGTGCTACTGGTTCTGAGGATAGTATTGTTTGTCAGGTGCATCTACCCATTGGGGCTGGAGTTACAAGAAAAGTTTCTTTGTTGGACGAGGAATACTATAAGTTGTGTGCAGATACACATAGGTGGTTTGAAAGTGACTTTGTATCCTCTTTCGCAGTACTCTGTTCCCACTACATACATAATCCACACATGTATGTGATGGTGTCCAGCTTGAACTCAAGAGAACAAATTGGTAAAGACCAAGTTTTCAAAAGCAAGTTGAAGGAATCCGTGAAAAACATTCTTTGTGTGGCCAATGAATCAGGGCATTTTGCTGTTTTGCAAATAAATTTGGGTCATAAACACGTTACAGTTTATGATGGCTACAATGTTACTAACTGCACTTCGAAAATCTGGACAGGACATGCAATGAAGTTGCTACAACGGCTGAATCTTCTATCTCTATCGGCTTCGGGACTAGAGGATTTCACTATGAATGTGAATGATTCAATCTTCCGACAAACAGATGGTAGTAGCTGTGGACCCATTGCATGTGGTGTTCTCTGGTATAGATTGTCCGGTGGTGCCTTTGTACCAGCTGATTTTTCTGAAGCCGAATTAAGAAAGGAAATTGTGCGGCAGTACAAATACTGGATTGATCTAATGGAGGATGAACTTTTTTTGGTACGGACTGTTGGTCCCAAAATGGCTGGTTTATACACAGAGATTGATCTTTTCTCATCACCGAACGACAAACAAAAACAATCACAATCAGCTAGTATTCCAGAAGAATCACCTCAATGTATTTCCCCACCATTCATTAAAAGAGAGCCTTTAGAATCAAGTCCGAGAACAAATAAATTGCTACAAGAAGCTAAAAGAGAACGAATTTCTATAAAGGAGAATTCTGATGAGAATGCCAAGAAACGACAGAAACATCAGGGTGACCAGATGGAGAAACGATACTTGGACTACACGAGTTCAATTACTATTGGAACAGTGGTACAAGTGGTGATAAACCCAACGGAAAGATCGAGATGCAATCCACTGAATATTTTAGCAATTGTCTTCGCAAAGTTTTGGAGGGGCTCCTCTTTCCGATGTGTTACTGAATTTGGTATTCTTGGATATGGTAATGCAAAAAACAAAAAGGAACTATGGCTGGCTGCGGATAAATTAATTCTCTTCAAACGGGGAGATCACATAGCTCTATCACCTGCCTTAGAGAATATAAGAAAACAAGTCCTTGAAGGAAAATTTCTTCCAGAACATGTTCCCATTGTTTCCATGAAGAAAGCCCATGAATTGTCGTTTGGTGTTATGGCCTCCGGTGCTACAACTTGCAGATGCAAATCAAAAAAGAAGAAGTGTTCCAGCTGTATTTGCAGTAAAAACAACCGCATGTGTCACAGTGGCTGTGCATGCAATGGCAATTGTTGTAATCCCCGGAATGTTGTCCGTTAGCAAGGAGATAATATGTATGTGTTACTATATGTGTTACTGTCTACCCACCCGTCCACCCACCCATCCCCTCACCCGTTAGTAACACGATGTGAACGTGATAACACGATCTGAAATGTTGTTCTCTTTGGATCCAAAATCGTTTTCTTTGTATCCAAAATCGTACCGATGTTCGTACCGATGTTGCTACTTATAATAATTTAACTAGTACTTAAGCTGTTTGGTTTGTAAATCGTACCGATGTTGCTACTTATAATAATTTAACTAGTACTTAAGCTGTTTGGTTTGTAAATCGTACCGATGTTGCTACTTATAATAATTTAACTAGTACTTAAGCTGTTTGGTTTGTAAATCGTACCGATGTTGCTACTTATAATAATTTAACTAGTACTTAAGCTGTTTGGTTTGTAAATCGTACCGATGTTGCTACTTATAATAATTTAACTAGTACTTAAGCTGTTTGGTTTGTAAATCGTACCGATGTTGCTACTAATAATAATTTAACTAGTACTTAAGCTGTTTGGTTTGTAAATCGTACCGATGTTGCTACTTATAATAATTTAACTGGTACTTAAGCTGTTTGGTTCCAAATTCATTCATATTATTTTTTATTACACAAAAGACGAACTGAAAGACGAACTGAAGAATTCGACAATGTCAAAACGTTGTTATTCTGAAATAACAGAAGATGATCCAAGGCTGTTCGTTTTTCTTCAACCATATCCTCGAGCTAAGGCACGTTGGAATCGGGCAAAAAAAGTGTTCTTAGCTGGGAAAGCGAAGGACAACACGAACAGAAAGAAGAAGGCTATTATCCAACCTTACCTCAGCAAAGGTGGTGTGAAAGCAAAGGACAAAATACCTAAGAGAAGACGAGTTGTTCCGGAACTCCGGGAGGTTGGATATCGGGATACTGCAGCGAAGGTATGGCAGGAACGTGTTTCAAAAGTTGTCCGGGCCTCCTGTGATTATAGGAAACATTCAGATTTCCCCATGCATTCTCGAAAAATCACAAAAAAGAGCCATGGAAATCTTCCCCTTATTCGTCGGAAGAAAAGACACCTGGATATAACAATTCGCAAATTTGTGCAGGAATATCTCCGTTCTCATTTCTTGCACGATGATTTGAAAGCCTCCAACCAAAACCCAGCTGTTCCTGCATCATACGCTCCATCTGCTTTGAATTCCTATTATTCCCTCCCGGTTGACAACTATCAGGGCAACAAACCAGGATACACTCGTGTTTGGTCGTATGGAAGTGGATCCGGCTCCTCTACCATTGGTCTTGATCCCCGCACACATAAAATATTTCGAGCAACGGACAAAAGTAAAGCAGGATATTGGGCTTCTCGTGTTTTGAAAGAAATAGAAGAGATGTCCAGAGTAGATCCTGATTTGCACCAACAATTAGGAGACGATCACTTCAATGTAATTTCCATGAAAGTCTACTGGGGGGATAAAGAAGTAAATCGCCACAATGACATTTCCATGACAAAATATAGTGGTCCCCAAAGCAACAATTCACAAAAGCCAGGTACTCCCGTTATTATTTACACTGTTGGTGATCCCAAAAAATTGGTTTTTCATCGGCATGAATTGGAACCGTGTACACAGCATTCTGGCTACGAATTTGTACAAACATCATGTGAGCATGACATTACAATTGGACAGTTACATGGGGATTCGTTTGCACTTGTCTATGAAGACGAACTGCATGATGGTGGTTATTATTTATCACATTCATCCAATGCAGAGGGTTTGGTGCCGGATTGTGAGACCTACTACAAGGGTATTACTATTTCAATAATGACTAGATGCTGTGTCCACCAGGCATGGATCAGTGATGAGGATGATACTGTATTTTGCGAGAAACAAGAGACAAGGGCCCATGACGAAAATGTTTTCTTTACACACTTGGCCAGTACAGTTATTGATAGTGCTCAGCACAGATGTGTGTGGGCAGCTCTGAAGCACAATGCAGGGACAATGTTTTATGATTACTACAGAATTCATCTTTGGGGAACTGACATTGCAGCATGGGACGACCCAGATTGGAATGCAGATATGGATAAATCCTACCCATCCAAAGAAATAGTACAATCAACGAAATTAGCAAGGAAGAAAGCACGACAGAAGCAGCAACGGCAAAAGCAACAACAGCACAGAAAAAAAGGGAGAACATTACGTAAAAAATAGCAATAATAATAAATTATGCGTTCAGTATTGTATGTATCTTCTTAAGGAGAAACAAAAGGCATCGTAGTATTTGTATTTGGTCCGGATAGCTTTCTACGCTTGTTACGAGTTGGTGTCTGTTTTCCTCCTCCATCCTCCTCCGAAGATGCAGCGAGGGCACGTAAATGATCTTCATCATTTTCAAGAAGTTTCTTCAGCTCATCGTCATCTTCATCATCAAGTAAAGCCAGCAGAGGATCACGGATGGGTACATCAGGATCAGGGACGGGTTCCTCAGGGTTGACAGGGAGAGCTTCCTCAGGGTTGAGAGGGAGAGGTTCCTCAGGGTTGAGAGGGAGAGGTTCCTCAGGGTTGGGAGGGAGAGGTTCCTCAGCAACAGGAGGTTCCGAAATAGCAGTTTCCCACAGTGCACGCTTCACTGAAGGAATTTCACGTTGGCGATTAGTTCTGTTGATAGTACCACCTTCATAATAATTTTGGGAGGTTGGATAAAGACGATTCTTATACAATGCATCGTGCTCCCAGTTTGGCTGCGCATGTTCACTACGAAGCATATAGCCCCGAGATACCTGCGATTGCTTTGCCCAAAACCCTGGAAGTACACAATCCAATAGTTTTGCCATTTCAAAATTGTGGCCTCGAGTCATCTTTACGGAAGCAGAAACATTATCACCATCAATCTGCAAGTAAGACATAAAGGAATTGCTCCAAAGACCATATTTCATACGTCCACGGGTGTGTGTGCTCTTCATGTTTCCAATCTTGAAATTTTTGACAGAATTCCAATTGACACAGTCCTTACAAGAAAAAATATATGTAAAAATGTAGCGACACAAAACCAACACATACTCGGAATAATATCGGTAATGTTCCAAAGTATAATCAGGGTCAAGATCCTCCTTGATGCTTTCCAATGTTGTATTAGGAGAATGTTCCACGAATCCATAGCAAGAACCAACAATTGCAGCTGCAACAACACCAATACGGACTGAGCTCTCGTACCTCTTCAAGGTACTCCTCGACTTTTTCACATTCATGACTTTCTGGAGAATAAATGTTTGGGAAACACGGAAGCAAAAAGTGATTAAATTCTTAGCAGTTTGAAGATAATAACGGCTGGTAACGGGGTTGATGCCATGCTGGAAATCAGGGTAAAGCCAATTCTTGATAAGAGGAATAGAGTTATCTCTTGATGATTCACGAGCAAGTCTTTCTTCCATCTGCTTACGATCATCAGGAAGATTTTCATCAATTTTTGGAACAATATAATTCTGCTTGAAAGCAAGGGAAGCTGGAGTGATGGAGGGATTGCGACCGGTATTAAAATCAATCATTTGTGCTTCCAGGGTAGAAACATCCACGACATTGTAGTCTCCACCATTGGGATTGCACAACAAACGAGAATCATCAAATGGAATATCATCAGCCATTTTTACAAAAATAGTTGGTTTTATTTTAATGCAAAAAAGATGATTTTTATGACAAAGACGAAACAAAATATTCATGAAGTATTCTTGCCACAGCGTGGAATAGCGTGGAAACTCATTCTTATTTCTCATTTCGTGAAGTTTCGTTATTTTCGTTACTACAACACGTTCTTCTTGCTTAAAGTGGTTTCACTTGTGACATCATGTTACTATCTGTTCACCCGCCCGTTCACCCGCCTGTTCACCCGCCTGTTCACCCACCTGTTCACCCGCCCGTTCATCCACCTGTTCACCCACCCGTTCACCCACCTGTTCACCCACCCAAATGTAAAAGCAAGAAATTAACAAAAAGTGAGACAATGCAAAAAATTAATTCACTATACTGTACGACCATAGATGTATAGAGTACAAAAGTAAGAAAAGTTTGGACAACGATGATCTAAATACAATGTAACATTAAACTATTCAATCCGGATATAAGCATAAAATACATCCCCAGTTTTTTCATCATCCCGGAATTGGTGATCACTAAATCGTCAAACAAGCCCGGGATATGGATATCCCGGAATATTGGATACACAGCCCCGGGATTTTTCCATATCCCGGGAATGGTGATAACATCTTTCGTGCATTGGTCCGCTCATTATTACAGTTCACAAAAACAGTAGACTACTGTACTAGGTACCATAGTAACGAACAACAACGAAAATCTCATTCTTAAAATTTTCCTACTGAGTACGAGCATAATCTTTTCAACAAATAATATAAAGAATTCTTTCGGTAAGGTACTCACAATAGAAATTAACCTCATTTACAATTCTACAGATCATGTCCGCAAACGCAAAAACAACAAACCCATCGATTTTAGTAGCTGCAGCTGCAGCTGCAGCTGCATCAGGAGACTGGCAGCAATTGCAGTCACAGCAGTCACTGATAGTTTTGAATGAGACCCACTTCTGTGACTCCATTATGTGTCGCATTTTTTGTTTTGTGGACCTACAGAGACGGCAAAAGCCGTGCAAGTTTGTCGTTCTTGGAAAGTACTGGCTAAAAATCATGCTTCTTTGTTGTGGAAGTCCTTCGTGCAGCAGCACTTCCGTATTTCACCAATCTTACCGTCACGTGAACCTGCACGCACTGACTGGTACTTGATTTACAGGTACCTACAGCGGCATTACCAACGCTACAAACGTCTTTCACCGAACGGTTTTCCTCGCTGCTTGGATGCTCAAGTCGTTTTTGCCGATTATGGAGGTAGTTTTCCGGGTTATCCTGCCGAAAACGCATTGTCAATGACAACCAGCATGCCATGGTGTACTGCTACGGGCGTATACCAGAATACTGACCTTGTTGTGAAGCTATCAAATTTGAGTTTGGTAGATGGCTTTACATAAAGGATGTCTTGAAACGGCTCTGATTTGGACCAGCACGACCCCTCCCAATTTGGACGACATCGCATCTTATTACAATGATTACGATGTAGCAAGTGCTTGGGTAGACAAATTGGTATTTCACCACGACAAACAAAACCATTCGCTCGCCACCGACAACCACAACGAGCCTATTGCGGCAGTGTACTTTTATGACGATTCCACTTCTGTTACCATTCGATTATCTAAACCGATTGTGGCTCAATTCGTAACCTTCAAAATGATCGAGGCACATCAGAATAATGGTTTTTACTTTTTACATACCGGAAGATACAGATAGCATACAAGTTATGGGTTTACACACTCACGGAGTGGAGGTACCCGATTTGGATCTCATGATTCCAGAATCGGTCGTCGGGTTTTCTCCTGCTGTTTCATCCACCGCATATAATTTTCCAAACTATACACGACGTCATCAGTTGCGTGATCCAAACGAACAACTCCAACACTTCCGAGCTCTACAAGAGTTGCCGACCTTCGGATGTGCAAACGAAGATAGTTATACGGACCTCGGTTTCACCTAGGTCGGTAAAAGCAACGGGGGGACATCGATGACTATAGCTCAGATGGATACACTCTATAGGTTTCAAGTTGTCTACATGCATCAAGATGGCTAGGTGCTGTCAAGACACTAGCAAGGTCTTGACAAGATGATAGCTACGATGCGAGATGCATAAGAATAGCTCCTAGATAAGATCACAATACATAAGAGAATAAAGTTGAGAAGACTTTTAGAAGTAGCCTTTGTGTCTATAGATTTAGGATTATTCGACATCCAACATCTCCGACAACTCAAACAAGAAGAACGCAAAGCTCATAATCTTCAAGGTGGAGAAGATCAGTTTTTTTTTCACGATAATGATACGGGTAGAAGCGATGACAGATGATTTTTCAGATTGAAACCCAATAGGAGTAGTAGTCTACTACCGGT
>Ga0210011_1003328_pt1 | contig 12406 bp, 14 predicted proteins | sample CryGeymeta201502_FD_183972 | JGI IMG/M metagenome (GOLD analysis project Ga0210011, IMG submission 183972) | Groundwater microbial communities from Crystal Geyser aquifers in Utah, USA - Crystal Geyser metaG 2015-02 (SPAdes) (version 2) | ecosystem: Environmental > Aquatic > Deep subsurface >...
TAATTAGTAGTAGACAATAATTACAACATACATTTTGTGGATCAAATTCTAATCTTTAGGCTTCTTTTTAAATTTAAGTGTTTAAGTAAATTTAACTGTATTTGATATTTTAAATTTATATAATTACATAACTTCTTTATTTTAAAATTATATTATTAATTAATAATTTATAACTTTCTTAATAATTTATTTATTATTTAATAATTTTATAAATGCAAAAACCATTAATTAGCAACAGACTCTTAAATCGGAAATGGAGAGACCAAGAACTAATTGATTTAAATGTAAAAGTTAACACAATGAAACCACTAATAAAAACAGAATGTCCAGAAAGCTTTTCATATCGAAAAGAGCATTACGTAGAGCAAGTTGTCAATCGTAAATATATTAAACTAATTAACTCACTTACAAAAATATATAATAAATAAATAGCTCGTCAGTTAGAAATTGCAAGAAGAAATAAAATTCTAGTAGAAAAGATATGTAACTTATACTCAAGTGCAAAGCCTCGTAATTATAAACAAACACAATAAACATAATAACAAATTAACATAATATCATATTACTTACATTTATATCAATAGCTAAACAAGAGGAAATTAAAATTGGTATTTCTACAACACGCAAACAAAGAATTCAGCGAATTAGTCAAGAGAACTTAGAATTTTCTAAAAGATTAATAGAGAAAAAGCCTTGTCTTAATAGAAAAAAATGGGATACTGATTATAAACTTAGTAATTATTACATGAGCAATATATGTGAATATCCTTCTGTCGACTTTGGTAAGAAGGCCGGCGGGTTTGAAAATGAAAGTACTATGACAAATGTTTCTTCAAATATGAGAAGTAGTTCAAATGGATTTAATGGAACACAATTAAGTATGAATATAACAAGATTTAATAAGACAAGTAAGGGAAAGTTCGTGGTTTTTACTAAGCTCGTAGATGGTAATATAATAATATAATATTAAGCTTAAGCTTGCTTATATTTTAATTAACGTATTTAGAATATTTAAATCATTTGGAGGATGACTATGGAGTAAAGACTTCGTTATACTATAAGAAAACTATTTTGGATGAGATTGATGAGTGTTATTGCAAGTGCTATATTGAAAATAAAAAGTATTTAATTTATTCTTATTCTTATTTATTTATTAGATTTGTTATTTCAGTAGCTCCTGTAATTTCTAGTTATCATACAACTCATTTCTTAATTTTTGAGGATTATGAAGAAATATTGAAGCTAAGCAAAGATTTTTTATCCTATGAAGAAATACTTAAAAATTTAGAGTTTAGAGATACTAGCTTACATCTTAAACAAAAATCAGATATAATTAAATACGTATATATTTATTTAAAATATAAAACTTATATAGAGAATAAATAAAATCGAAACAAGAATAAAACTTCGGGAAAACGTCGAAGAAATCGACTGTTCAATCCCAAGCAAAAGACATAAAGAACAAGATAAAATATCTGAAAATGATGAAGCTGAGATAAACGCAGAAAAGGAAGAAGACGCACTAGAAATAGAAAATAAAGAACGAGAAGATTTCAATAAACTATTAGAAAATTACGACATTAAAGATAAAAATATTGAAAACATTGAAAACAACGAAGACGAGCTTGACGTCAAACAAATAGAAAATTATATGCAGTCAGCTGATTTTAAAAATAAAAGTATGGAATATGATCAAAAATTAAAAGAAATGGAAAGTAAAAGTAATGAATATGAGCAAAAGTTAAAAGAAATGGAGAATGAAGTAGAAGATAGTATTACAAATAAAAAAATAGAAGAAGTAAACGAGGAAAATTATACTAAAAATACTAAAGAAAATTTAAAAGATAGTATAAAAGAAGATAATAATGATTATGAAAATAATAATTTTGATAAAATTGAGGAAGAAGACAATAATAAAGATAACAATAACAATAATAAAGAAGAGAATTCTAAGGAGAATGAAGATCAAGTTAAAAATGAGAACTCCAAAGTTGAAGAGATAGAAGACAATAACTATGATGATGCTAATAAATTAAAAAATAGTAAAATTGTTGAAGAAAATAATATTGAAGATGTAAACTACGATGACAATTTTGACAACAATAATGACAATGATATTAAAGACGATTATGCAGAAGATAAAAATAATGCAGATAAAGATCTTAAAGAAAATAATAACGATGATAATAACGACGAAAATAATTACGATGAAAATAATAAAGAAGGTAATATAGAAGATAATAAAGAAAAATCAAAAAATATTGATAACGAAGATAATATAGATAACGCAGTAGATAATTTTGGTGACATTGAAGAAGTAAATAATGATTATGTTGATAACAAATTTGAATAAATAAGACAAAAAGACAAAAATGACAAATAGACCAATAGACAAATGAATAACTAATGAAATTTAATAAAATAAGATAAATTTATGAATAATATAATAAAATCAATTAAAATAAAAGTTTATATAGATTATATTCTAATAAACAATAATATGTTTATATGTACTATTTTAATAAAACTTAATTAAAACTTAATAGTAAATAGTTATACTTAATAGAAACTTTAGAAACTTTAGTAATTATTTTATTAAATTCCGTTAATCCTATAATAATCTTCTATTTGTTTTGGAATGTGTTCTAATACTTTTTCAGCAAGTAAATTAGCATCGTTTGAAAGTTTTGAGAATTCAATAAATCTTACTATATTTCGTTCCATTTTTTGCCCGAATTGGTTCGTAATAGTTCCTTTATCGTTTTCTAAAAGAATAATAAAGACAAGTTAAAGAAAAATAATATAAGAAAATATATGTGTATTTAAAGATAAATGTATAGAAATAACTTACGTAATTCAATCATATTGCCAAAGTTATTATCTCCAATTCCAATTATAATAACAGATATTGGATAGCTACTTGCCATAACTAAAACGTTTTTAGTTTCTAACATATCTTCAATTTTACCGTCGGTTAGGATTAATAATATTGCATAATTTCTTTCAGCTTTCGGAATTATAAAATGTTCTTCCTCGGAAGGATCCACTTCTTCATATTCTTTAAATATAGTATTTCTTATTGTTTTCTTAGAGGCGTGAGGTCTTTGGAACTTTTCATCCTCTTCAATACCTCTTGGAGAAACTATAGATTTTTCAATAAAATCCCTAGGTGAATTTATTGACAAGTATTTTACGCTTGGACAAGCAAATGGCTTTCTAGCAGGCGAGTAAAGCTGTGAATTCTTATCTTTAGTAGTAAGATCATAAGCAGGTGCTAATATTTTACTTGTTGTGCCATTTGTAGTAGATCTATTTTGTTGTTGTTTTGAATCTTGTTTAGAATTCTTTATTTGGTTTGATACTAAATTATTACGGAAATTACCCATACTTCCGTTTGTTTTCATATTAGATCTCTTTGATTTTTCTATTATATCTTCTTGTTCTAAGATTTTTCTATGTTTAATTGTATTGTCAAGAACATTTTGAATTAACTCACTAACCCTAGAAGGACCTAGTAACTTTACCTCTTTTAAACTATCTTTATATGTCTTTATTACATTTTCTAATCCTCCAAGTACATTAGGATTTGGCATTCCATTAACATTAAAGCAATGACTAATAACATTTTTTCCTTTAGGTATACCACCGAAGCCAAATACAGGGAAAGCCTGACTTTTATCATAGTACGAGAGCATTCCACCACAACTTCTAATAGCCTTTTCATACATATTATTGTCTCCGACTAAAGTATGTAAGGAGTTTTTATTTAACGGATCTAAATTTGAAGAAGTGTAATCAATACCAAGCATTAAGTTTATATCTAGACCATGATTTAAATAGTCAAGAAAATGATTATTTGGCATGGTAGAGTAAGTTATTTTAAAATCGCCGAAGTTAATGTTTTTGCTGTCGTATAAAGATATTATAGATGGATTACGTTTTAAACCTTCGTATGCTTTTTTGTCAAGGAGATATTCACCTAGAACACCGTTTCTATCATAAAATTCAAAAAATAAAGGTAGGTTTGCTTTAATAAAGTCTTTAAGTAGATAAGCTGGATTAAAGTAAATGGGACTTTTTCCATAACGTTCGTTTGAGCAGTAGAGTTCTTGTCTTTCGCCATTTATTTGTTTTTGTGTAAGTCTAAAGATTTTATACCTTAATTCTTTAGCTACAAATGCCATTGAAATATAGTTAAATTCTAAAAAGAATGCTCCTTCTTCATCTTTTAAACCATAGTTATCATTTTCAAATTTTATTTTTGCATATGGATGTTGCTCATTTGTAGTTTGCTTTAACATATGCCTTGAAACAATTATTTTCTCGCTTTTATAAAAGTCAATTGGAACTGAAAAATTAGGAGCATGTTCTGTTATAACTAACGCTAAGTTTATAATAATCTCTGTTTTCCAGCTATTAGAATTAAAGTAAATTATCTTGATATACTGAGATTTCTCAAAATTATAATCTATTTTCCAATTATCGCTAAACCCTATTGAAGAATTACTTATTTGTTCTTCTGTTGAACCTAATAAAACATACTTTTCTTCAACATTTCCGTAATTAGATAAGTAGATCTCAGCGTGAAAAGAATCAAAGTAATTCGCGTCTGGATTCTTCATCCCAATCGAAAGGAAAAATTTATCAGATTTACTATCCCTTTGAAATCTTCCTTCTTTTCCATTATTGTTATCATTACCTAACTTATCAAAATTTAACTTATTCATATCTTTACTATTCTCTTCACTATCCTCGTCATCTCTCTTCTTCTTCTTTTTCTTCTTTTTTACTTTTTCAGTTATAGAAGCTATAACATTCCTATGTTTAGTAGGTGCTCCCTGTTCAGATAGAGATACATCACCGACACCTGTTTTTGTATTTGGCATTCCTTGTGAAATCATATCATTTTCCTTAGTGATTAAATTTAACTTTAATTTGCTAAATAGTTGTGAGTGCTCGTGAGTATTGATTTCATTTTCGTTATCAACGGTATTTTTGATAAGAACACAACAAAACCTTTGACCCATGTTTTTAAATTTTAAAATATTAAGATAATAATTAAATTATTATTGTTATTGTATAAAAATGTAATAAAATAATTATTAAGATTATATAATAAATTTAGACGTTGAAGAATATAATAAAAATTTATATTAACTTTATTATTATTTTATTACTATATAAACTATAAACTACATCATCTTGCCTTGCATTTGAGCTTGTTTTTGTTGCATTCTAACATTTTCTACAAATTGTAATGTATTTGCACGTTCTTCTTCTGTGTAATCTGGCTCATCTAATAAACCTGGATTCATAATTAGTGGATCTCCATTATTTTTAAACTCTTCAAATCTTTTATAGTATCTAGCATTAATTCTGTCTAAAACATATAAGACGTGACCTATTACTGGTAGAAAGAATGCCCAATAAAATACAGAAAAAGTAAGTCCAACTCTTATTGGTAATCTTAAGAAGAATCTTAAATTTAAAAAATCAAACTTTCGGAATTTTAATCTTGTTAATAATCTATTAGAAACTCCTGACAAAAATACACTTAATAAAATTAACTTTACTCCTCTTCGGCCAATTGTCATTATTTCTTGCCTATCTTTATATTCTATCATTTTCTTTTGATAAAATGTTCCATATATCATTATTTCGTCCAAAACTCTACTTCCAGTAGATGCGAATTCACCTCCGAGTAAATCTAAAATGGATTTTCTATTGCTTCCTTCTTCAATATTATCTCTTATTGTTTCCATTTCAGTTTTAGACATTTTATTCATGTATACTTAATTTAATATTTAGAGTATTAATATTATGCTTAAAAATAATTTTAATATTAATAATTTAAATTACTTAATATGAATAAACTAAAATTATTATTATTTAAATAAAGTTTATAGACTATTGAATAACAATTTATTATTAAGATTATTAATATTATTGTCCTGAGTAAACTTAGTAAACTAAAATGTTTAAATGCTTAAATGCTTAATTGCTGAAAATGCTTTTAAAGATAAAGCCACACAAACATATTAGAAAATACATTTGCAAAAGTAACGAGATACCATAATTTTGAATACTCTGAATGTTTTTCAGGTGAAATTGTAAATTTAGATAATTCAGACAAGTTAGTTACTCTTGGTACAATATTTTTATTGTCATTTTCAAATTCGATAGATTTAAAAAGAGCATTACTTGCGACATCACAATTAGGAAGTTGCATAAAAATTGCTAATTCATCAGGTTTTAAAGTATTGAATTCTTCTGTTTTAATATAATTTTTTTTGCTTTAATGGTTAAAGGGTAAAGAATAATTTATGTATATTTAGTAATTATTGCTTATTTATTTTACCTGTATTTGTTTGATGAATCTCCTTTATAAAAAGAACCAACTAGTCGAACTACACCGGTAGCTGTAGAGTGATGAAGTTTGACTCTTGATCTATCTACAGGGATCCAACCTCTATCAACTAACAAAGGCATCGATTCTCCAGTACTATTTCTATAACAATAAAACGGAGTAATAATTTGGAAACCAGCCTCACCTAGTTACAAGTAAATAAGAAAACAATTAATAAAGAATAACATTATAATATTATAATTAATAAAAGTAATTACCGTCTCTTACTCTCTTGACCAAAACTTCTTTTCCATGATCGAATTTTCCTATTAATTCAAATGGTTGATAAGCCCATTTGTCATTAAATTCTTGAATATCTAAATTGGCCCATGGCAATTGAGAAGCATTATCAATCGAATTTAAACTTAATCGAGATGGTTCTTTTAATAATCTGTCCTTTCTTAATTCTATCTCTATTGCTTTTTCCTTATTTCTTCTTCTGTGCCAATCATAAATATTAAAAGTTGTAACTATTGTTAGATTAATATGAATAAAATTGATTACCTGCAACTGGAACTGTGAATAAAGAATATAAAATTTTCTTTTTATACATTGTTGACTTGAATGAATATTATTAATTATTCTATTAAATAATTAAGTATTTTTATAAATATTATATTAATTATATTAAATATATTAATGAATAGGTTAACTCCACCAGTTAAAATATCAGATCATATGGGAATATCAATTATTCTTCTTCTTTTAGGCTTTTTATTATTTTGTATATTTCTAATGTAAGTAATTGAAATAACTATATATCTATCTATTCATTTACTAATATTACATTAGATATGTAATCACATACCCAATAAATGAAAGAAAATTAAGTAAAGAAGTACTTTTAGGAACATTTGCATCATTATATCTCGGAACTGGTTCTATGTTTTTAATGTTAAGTTTTGGGCTAAATATATAGAAGAGAATATAATAGGATTTAATATCATTTAATAAGTATAATTGATAAAAATAGAATATTATATTATTAAACATTTCTCATTGCTATTTAAATTTTATCATTTATATTGCATAATACGTGGTTTATTTTAATAACATTTAATTATAAATAAAATAATACTTCTGAATAAATTCAATTATTTTAAAAAATTTATTACATGATGGCATTATTTTCCTTTGCAATATTAAACTTAGTATTAATTGTCTTATCTCTAGTACTTTATATCAATATTACAAATAAATATGATTCAGTTAATGTAAAAATAGCATTTAAACTGACTTATCAAAGATTAAATCTTTATTAACTGGACCAGTAGATGAAACATTTTTATCTTTTGATCAAATATTAACAATTCATAATAAAGTTTACAGAGATTTTAGTTTTTTACGAGTAAGTTTAGTTAAATAAATGTTATGTAACGCTATGTAAAAAAATCATAAATTATTATTTATTTACTGTATAATTAATAGGAAAGTGAGTTCTTCAAAATATTTAAAGTAAACTTCGACAATGAGTGTAATTTTCATACACAAAATTTAATTTGTCAATTTCCCTCTTGTGGGATTTGTCAATGCGAAGATCATGAAATTCCTCTACCGTGGAAGCAAGAAGATAGTGTATTAGATCAAGTTGATAGAAAAATTGATGACTCTTTTTATAAATGGTAAGAGGTATTTTATAATATAACCAACATATATTAATATATAACAAGGGTAGAAAAATATAATGTCTCAACTAATTACTGGTTATGGGAAAAGGAAATCGAATCAAAAAATGGAATATATGTTAATTTACTGAAGAATATTGAAGCATTTACCGGTTATCAAGGGAAACATATATGGAATGCAATATATAGTGAAAATTGCTTTGCTGATCAGTAATAACATTATTAATTAATAATTTATTACTTAACACAATTAGACTTAATCAAATATGCCAAGAAGAAAAAATATTGTACACGATCATATCTGGTCTTCATGCAAATATTAACATCCACTTAAGCTATAACTACTTAGATTTTAAACACGAGGTCGGATTAGATAATCCTTCTTACAAAAATATAACAATGCTAGATGATCGAGTTACAAAACATCATGATAGATTGAATAACTTATTCTTTTTATATGGGACTTTGCTGAAGTAATTGATAAATAAATACATAAATAAATATCTTACTTACTTACTTATTCATAGGACATTTTATAAAGCTAAGGACATAATAAAAAGCTACGAAATAAAAACAATGAATAATACAGATGATTTAGCTGTATCTGAAAAAATTGACGAAATTTATCTTTCTTAGCTTAAGCAATTATCAAGAGGACTTAAATAAAAATGATATAATTGTTGACAAACTTAAAAACTATCAAAATATCGATAAAATACGACAAAGATTTAGAAACATATCAGAAATTATAGATTGTGTATCATGCCAAAAATGTAAACTACATGGAAAGTTACAAATATATGGATTAGCTAGTACCTTCAAGATTTTATTTGAAGACAAAAAAGATACAAGTAAGAAATTAAAAGAAAATGGAAATAATTCAATTAAGTTTAGAAGAAATGAATTAATTGTATGTAAATAATATTACAGTTACTTATACTAATATATTTTTACTAATTATTTATAATTATTTAATATAGAGCTTTGTAAATTTGGTTGATAAAGTCGGAAGGTCTATTGATCACTTTCTAGAAATGAAAAAGTTGTTTTATGAACCATTGTGGCTAAATATTTTATCAAAAGTGTTTCTTGGAATGTTTATAATATATTTCTATATGATGTTAAATATATGTGGATATACATTTTTAATGGATCAAAAAATATTTGGATACAATAAAAGTGAAGATAATGTTAGCATTGCTAATGATATCGGTGAAATATTGCCAAAAGAATTAGTTAATAAATTTGATAAATCAGATAAAAATAATAAGAAAGATAGTAAAAAACATAAATGATAGTAAATGATAATATAAGATATGATTTAATACTAGTAATTAGCGAGGAATTAATTAATTTTTAACTTAAATATATATTTTATTATATAAATGATAATAGTAATATTTTGAAAATAGTTAGATTGTCATAAATTATTATTTATTTTATTTACATAACTAATATATTTTAATATGTATAAACTAATTTAATTTCAGTTCTTATCATTACACTTACAAATAATTTAATTTATTATACATTAATTAAAACTAACATTTTAAATAATTTACAATATAAAAATGAAAGAAGAAAATAATATAGACTCAAATTATATCGTACAATATATTCTAAAATCAATGCAACAACAAAATATCGAAGTAAAAGAACAGCAATCTAATTTAGATATTAAAAATCCTATGTTTCTTTATGAATTTTTTGTTTTTGAATTATATATTCCTAAACCTGTTTTACATTCAATTAATACACCAGTTCTTGCTTTTAGATTATTAGACTTCCCTACACAAACAATAGAAGGAGTAAAAAACAAAGAAAAATCAAGTATATCGTTTAATCAAGGTAAAAGTTGTTTTTTTGAAATGGAGATAAACAGATTAAAAACTTATTTAATTGAAGAGCCGTTGTATATTATGTTAATGGATACTAATAATGGGAATATGCGTGTATTGGGATCATCTCGTGTTAATATTTCTGTGTTTAATTATGATCAATTTCTAGACTATAAGGGTGATTCACCGTTGCCTCGTAGAAATATATTAAAGTTGTTTGATAATAGTGGAAATACAGTCGGCGAATTCGACATGACACTACTTATTAAAAAGGAAATATTTAAATATCAAGATAAACCTAAAACCAATAATGATATTCCAAGCTACTTAAGAAATAAATGTGAAGAAATGGACCCAATGAAAAACATTAATAAAAATGAAAACGTAGATAAAATATTTAATTTACTAAAAAACGAAGAAGACTATATAAACTTTATTAAAACTCAAAAAGGAAAAAAAGCTTCAGATAAAGAAAACGATTCTAAATCAAACATAAAAAATATTAAATACGAAGAAGAGGATTACGAAGTTAAAAAAGCTAATACCACTAAAGCTAAAAAGAATAAGGTCGACATTGAACTAGATCAAATAAATGCTAAGTCTATTCAAAACTTCTTAGATCCTAGTAATAAAGAAACTTACATTGGTAATTTAAAGGCATTACTAGACGGAAAAGAAAACAGTAAACTACCGCCTCCTATGTTTTTTGCTAAGGAACGTAAAACAGATGAGTTCGAAGCTAGAAAGTTATACAAACAAATGGTAAAAAAAGAGCCAGAGAAGGAACATCAAGAAGAATTAGATAGTGTATATGAGGATAATGAAGAAAATAAAAGTCAATCAAATAAAAGTCAATTGAATAAAAGTCTTTCAAATAAAGATAAGAGCACTATTAAGGATAAGGATAATGATAATAAAGATAAGAATAAGGATACATCAACAGTTAATTCTAAAAAAGACACTAAAGATACCAAAGTGGTTAAACATAAAGAAAAGGACAAATTCGTTACTAAACCTAAAGAAGTAAAGCAAGATATTAAAATTGCCGATCCTGAAGAACAAAGAAATAAAGTTTCTAAAATGAAACAAATATTTACAAAGAATACTGTTGATACTAATCCTAATCAAAGATACTATGAGAATAAGATGAGAGAAATAAATAGATATAATGAACATCCTAATCAAAATGAAAAGTTATATGATAAATATGATAAATACGCTAATGATATTTTAGAAGATGAGAATGAATATATAAACATTTATAATAGAATGAAGCCAACTGAAAAAAAGAAAATATACGAAGGAAAGAAAAAAACTTCATCAGGAACAAAAATACAAGAAATAAATAAAAATCAAGGAAGCAATAAAGGAAACCTGGGAAACCCAATGGTTATATCGAAAGACTCTAACTATGCTGATGACCAATTTTTATCAATATCGCATTCTCAATACTTTAGTATAAGCAATTCGAATAATCAAGGAAATAATTTAGTTCTTTCGAAAGAGTCTAAAGATCAAAATGTAACTAATAACGGTAAAGCTGCTGAAAAGGCTAATCAAAATAAAATTCCTGTTATAAAATCAGTATCTTCGAAAATATCTTCCGAGAAAGAAGATAGTATTAAAAGTTCACTCGATAATACTTATTATAAAAATTATCTTAAATCTTCTAAAGATAATGAAGGTTCTGATAACAAGATTGTAGAAGAAATAGAAAAAACAACTCCGTTAAATCATTTAAAAACAAATAAAAGTCACCATAGTCATAAAAGTCATATGAATGATAATGATAAATCCGTTAAGATAAAAGATGCAATAAAAGAAGATAGTAATCAAAGTATTCATGATACTATAAGTGAAGATTATAAATTTGATGACTATGAAGATATTGTTGAAGAAGATATACCAAATCATTCTCCTAACAAAAAAACTGAAGCGAAACCAATGGGAAACTCTACTTTAGTCGGTAATATATTAAATATAAACAAGCAAATTACTTAACAATTATTAGAAATATTATTAATAAATTTATACCATTATTATTCATATTTATCATTTAAATTTAATAGATATTGAAGAAGACATCGTTGGAGGAGCATCCGGAAATAAAAACAATAACACTCATAGAGAGTCTATTAACTCAGATATTGAAGAAAGTATTAATACAATGAAATGAAAAAGTTTAATTACTAAATAGATCAATTTTTATTTAAATTATTTTAATAATATCTTATATTTTATATATAATTATATATAATTATTTATCATTTTATCTATAAAATATCTAATTATTCTTCTACATTTTTCATAATAAATTCTTGTTAATACTATTTCTTTTATAAATTAAATTTCATATTTTTAATTATTGATTACTATCCTTATTATTGAAAAAGTATTTGTAAACTTGGAGTAATTGAACGTTTATCAATAGGTTTAATTTTAAACCCTGTATTATTCGGAGTCATTTTCCTATTATTTTGCGAATAAAATGTATTCATCTTTCCATTAGAGTCCTTTAGTAACATTTTACTATTAGA
>Ga0210011_1003336_pt1 | contig 12394 bp, 9 predicted proteins | sample CryGeymeta201502_FD_183972 | JGI IMG/M metagenome (GOLD analysis project Ga0210011, IMG submission 183972) | Groundwater microbial communities from Crystal Geyser aquifers in Utah, USA - Crystal Geyser metaG 2015-02 (SPAdes) (version 2) | ecosystem: Environmental > Aquatic > Deep subsurface >...
GCTTGACCGGAACAACCAGCAAACACCCGGTTAGTAGATCTCCACCCGACTTCGGAGGGTAGCCTAGGATTGCCGTCGCAGCGTCCGCGTCAATCTCTCGCAGTGTTGGCACGGGTGAAACCTGCTTTCGAGAAAGATAGGGATGATGGGCTGTAGCCTCGGTCGCGGCCTTCAGGATCGCCGCAGCCTTCTTTGCTGTGTCGACACGCTCGTGAGCTATCTCAGCTTCATCTTTAGCAGCTCGTTCCGCCGCGATATGTCGACGCTTGGCCAGCTCTTCGGAGGTTGGTGCATGGCGCATTCCATCATCGCACCATCCGTTCGCCTTGGCCTCATAGAACAATGTACCAATCGTTACCTTGCCTCCAGCCCGGATGCTCTTCCACACGTCCTGAGCATCCTTGGTGTTGAAGGATTCGGCTTGCTGGCTCCAAGATTCCCATAGGTCAAAGCCAGCGTCGGAAAGTTCGGACTTGATTGCCATGCCGATGCGTAACCAAGTTCCTCGGTCGCTCGCGTCAATGAATTGCAGGGCTTCTCGGATGCGGTCAGAGTCTGTCATCTTCGCCACCACTTATTCAGAAAACCTGCGTTCGGTTTCCAGCTTCGTTACTAGTGAGCGGATTTCGTCGTCAGTTTTTCCAGCAATACGAGCAGCGAGTAGGGAGGATATTTCGCTGGCGGGCCAGCCCACTGTACGCCCGCCTAGCGATACTGGTTTAGGCAAAAGCCCTTGGGTGATTCGCAAGTAAATAGTCGAACGCGAGTGACCGGATTCGGATATGACGGTGGGAAGCCGAAGGATTCTTTGCGACATGTTGGCACCTCCTGAGGTGTTGTTGAACATGTCGACATCATTAGGCAAGCAGACTAGATCAGGCCCGAATTCGGATTATCGAAAACCGAATTCGGGTGAGCTGCCTATTTCTTCCGCGATAGCAGGGCGTCTGGTATTTGTGTAAATATCTTACGAATCGTATCGTCAGTTATGGGTGCACCAATTTCTTCGGTCATCATTGATACTTGTTTGGCCGCGCCACGCTCTTGATAATCAATGGCAGAATAATCACAAAGTGCCGCAATGACAGTCAGAAGAGAGTTGCGTTCTGTCGTTTTCAATGGCTTTACAGCTTCTTCGTTTTCGCTGACCCTCTGTTCGAAGCTTCGTAATTCGTCGAACCTGACCACATATACAGCGTCGTGCGGCAAGCCACCAGCTGGGTAATAGTCGTTGCTTGCAATTTCCTTTCTGTTCGCGAGGTATTCTTTACGGTCTTCTTTGTATTTAGATAGTAATTTTTCAGCTTCAGTTTTATCGAGTTTCTCGACAGCAATTCTTTCTTCAATTATTTCCAGTTGCGCTTTAGAGCCTTGTTGATATGGGTTGTCGTCAAAACTCTCTTGTAGCTGGCACATTTCTCCGTCAGATCTTTCTACAAGGGGGCCGTCCAGGGTCGAAAGGGTAACTTCCGGACCACCTGTCATCGTTTGATATTTATGCTCGACATCCAGTCGTTCTCCGCCAAGCATTGGCAAATCCCAAATGCCTGATATGGTTGTAACCTGAGTGCTCAAATTTAGGTATCGGTCAGAATCCAGTCTTATACTTCGCAGGTAAGTTGCTGGTTTTCCATTTTGTCCATCGGGGATGCCTGGAGCATGGAGCGTCATTTCTGCTGAAAGTGTGTCCCATTCTAATTCTCTAGGAAAATGGCCATCTTTAATTGCAGCCAAGAGTTCAGCTTCTGGAATATGTATAAGCTTGCCGCGCTTCACATAGGCATGATTCACAAAGTTGGCGGAAAGCTTGAGGTGTCCATCCAGCGCTAGTCTCAATACATCCGCTTCAGTCACTTCCTCGCTAAATGCGATGGACAGATATTTAGCGGTGTCAGGGACTGTGAGCCATTCTTTTAGGTTCAATAGTTTTCTATTACTGCTGGACACCTAGTTTTCTCCTTTGGTTGTAATTGTGCATTTCTGCACATTTGTAATTTCTGGCACCTGTTTAGAATACGATGGACGGCGTGAGATGTTCCAATACAATTTTGCACCATCATTGGGATGCTCAAGCAATCATTCCGCCGAGTGAATGGAAAAATGGGGGGCTTTCGGAAAATGACTATGGCATACCATGCAAAGTGTTTCACCAATGAATTGACAAGGCGGCATGGCCCAATGAAGCAGCTCGGCTGTTGCAATCTCTATTCGATGCAGGTCACTATCGAATAGAACCCGCATAAGATGGAAGCATAGCTAAGACGACCTCAGTTCGAGGCCATGTTGGCGAGGCAATCGGGTACACATAACGGCACCTATTCATATAGGTGCCGTTATCTGTTGGTACGCGTTGAATATTACCCAGAAAACATAGCTTCTGCGCGCTGAAAATTACCCAGGTGATTAACCTCCTCCGTTCCGATTTTCGGAATGGAGAAACCAAGGAGATGATCACCATGAAATTACTGGGTAAAGTAAGACGTTTGTATCACCGGGACAGGCTGTCGTTATCGGAAATCGAGAGGCGCACGGGCCTGACGCGCAAGACGATCCGGAACTGGCTCAAGGCCCCGGAGGGTACTGAACCGAAGTACCGTCGACAGAATGCCGGGAGCAAGATTGCGCCGTATGCCGAGCGGTTGTTGAAGATGCTGGAGATCGATGCCAGAAGGCCAAAGCGAGAGCGTCGCACGGCCTTAAAGCTTTTTGCCGGGCTTCAGGCTCTGGGATTTGATGGTGACTACAGCCGCGTCACCGAATTCATCCGACGCTGGCGGGTAAACGGAGGCGCTGCTGTTGTGAAAGCCTTCGTGCCGCTGCGATTCGAACCGGGTGAAGCACACCAGTTCGACTGGAGCGAAGAACATATCGTCATAGGCGGCGTCTATCGCAAGATACTGCTGGCCCACCTCAAGCTGTGCTTCAGCCGTGCATTTGTTGTGCAGGCATACCCCACCCAAAGTCACGAAATGCTGTTCGACGCGCACACGCGGTCCTTTACCGCGCTGGGTGGCATTCCACGCCGGGGCATTTACGACAACATGAAGACCGCAGTGGACAAGGTCAAGAAGGGCAAGTCGCGCATCGTCAACACGCGCTTTGCCGCGATGGCCTCGCATTACCTGTTTGATCCGGACTTCTGCAACGTCGCGTCCGGCTGGGAGAAAGGTGTCGTCGAGAAGAACGTGCAGGACAGTCGGCGGCGCATCTGGCAGGAAGCGACCGAAGAACGCTTTGGTTCCTTTGCCGAACTCAACCTGTGGTTACTGGCGAAGTGCCGGTCACTCTGGGGCGAGCTGAAGCACCCGGAGTTCGACCTGACACTGGCTGAAATGCTCGAACAGGAACAGCCCAGCCTGATGCCCATGATTACCCCGTTCGATGGCTACGTCGAGACCATCGGCAAGGTGGCCAGCACCTGCCTGGTGATTGAAGATCGCAATCGCTACTCGGTGCCGTGCGAACTGGTTGGTCAAATGGTGAGCATCCGCACCTACCCGGAACGGATCGACTTTGTGGCACATGACGCGGTGGTGGCGAGTCATGCGCGCTGCGTCGGGCGCAAAGAGACGCGGTACGACTGGCAGCATTACATTCCCATCATCGAAAGGAAGCCCGGTGCCCTGCGGAATGGCGCGCCGTTTGCCGACATGCCGGAGCCCCTGCAGCGATTGCGCGGCTTGTTGCTCAAGCACGAAGGCGGCGACCGGGTGATGGCCAAGGTGTTGGCGGTCGTGCCGAAGCACGGACTGGAGGCTGCTCTCGTTGCTGTGGAGCTGGTGCTGGAGTCTGGCAACTTCAGCGTCGAGCATATCGAGAATGTGCTGAACCGGCTCAAGCCATCGCCGCCACCGGTGCAGGTGGAAACGCACCTTGAGGTGAATGAGGCGCCGATTGCCGACACGGTTCGCTATGACGGTCTGCGCCTGGGTGTGGAGGTGCATCATGCGTGATGTCGCCGCCGAACTCAAAAGCTTGCGCCTGTACGGGATGATGAATGCCTGGGAGGAAGTTGCCGCTGATAGAAACTCTGTCGGCATACAGACCTCGCGCTGGCTGATCGAACATCTGTTGCAGGCCGAGCATACGGATCGACACATGCGTTCGATCAGCTACCAGATGCATAGCGCCAGATTCCCGGTGCATCGCGATCTGGCAGGTTTCGAATTCGAACAGTCGAAGGTGGATCGCAGCCTGATCGATGATCTGGCCGGCATGGCCTTCACCGAGCAGGCGCATAACGTCGTGCTGATTGGCGGGACGGGGACCGGCAAGACCCATCTGGCAACCGCGCTCGGTATTGCGGGCATCACACAACACGGCAAGCGGGTGCGCTTTTACTCGACAGCTGATCTGGTCAACATGCTGGAACAGGAGAAGGCCGCAGGCAAAGCCGGGAAGCTGGCCTTTGCGTTGATGCGTCTGGATCTGATCATTCTTGATGAGCTGGGGTATCTGCCCTTCAGCCAGTCTGGGGGTGCATTGCTGTTCCATCTGCTATCCAAACTCTACGAGCATACGAGCGTGATCATTACGACGAATCTGACCTTCGGCGAATGGGCGAGTGTATTTGGCGATGCGAAAATGACCACGGCACTGTTGGACAGATTGACCCATCACTGCCATATCGTCGAAACCGGCAACGAGTCCTATCGGTTCCGGCATAGCAGCGCAACGGCCAAGACGCGCATCAAGGCTAGAGAGCAAAGCAAGCGGGGAAAAGTCGTCGTTGAGGATGAGACGATCTGAAGAGACTAGCCGGGAGGGATGTGCCTCTGGGCACATTCCACTCGGCCATCTTGGAAGTCAAAAGTAGTGAAACTGAGCTACACTTATTTGCAGCCGTCACCCAATATGGCGGCTAAAGTGCCTGGGTAAAATTCAACGCGCAGGGCTGGGTAGTTTTAAACGCGCACCAACAATTCACCCTCAAATTGGATTCCAGCGTCTATTTTCCGGGGGAAGCTCACTTTAACCATGAACAAAACCGATACTGAGTACTTGAGAAGTTTGCAGAAAAACGCGATTGAGATGCGTATATACCTTGGCAACAAAGCTAAGGCAGAAAGAGAGCGCTCTGTGTGTCGCGCCTTTCTTCGAACCATTGGCGTGGTTTTCAAAGAGACTGAGATAGTGGCGGTTAAAGATGAACCGCCTGATACTCTCTTTCGGTCAGCACAATTTGAAATCAGAGAACTTATTGAGCCGGATCGAAAAAGGCACGAGGAATGGAAAGAGAAGGAAAAGAAATATTCTGAGGCCAACTCACTTGATGAATTGTTGGAGCCATATTCTCCGCCAACCCCAGTTGAGCTTCTAGAACTTGTGCCTGAAATAGTTCAGTCGCTGTCAGAGAAGGCTATGAAATACGGTGCCAAGTGTAGTGATATTGACGCTTTAGTTTATGTCAATCTCAAGAATCAATATTTGGAAGTTGATTCGGATATACCTGACCTAGATGAATTGCGTTCTCAAGGTTGGAGATCAGTCAGTTTACTGTTTCCTCCATATGGAGTAATTTTGTTCGCAGGCCCTATGGCTCCTGATTTCCTTCGCACTTTGGCACCCAGCCAATATGTTAAGTATGAAGATATATGTTCGTTATTCGATGCATGATAGTCAAGCAATGACATGGATATTTTATCCGGTTGTATACCGCCGATATTTGGTGAGATTGGACTCACCTCCTCTTGGCACTAATTGCCTTTACGATGGGTATACGCACAATGACTGACAACGATGCTACCAGACTCGTAGCAGGCAACCCAGATGCCACACGACTCGCCGGTGAATCCTATCGCACGCGACTTACGCCTAATGCGGCAGTAGATGACAAAACCCGCATTGCACAACAGGAAGGCTATCAATCGAAGCTCGCCCGCGATGCGGTCAACGACAAACCTGACGACAGCGAGTTTTACAAAATCGGTGACAAGATCGGCGACCGCTACGAAGTTTCTGCGATTCATCACGGGGCAATGGGTGTTGTTTATGGTTGCTTCGATCATCAAACAAAACTTCCTCGTGCGCTAAAAACTGTTCGATCACAACACTTGAATGACAAGCAGGTGCTATTGATGTTCGAGGACGAAGCTGCAATATGGCTTTCACTGGAAAAGCATCCGTACATTGTTCGCGCATATATGGTCGAGCGCTTCAACAACCTTCCATATGTCATCACCGAGTATGTGCGTGGACCAGAAGGTATGGAAGGTGACTTGCGGGGGTGGCTAGGTCATCCTCGCCTGACTTTGCCAGTGGCAGTTGCAATGGCTTTGCAAATCGCCCAAGGCATGCAGCACGCGGTGCAAAAAGTTCCGAACCTCGTACACCGTGACCTCAAGCCCGGCAACATTCTTGTTAACAACGACGGCAAAGCGATGGTGACAGACTTTGGTTTAGTAAATTCAGCAGAAGCTGGTGCTGGCACACCAGCTTATATGTCACCAGAGCAATGGCGAAATGATAACCTTGATGTTCGAAGCGACATTTATTCTTTTGGATGCATCCTGTTCGAAATGTTCACTGGATTTCGGCTATTCCCTGCATTGAATGAGCATGACTGGAAGCGTTCTCATCTTGAATGCACACCCGCAATATTAACCACTCTCTCTCCAGAATTGCCTAGTGAAATTGACGAGCATGTTCGACATTGCCTTGAAAAAAGGGCGGACTATCGCCCCAAGAACTGGGATGAAATAGTTGATTTCTATGCAGAGTGGTACCACCGACTAACCAGCAAAGCAGTAATACTAGACTTCTCTTCAATATCACTTGATGCATCAGAATTGGCTGCTGCAAGTTATTCTCTTTGCAAACTCAATCGCATTGACGAGTCGTTGGTAGCTTGCGAACGGGCACTTGCAATAGAGCCGAACAATGCGACTGCATGGGCCAATAAAGGTGCTGCACTCGGACTTCTTAATCGCTACGAAGACTCGATAAAAGCTTGTGAACGTGCATTGGAGATCGATTCAAGTAATGCCGGTGCTTGGCAAAGTATTGGACTCAACCTTCAAAACCTAAATCGCATCGAGGATGCCATAGTTGCCTACGACCACTCTTTAGAAATCAATCCGACTAACGCACTAGCTTGGTATAACAAAAGCTGTCTTTTATATGCCCTTAAACGATATGAATTGATGTTGTTACCTCTAAGCCGCACACTCGAAATTGATCCAATCAAAGCTGAGGCTTGGAATTACAGAGGACTCGCTTTTGAACAATTGAATTGCTTCGATGATGCCATTCTTTCATATGACAAGGCACTTGAAATTAATCGCAATGATTTTGGCGCGTGGTGCAACAAGGGAGGCGTATTATTTACTCTTAAACGCTACGAAGAAGCGCTATATGCCTATGATCGTGCGATTGCCATTGAGCCGAATTCCTATTATGTTTGGGATAACAAGAGCAATGTGCTTCGCAAACTGAATCGTTATGCAGAATCGTTGATGGCTCTGGATAAAGCAATCGAACTCAATCCGGAATCTCATGATTTGTGGATAAACAAGGGCATTGTCCTACACATACTTAAGCATTTTGAAGAGGCGCTAATTGCATACGACCGTTCGTTAAAAATTAATCCAAAGAATGCAATAGCTTGGTATCAGATGGGGCTGACATTAATTCAATTGGAGTCATTCGAAGAAGCAGTTAATGTTTTCGATCAGGCAATTTCACTTAATTCAAATATTGCTGCATCTTGGGTTGGCAAAGCAAGAGCACTTAGTCAATTAAAACTATACATCGAATCTATTCATGCCTACGACTCAGCATTGAAGATCAATTCGGGGGATGAAAGATTATGGTTTGAAAAAGGTCATTCACTTTTAAAACTCAATCGATTTGAGGAGGCTCTTCATGCATATGAACATGCACCATCACTAGATAAAAATGGGGCCGTCTCGATGATCAAGGGCATTGCGCTTCTCAAACTTCAACGATTTGAGGAGGCGATTGTTGCATGCGACAGAGCCCTTGAACTTAAGCCTGATTTTGAATCAGCACTGAATTCAAAAAATATCGCTTTGCATGAGCTTCGGCAGCGTGATGCAGCAATTAGTGCGCTGAAGCCAAAATCCATTTGGCAAAGAATTTCGGGTAAGTAGGTTTCGATTTTGTTCATTTTGCAGAAATCTTCAAATTATGGAACTAGCACACCCGCTGTGGCGAGGACTGTAATGCAGGGTGGTGAGCTGCTACGATTTATCAATTGTGCCGATTCCACAAAAGAAGACGCAATCGCAGTGCTAATTGAGCTTCAGCGGCATTTGACTAAATGTGTAGAAATACGTGATTTACTTGCAGCTGGAATTTCAATAGGGCATTTGGAAATGAATAGTCATGGAGATAGGCAAGCTTGCACTAATTCAATTTCAATCCCCAGCGTTTCTGATCTTCAGGCGAAAGCTGAAATATTTTTACAATCAGCAAAGCTTGCTGTAGCGGAAACAGGAAACCTTACCATGCCTTTCTATAGCGTCTCTTTCGGTCATAAATATCACGGCTTTATTAATTGGACCAAAGCCGAATTTGGTGATGCAGATGATTTCTATTTGTTGGTAAAAAGTTGGGGACCTTTTGTAAAATCAGTTTCAACAATGCGAAATGCTGTTGATCACCCTACAGAAAAAAATGGTCGGCTTATTACTTCTGATTTTAGTGTTATACATGACACCGCTGGTCTTGTACTTGTAGATCCTAGATGGGGCATTGGCGAGTCACTCCGGCCTATCCTTCCCGATTTCGACGACATTATTGAAAAGATCATTGTTCTTGGTGAGAATATTTTGGTGCGTATTTTTTACAAGCTGAAGGTTGATCTGCCGCTTGAGGTTAGAGAAATTCCGGCAAACCTTCGGGATCCTAACAATCCACGTCGCCTAACTGTTGAATTCGTTGACTCATAAGATGATGGAGTAAATGTAAATATGCTCACAAAATTCAGATCTGAATGCACCGCGCTTTACAGCCAATCTTTGGCCGAATCCAAGCGACTACAACACGCCCACGTTGGCGTTGAACACGTTGCGCTTGCATTGATTAGTGACCCTGTCTATCCGCTCTCTATGGCGTTGAAGCAAATCGGAATCGATGCGCCAACTCTGTTACCCACATTTGAAAAAATTGTCGGTACAGGAAAATCGCCATCCGATTCGCCGATAGCCACACCGCGCCTGACAGCCATTCTTGCGATTGGTATGGCTGAGGGCGAATTGACTGCACGTTCAATTCTTCGAAACATTTTGCTCGAAGGCGAAAGTCTGTTCGTGCGCTTTCTTGTTGCGCAGGGCGTTTCCATTCCGAATTTGCTTGGCGCTATTGGTGGTGGTGCGAACGACTCGGATGCCGAGGCGACACGTTTTTCAGGTAGCAGCGCTACCCCTGCAAGCTCTTCACTTGTTCGACCTGCGCCACCTAGCCCCCCCCCGCAATATTCTGCCAATGTCGGCGCAAAGATTGAGCCGAAGTCTGCCATCCCTGTGACCTTCCCAACACCTACGTTGGATAAGTGGGGGCGTGATTTACGCACGCTTGCTGAACAAGGTAGGCTTTCCGATGCTATCGGGCGTGAGCGCGAAATTGAACAGATGATTTTAGTTTTGGCACGGACACAAAAAGCGAACCCTATTTTGCTCGGTGATGCTGGTGTGGGTAAAACCGCCATTGTGGAAGCATTGGCTTGGCGTATTACAAATGGGGTGGTGCCGCCTATTTTGCGTGGCAAACGCATTATCGAATTGCAGATGGGGCAGCTGATGAGCGGTACTTCTTTGCGTGGCCAGTTTGAAGAGCGCATTACTCAGATTGTGCGCGAAGCCACAGAAGCACCGGATGTGATTTTATTCATAGATGAAATTCACACTATCGTAGGGGCAGGTGGTGATGGTGCGCAAGATGCCGCGCAGATTATGAAGCCCGCATTAGCTCGGGGCGATGTGGATTGCATCGGCGCAACCACGCAAGACGAATTCAATCGTTTCATCCGCAAGGACCCCGCTTTAGAGCGGCGTTTTTCTCCTGTGCAGATTGGCGAGTTATCCGAAGAGGCAACCTTACAGGTGTTGAAAGTGGTTGCGCCCCGCATTGCGGCTAAACATTCGGCAGCGGGGTTCACGCTGGAATTTGATGCAGAGTCGCTCAAGCTTGCCGTGAGCCTGACCAACCGTTATGTGAAAGATCGCCAGCAACCCGATAAATCAATTGATGCGATTGATACCTCCGCAGCACGTGCGGTGATTGGCGGTCGCAGTCGCGTGACTGCGGCAGATGTGGCTGCGACGGTTTCTGAATGGACGGGCATTCAAGTACAAAGCATGTCAGAAGATGATCGCTCGCGCTTCAATCGCATGGAGCAGGTACTCAGCGCTAAGGTGGTGGGACAAGACGCAGCTGTGAAGTCATTAAGCCAGCGTGTGCGTGCTGCGATGGCTGGTGTGCGATCTGGCAACCGACCCGTTGGTGTATTTTTGTTCCTCGGGCCGTCAGGGGTGGGCAAGACCAGTCTGGCGAAAGAGTTGGCGCAATTCCTGTTTGACAGTCCTGATGCTTTGTTACGATTTGACATGGGTGAATACCATGAGGCTTCATCGGTGAATAACTTGATAGGGTCTTCGCGCGGCTATATTGGCAGCGAGCAGGGAGGTGCATTATCCGAAGGGCTGAGACGGCAACCGAATAGCGTGGTGTTGCTTGATGAGATCGAGAAGGCACACCCTGACGTAATGAACATCTTCTTGGGGGTGTTTGACGAGGGGCGGATAACCGATAACCAAGGACGCATGATTGACTGTTCAAATGCGATGTTTATCCTGACATCGAATCTGGGTGCTGGTGAGTTGGACTTCCGAACGGCGAGCAATGATGAATTGAGAACGATGTCTGAACGCTTCTTGCGTCGTGAGTTGGTCAACCGTATTTCTGATGTTATTGGCTTTCATCCGCTCGGCATCGACCAAATGTCAAAAATCCTTGATCAGCTTGTGTCGGAGAAGTCGCGGATGTTTGAGGCAGAGAAAGGCTTACGCATCGAGGTTGATTCGTTGGCTAAGAAAGCCATTCTTGATCGTGGCTACAGCCCAGACTTAGGCGCAAGACCGCTTGAGCGTGCTGTAGATGAATTGATTGTGCAGCCATTAGTGGATGCGTGGTTCGGCAATCAGTTAAAAACTGGCACAGTACGATTTACAGCTTCAGTATCGAATACGATTATTTTTTCTCAAGCCTAATCGACAGGAATTCGCGAAATGGAACAGACAGTAACTTTGACTTTTATGAGCGGATCGCGTGACGGCGAGGTTGCGCAGCTTCAAACGACAGGTGCGGTGGTTTTAATTGGGCGCACTGCGCCGTGCGAATTGGTGTTGCCTGATGACCCAGATATGTCACGCCGCCATGCGCGGCTGGTCCGGACAGGCTCATCTTGGACGCTAGAAGATATGGGGAGTAGCAATGGCACTTTCTTCGGTGAGTTTCAAGCCGAGAAGAAATTGACTGAGCCTACCTCGATAAAAGAGGGGGATATTTTTCGGGTTGGACTGACCAGGTTGAAGCTTGGTGGCGTTGGAAATGAACGGGCCTCGGTTGCGGGGGCTGCTGCTTCGAAGAGGAGCTAGGTAGTTATGCATCCTCAGACACGTAAGCGATGAAGGCTTTCCCAATATCGGTGGTGCGCGTTTCCACCATTCCGGTGCCAGTCATTGTGACATTCAGAAATTGCCCTTGGTGAATTAGGCCGCGTGCTTGTAGATCGCGAACGACCTGCTCGTAAACCTCTTTTTTGCCGCGAAGAGCCGGGAAACAGTGTTCAACAACAGCCGATACGCCCCCCATACCCCAGCCAGGGTTTTGAATTTGATGTTGCTCCATCCAATGGACAGGGCCATTGAACAACGCAAGCATAGCTAGATGGGTCGGGGTTAGTTCATCTATGAATTGCAGAAACATAAGTTGAAGATGTTCGTCTGGCCCGTGTGGAAGGCCCGCGTGGAGCACGGCACCTCTCAATGCACTGAGTTTTTCTTCGTGATGGTTACGGAGAGCAATCTGAGTCGCTTGAAGAGCGATGGTCACAAAATTTTCGTTTTGCGAAAGTTTCTCGGCTGTAAGGTCTGTTACCCGCAGCTCTAGCTGCGACACAACCTCAGCAAGTTGTATAAACCACCTCTCCTTTCGGCGTTCGATTGGTGGGGCGAACAATGTTTCAAGCAACACCGAGATTGGGCCACCCGCAACTGGTACGACACTCGCTATGCTTTTGACAACTGCGTGAACAGCATCCCCTGCTGATCTTTTCGGTGGATTTTCCATAATGTTGCCGCGCACTGAAAATTGACCACTTTTTGAGGGTTGTGCGCGCTGAAAATTGACCAGGTAATCCGAGTACGCTGCC